>Ga0123356_10006691_pt1 | contig 11611 bp, 9 predicted proteins | sample TergutEmb28metaG_2_FD_92546 | JGI IMG/M metagenome (GOLD analysis project Ga0123356, IMG submission 92546) | Embiratermes neotenicus P3 segment gut microbial communities from Petit-Saut dam, French Guiana - Emb289 P3 | ecosystem: Host-associated > Arthropoda: Insects > Digestive system > Gut ... | reverse complement strand
GCAGCATCGCGAAGGTGTGGTCGCTCGAACCATCGTCGACGAGAACGATCTCGAAGCTTTCGCCATGGGTTTCCATGACCACCTTCAGGCGGTCGTAGAGGTCAGTAACATTATCTTCCTCGTTATGGAGAGGAACAACAATCGAGTACTTTGGCACAGTCTTTTGATTATAAATGGGAAGCATCCCGATTCAAGGTCAACATTTTGTCTAAAACATGCTCGCCACGAACGAGGCGGCGGTTCTTTATTCGAATTCCAGCATCACGATCTCCGGGTTCGATCCAAAGCGCAGCGGAGGACCCCACGTCCCAGCTCCACTTGACGTAAAAACCTGCATTTTTCCGATCCGGCTTAGCCCATACACAAACTGGCGGTAGACACGGCGAGCCATCCAACTCCAGGGAATGAATTGACCCAGATGCGTGTGGCCCGAGAGCTGAAGCGAGAAGCCGGCGGCCTCGGCAATCTCGGGATGATCGGGAGCGTGGGTCAGGAGAATGCTGGCACGGTCCCGATCGATGGGGACCTGGCGTAAAGCCGTCGCCAGGTCACCGTTAGAGCTGGCGCTCCGGTACGGCACCCCAACGATCTGCAGGCCATCAACCGTGATCCGCTCGGTTTTGAGCACCCGCACTCCGGCGGCCTCAACAGCGTTCAGATATTTGGAATCATCGCCGAATTGCTCGTGATTGCCGGCGACGAAGTAGACTCCTTGCGGTGCGGTGAGCTGATGCAAGGGCTCGGCGGCGCGGGCGGCGTCGATCGCCGTGCCATCGTATAAATCACCCGCGATGAATATGGCATCAGGCTCTTCGCGAAGAATCTTCGCGACCAATCGCTCGAGGAAATTTCGATTGCGGACGTGGCCCAAGTGAATGTCACTCACCAATGCCGCTTTCCGGCCCCGCCAGGTGTCCGGCAGGTTCTCGAGTTGCACGCGGATGCGCGTGATCCGCGTCCAGCTCGCATTGAACAATCCGTAGAGTCCCATCCCACCGGCCACGGCGAACAAGATTTTCACCAGGCGGTGAAGGTTCAGAGCTACCCCCGCCAGGGTTGCCACACCGAACACAATCCATGCCAAAACCGCAGCCAGAAACAAGAAACTTAAAAAGCCCATCCAGATTGCGGAAGCCTTGTAGAGGGCACGGACTGGTGTGCTGGTGTAGGAGAACGCCAGTACAGAAGCGACCACAAAACTGATCGAGAGGATACCCAATGCGCTCCCCACCCAAAGCATCTCAGAAACTCCCGACAGACCGAAAGTCCACGTTTTGTAGAGGAAAAAATGGGCCAAAAACAGAATCGCCTGAATGACGGCGATGAACCCGAGGAAGCTCTTACGAAGGCGCATTTTATTTTAGATTCAAGCAGATGGCGTTCGGATTCGTCTGTCTTTTGCGGATGAGTGCGTCAAGGCTGGCGGAGAAGGAAAGTCACGAATTGCCACGCTGTCGCCGAAACCGCGACAGGAGTGGGCACCCTTTGGCCTTCGAAGATCTATGCCTGCTCCTTCAGCTTTAGTTTCGACTTATTCTCTTCCATGAAGCTCCTGATATCGTCGGCCGCCCCGAGCAGCCGATTCCATTGCTCGTAGTAGAGGGTAACGGGGAAACGGCCGAGTCCGTAGACGCTGACGCCGCCCTTCTCGCCAACCTTGAAGATCAGGTCTCCGCTGCGTTTCTTGGTTTCGACTTCCTTCTCAAGTTGAGCCAGTTTCGCTTTCAATTCCTCGTATGTCGGTTCTGCCATGATTGGCCTCGCATTGGATGATTGCGCCCGGTGCGCCTCAACGCCCGGTAAGGGTTCGGTTGATCGGTTCCATCGGCACGCGCGCCCCGTTACCTATAGTAACTTGTTCGAGATTGCCCCGGGTGGATAACTGTTATACGCCAAGGGGAGTCTCCCGAAGCAGGAAACATTTAGGAAATGGATGCAGATCTCAGGAGAGATGTTCAGCGTGGCTGTCCCCCTCCCTGTGTGGAGAATTCAGTCATAACCCACCCAACCCGAGGCTTAGGAGTCACGGTTGGGCCCTTCCGCATCGACCACGACGAAAAATTTTAACCAGTCGACGCGCCTCGAATATTAACCTTGGAAGACGGTCCGTTGGTCCGCGTTCTCTTGGCGACTATGACAGCAGACAGTTACGGGAGCGGACCCTGTTACGGGACGAACTCGGGCAACGATTGTCCGGCGTCGAGAATGTTCGGGGGCGAACCTGCAGTCAACATGGTCGGCAATGGCGCGACCCTGACCGCCGATTACTGTTCCAGGCTGGATTCTATTGTGGTAGTGTGCGAGCCACGCCCAAACTAGCTTGGCGGCAACCTACCTTGGCGTCGCAATTCGGCTCAACGCTGGTTCGGGTGAACCGAAAACGACGACCACAACCCTGCGCGGGTCGCGCCGCGGGAATCTGTTTGACGCTTTCGATCGGCCACAGCGATCTCCTCCAAAGAGACGCTGAAAGTCAGCATGCAACTGACCGCGATCAACCTGACCAACAAGTATGCGTTGTACAACTTCCTGTCCAGGTTTAGCGGAACCCATTATGTGACGCCGCGGGCACAGGTCGTACTGCACTCTAGGAAACCGCGACCTTTGTAAATCAATGTAAAAGAACCCTTAGCCCCGAGGCCGCATCCAACAAATCGCGTAGAATTGGCGGCGATCATTTTTTGGACCCGCACCGCAGACTTTCACCGGGGAGAAATGCTTGTTCATCAAGTTCGTCGTCAACGTGGCAGCCTGCCTGGCACTGGCAGTGTCGCTTTCCATGGTGTGTGGCGCTCAGACCACGCCAGCTAACCCGGAAGCTTCCTCCACAACTCAGCCACAAGCCTCCCCACAGACCCAGCAGACCCAGGATCCGACAGCGGCAAAGGACCCTACCAAAGGAAATCCGCCGGCGATCCAGCCACAGCAGCCTACCGATAAGACCAAAGGCGGTCAGTCTGCAAACCAGAGTGGAACGTCGAAGGACCGACTTTTCTTTGCCCTTCCGAATTTCTTGACGCTGGAAAATGCGGGGCATGTTCCGCCCCTAACCGCAAGGCAGAAGTTTGGAGTCGTGACTCGAGGTAGCTTTGATCCGGTCATCTTTGTCTGGTATGGATTCCTGTCGGGCATCGCTCAGGCCGAGAACAGCGAACCTGGCTTTCGACAAGGGTGGGGGGGATTCGGCAAACGCTACGCTACAAACTTCGCGGACGGAACCATCGAGAATTACATGACCGGCGCAATCTTTCCCTCTGTCCTGCGTCAGGACCCACGGTATTTTCAAATGGGCCATGGAAGTTTCACGCATCGGACCTTTTACGCCATGAGCCGCAATATTGTTACCCTTGGCGATAACGGGAAGAAACAGTTCAACTGTTCTGAGGTTTGCGGCGGAATGCTGTCGGCAGCGATTTCGACCTATAGCTACCACCCCAAGGGACGTTACGTCACCACTAGCACCCCTGGGGTTTTGACCTACATCCCTTCGGATCGGACCTTGTCGAATACCGCCAAAGTCTGGGCAACTCAGTATGGCTACGACACGCTGACCTTGGTGGTAAAGGAGTTCTGGCCCGATATCCGTCGTTCACTCGTGAAGCACAGGTCGAACTCCGACGGGAAGGTCACGACACCCAGCGAGTAGAACAATCGAGTTTCGTTCGACTGACTGTCGCAGTCGGCTCCCCCCACTTTCTCCTATCCCTATCTCCTACTTACATGATCCGTCGGGGCTCGTCGGAGCGATCCGTCACCAACTCCGGATGCAAGCGGCGAAACGTTTCGGTGACGTGACAGTTCCAGCAAACCGGGCGGTGGGTTTGGAAGATCACGGGGAGTTGTTCGGCTCGCACTTGCTTCCACTCCGAGGTTGTCGACTCCGGCCCTAGCAGTGCCGGAGCGTGATCGAGGTAGTGCAGGGGGCCAATCGGCTTGCGGCAATATACACAGCTCCTGCCCTCATACCACTGCGACACCAGATTCCATACCAGACAGTGCCCGGGATCAGCCTCGATCTGTTCGAGACACACCTCGCCGCAGTTCTCGCGCTCCGGCCAGCGCGAGCATTCAACCAGTCGCAATGTCGGCTCTTTCAAGAAAGCGCCCAACGCGGCTTCTGCTGCGCCAACAGCGACGGCAGCAGCCTGGTGAGTCTCAGGACAAGTCACCAGGCGTTTTCCGCGAAATTTGAAATAGGCGCGGATTCCGGGTATGGCGCGAAACAGGAAGAGTCCGGTCGCCAGCAGGAGCACAACCATGGCGACGGTGAGCACTGAGATTGTCAAAGGACACCTCCCGATGATGGCCACACGTCGTCCCGGCGTGGCGCCGGGATGAGTGGAGTCTCGTGAGTTCAGTCTGTGCGGGAAAAGGGAAAAAAGCGGTGCCATCAATCACCCGCAAACGTGGTTTAGGTCACATCGGGTGCTTTAAGTTTAAGCAGCACGCCGGAGGCTGCTACTGACTCGATGGTTTAACGTTGCCGGCAACTGCAAATGCCGGACCTGGGATGTGCGCCGCGAACGCACCCGAATCGCAATTTCGATCTCGTTCGGAAAGGGATCAGACAGCACCTCGAATTCTTCTCCATAAAGGTGCACACTCTGCGATGCTCGAAATCCGGATTTCTTGATTTGCGCGCACGGTTCCGCAAGCGGGAGGCCGAAGTGGCTGGAAATCACATTTTCCTCACTTTCGATTTTGGGAAAATAATTTGGTGAAGATCAGGACGAACCTGCAAGCGTTTACTGAACTCCTTTGTAAATGATTCTGCAGTGACCGGCATCACCCACTGCAGCCCGCCATAACAAATCAGGAGAGTTGTCTGTCCTCGACTCGAGACAGACCCGAACGCATGACATGAGACGAGCGCAATTGCATCTTCACAGCAACCGACAGCCGCCGAATGCCCTCATGAATTTGCTCCGGTTGCGAGTGCGAGAAGTTCAAACGCATATGACGCCCGCCCTCGTGGCCGTTGGCAGCGTAAAAACAGTCGCCGGGGACGAAGGCCACATCTTCGGCGAGGGCCGACCGCAACAAGGCTTGCGAGTCAGTGCCCCCTGGCATGGTGACCCAGAGGAACAGCCCACCCTTGGGATGGGTCCACGTGACTTCGTGGGGAAAATATTCCTCGAGCGCGTGCAGCATCGCGTCCCGGCGTTCGCGGTAGACTTGGCGGATCAGTTTGACGTGCTGATCGAGGTAGCCGTTGCGTGCCACCTCGTAGGCGACATACTGGTTGAAGGTGGAGGTATGCAGATCGGCTGCCTGCTTGAGCAGCACGAGCCGGCCGATGACGTCTTCGGGGGCAACGACCCAGGCCAGCCGGATTCCGGGAGCAAGCGTTTTCGAGAATGTACTCAGATAGATAACGTTGCCAAGGGTGAATCCGTTGTCGCGGCGGATGTTCTGCCGGTCGAGCCTTACCAGCGGTGCAAGGTGTTCTCCTTCGTAGCGTAGTTGTCCGTAAGGATCGTCTTCAACAATCGGTATGCCGTATTTGTCGGCCAGCAGGATGAGTTCATGACGCCTCCCATCGGAAAGCGTCACGCCTGCCGGGTTTTGAAAGTTGGGCAGAACGTACATGAACTTCGGTCCCGCTCGCAGGCAGGAGTCGAGCTGCTCGGTAAGCAGGCCATCTTCGTCCACATCGACCGGAACATACTGCGCTCCGTAAACGCTGAAAGCCTGCAGCGCACCGAGATAGGTCGGAGCTTCCACCAGAATGCGGTCGCCCCGGTTGATCAGAAGTTTGCCGATCAGATCAAGCGCCTGCTGTGATCCGGAAGTAATGAGAACATTGTCGGCGCTGGCGACGATGCCATACCGGGTCATATTGTGGGCGATCATTTCGCGCAGCGGCTCATAGCCCTCGGTCGTGCTGTACTGCAGCGCCATCGAACCGTGATCGGCGAGCACTTTGTGACAAGCCTCTTCGAAGTGCTTAACGGGAAAGACATCGGGGGCAGGGAGACCGCCGGCGAACGAAATAATCTCGGGCCGCTGAGTGACTTTGAGCAGTTCGCGAATGGTCGAACTCTTCACCCCAAGAGTTCGCTGCGAGTATCTGGACTTCCAGGCCGTAGACATGGCGTTCTCCTCAGGCTCCAGGTTGTTCGATGCAGCCTGTGCTTGCCTTCCGATTTCTAGCTTTCAACCTTGCAAAGACAAACCCGGATGCACGAGCCTGTCGACTTTGAAACATTGAAAACCTTACATCTGGCTTAGTCTTCTCCATTTAATCCCGGCTCGACGGCGATGTGCTCGGGCTGATTCGTATAGGTGTTGCTCTCCTGCGCATCCACCACCGCGATCGCCGCCACATTAACCACTTCTTCGACCGTGGCCGTGCGCTGCAGTACGTGAACCGGACGGCTCATGCCCATCAGGATCGGCCCAATGAGCTCTCCGCCGCCCACCTTCGCCGCAAACTTGCACGCCAAATTTGCGGAAGCCAAGTCAGGGAAGATCAGCACGTTCGCTCCGCCTTTCAACGAACTGAAGGGATAGAGCTCTTCGATCAGTTCGGGAGACAGCGCCTCGTCCGCCATAATCTCGCCGTCCACGATAAGTGTGGGGTCGGTGTGCTTGATCAGCTCGACGGCTTTGCGAACTTTTCTGCAGGTAGGATGGTCCACGCTCCCGAAGCTCGAGAACGAAAGCATGGCCACACGCGGGGTTACATCGAAGCGCCGCGCCATGTGGGCCGTCGAGAGCGCGATCTCGACCAGATCTTCAGCCGTTGGCTCGATGTTCACACTGGTGTCGGCCAGGAAGAAAACTTCGCCCTTGCGCGTGATCACGGCGTAGCATCCCGAAACACGATGCAGCCCTTGACGGGTGCGCAGGATTTCGAGAGCCGGGCGAATCGTGTCGGGATAGTGCTGGGTTACACCCGAAACCAGTGCGTCGGCATCGCCCATGTGCACCATCATCGAGCCGAAGACATTGCCGTTGTTCATCAGGCTTTGTGCCTCGCGAACAGTGACCCCACGGCGCTGCCGCAACCGGAACAGTTCCTGAACATAGGCCTCGCGCTGCGGAGAAGTTCCGGGCTCAATGATCTGCATACCCTGAAGGTTTACGCCCAGTACGCGAGCGCGCTGCTGAATTGTCGCTGCTTGGCCAAGCAGGATCGGCTTCGAAATCGCTTCCTCCACCAGCGTATGGCAGGCGCGCAGGATCTTTTCGTTTTCGCCTTCAGGGAACACAACTCGCTTCGGGTTCGCCTGTGCCTTGTGGATCATGATGCGCGAAACCTCGTAGGCCTTGCCGAGCCGCCGCTCGAGTTGGGCGCGATAAGCTTCCAGATCGACAGGCTCCTGCGCGACTCCGCTGCGCATAGCCGCTTCGGCGACGGCGGAAGCTGCCCACATCAGCACGCGCGGATCGAATGGCTTGGGAATCAGGTATTCGCGGCCAAACTGCAGATGGGCAACTCCATAAGCGCGACATACGGAATCGGGAACGTCTTCCTTCGCCAAACTCGCCAGCGCGCGCGTGGCCGCCAGCTTCATTTCCTGGTTGATGGCTGTCGCGCGCACGTCCAAGGCTCCACGGAAAATGAACGGGAATCCCAAGACATTGTTCACCTGGTTGGGATAGTCGGAACGTCCGGTGGCGACGATGACGTCGCTACGGGAGGCCTTGGCCTCTTCATAGCTAATCTCGGGATCGGGGTTCGCCATGGCGAAGACGATGGGGTCGGCCGCCATCGAGCGGATCATGTCAGGAGTGATCGCACCCTTGACCGACAGCCCGGCGAAAACATCAGCCCCGACCATGGCCTCGGCCACGCTGCGCAAATCCGTCGCGCTGGCGAACCGCTGCTTGTATTTGTTCATTCCCTCCTGACGGCCACCGTAAACCACACCCTTTGTGTCGCATAAGATGATGTTCTCGCGTTTCGCTCCAAGCTGGAGGTAGTGCTCGGCGCAGGCAATGCTAGCGGCCCCCGCACCGTTGAAAACGATGCGCACCTTGCCTATGTCTTTGCCGACCAGTTCGAGAGCATTGAGCAGCGCGGCGCCCGAGATGATCGCTGTGCCATGCTGGTCGTCATGGAAGACGGGAATCTTCATGGTTTTGCGGAGCGCTTCCTCAATTTCAAAGCAGTCAGGCGCCTTGATGTCTTCGAGATTGATTCCCCCAAACGTCGGCTCCAGCAGTTGGCAGAGCTTGATCACGTCTTCCGGGTTTCGGCTGTTGACTTCGATGTCGAAGACATCGACGTCGGCAAATCGCTTGAAGAGAACAGCCTTCCCTTCCATCACCGGCTTGGCGGCGAGCGCGCCGATATCCCCAAGTCCCAATACGGCGGTGCCGTTGCTGACCACCGCAACCAGATTGCCGCGGGCGGTGTATTTGTAGGCGTCCTGCGGATTCTCTTTGATCTCAAGGCAAGGCTCGGCCACCCCGGGCGTATAGGCAAGGCTGAGATCACGCTGAGTTCGGCAGGGCTTGGAGGGTGTGACTTCGATCTTTCCCGGGCGCGACCCGTTGTGATAATCGAGAGCCTGCAGCTTGCTGACAAGCATAATTTCCTCCATCTTCCTTGAGCGCCGTTCGCGAAAATCTGCTGGGCAGCATTCGGGCGCCCACATCTAAATTTAAACTCGAATCCTGGCGCTGGACACGGGGCCCGGCTGACAACCTCGGAGGCTACCGGCCACGGCAAATGCGCCAGCCATGACGGCGCGCGCGACTTGTACACGCTCATGACGATCAGGTCGGCTTTGCCGGCCCCCGCCTCGCACAGAATGGCGTCGGCCGGATAGTCCCAGCGGACGACGATTTCGGGTTTACGCCAATGGTTCGCCCGCTCAGGAATCAGGCTTCCGAGAGCACAGCGCGATCGCTGATCTTCCGATGTGCGGTGTTGCCAAGGCACAAGTGGAATCGCGTCCAGAACGATGCACTCTGCCTGGTTCTCCTCCGCCACCGAGAGCGCAGAGTAGAGAACACGCGATGCGGCGGAGAAATCAGTCGGAAACAGAATGTTTTTCGCGGGGGCGGGCATGGCGTACCTCCTTGCGGCGCGGCGGCGGGCCGCGAGTGACCTTCCACTCGTTCGGATGCGGTACCCCTCAGTCCGAGCAGTGGCGCGTAGAGAGTCGTCGGAGGCCTGCCCGTTGGGGATCAGCGATCTATTCCTTGGAGCTCCGACGCCACATCGGGACGCAGGGATTCCAGCGATGAAGGTCCTTGTGGAAATCGCGCCCCGCCTGCGTCGCACCCACTGCGCTTGACTCGTCCACCGGGCGACTTCAACCACTCAGCAATGCATTTTTCAATCTGCTCACGGCTGCGCGGTTGTTTCAACGCTTCAAGCAGATCGGACCTTTCCACCTGGGTGAATCCGCCGCACAGCGGACATTTGACGAGGTCGTCGTTGACCATGTCCCACCTCTTTTCGGGGCAGGCGAAGAGGCTGCCGCTCCGCACTTCGTTCTCCCGCATTCCATTAAAGGACAGTGTGCAGATCTGGGACAGTGACATGCATAGCGGAAGTTTGTGATTGAGATCACGGAACGATGTTAGGTTAGGAGTCCTTTCCCATCGTCTACAGCACACATGAGAGCGACGAGATTGTAGTGTTCTGTCCGGGCCACGCTGATTTCCGGGTGGGACCTCGAAGCTTGGGAGCAGTCTTGTTGCGAAATCCCAACATGCTGCACTCGTAAGGGGCGAGGACATGCGCGATACATCGGTCTCGCGGCGCTCGCACTGGTCGAATCAGGCCGGGACTCTCCCGCGCACTTGTGTGATCGGACGCGCCGGATTCCGTGGTCGGCAATCGGTGCTACCCAAAAGTAGTGCTGTCAACGTTTACGGCGGTTCCCTTGACCTGCTACCATCATTGGTTCAGCCAACATCAGCCTTGCAATCTATACATCCTTCATAAAATTTCAACGGAGGAAACATGGCAATAAAAGTAGGCATCAATGGCTTCGGACGAATCGGCCGCAACGTGCTGCGCGCTTCTTTGAAGGACCCCAACCTGGAATTCGTGGCGGTCAACGATTTGACCGACCCCAAGACGCTGGCCCACCTGTTGAAGTACGACTCGGTTCTCGGCAATCTGCCGAACCAGGTCTTGGCCGGAACTGATTGCATCATCATCGATGGCAAGAACATCAAGGTGTTCAAGGAGAAAGATCCGGCTGCGCTGCCCTGGGAGTCGGTCGGCGCGCAGATCGTGATCGAGTCGACAGGCAAGTTCACCGACGCGAATGAAGCCAAGAAACACTTGCGCGGGCCGGTGAAGAAGGTCATCATCTCGGCCCCAGCGAAGAATGAAGATGTCACCGTCGTGCTCGGCGTGAACCAGGAAAAATATGACGCGCAAAAGCACCATGTCGTGTCGAACGCATCCTGCACCACGAACTGTCTGGCGCCGGTTGCCAAAGTGATCAACGACGAATTCAAGATCGTCAGCGGCACCATGACGACCATTCACTCCTATACCAACGACCAGGTCATTCTCGACTTCCCGCACAAGGATCTGCGCCGGGCGCGTGCGGCTGCCTTGTCGATGATTCCGACCACCACCGGAGCGGCCAAAGCTTTGAAGCTGGTCATTCCGGAGCTCGCGGGCAAGTTGGATGGATTCTCGATGCGCGTGCCGACGCCGAACGTTTCGGTCGTCGACATGGTGGTATGGGTGGAGAAGAAAACGTCCAAGGAAGAAGTAAATGACGCGCTGAAGAAGGCATCGGAAGCCGGACCGCTGAAGGGATATCTCGGATACGAAGAGCACGAACTGGTGTCGTCGGATTTCAAAGGCGACCCACGCTCTTCCGTTGTCGATGTTCCCTCGACCATGGTGGTCGGTGGCAACTGCGTGAAGGTGATCTCCTGGTACGACAACGAGTGGGGATACTCCTGCCGCGTGCGCGACCTGATCAACTACATCGCCGGCAAGGGCCTGTGACGAATCTGTAGCGCCGCCATCCCAGCGGCTGTCGGGGCGCCATCTTGCCGCTGCGGCGAGGGCGGGTCGCCCTACGGCCGGCAAGGGTGCCGGCGCTACCTTCCAAAAGGAACGACCAGCCATGTCCAAGCTTTCCATACGTGATCTCCCGCTCAGTGGTAACCGTGTGTTCATGCGCGTCGATTTCAACGTGCCGCTCGAAGACGGCCGCGTGATGGACGACACCCGCATCCGCGAAACCCTGCCGACCATCGAATATGCGCTCCGCCACGGCGCGCGTCTGATTCTGGCGTCGCACCTGGGCCGGCCAAAGGGCAAGCCGAATCCGAAGATGAGCCTGAAGCCGGTCGCTGAGCGGCTGCGCATGCTGCTCGACAAGGAACTGGCCCGCGGCGAAAATGTCGGATTCTGCCCCGAGTGCGTCGGGCCGGAAGCCGAAGAAGTGGCGGCACAGCTGGAAAAAGGTCAAACTCTTCTTCTAGAGAACCTGCGTTTCCACGCCGAAGAAGAAGCCAACGATGAAAATTTCTCTAAGCAGCTAGCGAAATTGGCCGAGTACTACGTGAACGATGCCTTCGGCTCGGCGCATCGCGCTCATGCTTCGACGGTGGGAATCACCAAGTTCATGAAGCAGTGCGCCGCAGGCCTGCTCATGGAGAAGGAATTGAAATATCT
>Ga0123356_10006690_pt1 | contig 11611 bp, 7 predicted proteins | sample TergutEmb28metaG_2_FD_92546 | JGI IMG/M metagenome (GOLD analysis project Ga0123356, IMG submission 92546) | Embiratermes neotenicus P3 segment gut microbial communities from Petit-Saut dam, French Guiana - Emb289 P3 | ecosystem: Host-associated > Arthropoda: Insects > Digestive system > Gut ... | reverse complement strand
ATTACAATCCATAATTAATTATACCTGTTTCTTTCGACTGTCAAGCCTAAACTAAGCTGATTTATCAGGGCTTGACAGGCTTCAAGAAAACATGGTGCGAGTAATTAAGAATGTGTAGCACTTGCTATATTGTGTTCTTTAGAATTTGCTACACTTTTTAACTTATATAAACAGTTATTTATATCATCGCTTCAAATATACCCCTTATTGCGTTAAAATCCAGGACCCGGAATGTGCCTATCGTCCGGGTTTTGTGATATGTGCAGAATTCCGCAAGTGCGTCTATATCGTCCTTGCATCTTTTGCCGATAGCTTCGGTCAAAGTTACCGGCATTTTTAATTGTTTGAAAAAGTTTACTGTAGCATTGATGCCAAAAAGCGCCATGCCTCTATCAGAGGCATTTTTTTCGTCGCTTGCGTCGGAAGCTCCCCAAACCATTTTAGCGAATCTTGCAAAACGTTCTATATCATCCCGATACACATACCTCGCCCAGGCGGGCCATGCTATAGAGAGGCTTTCGCCGTGAGGCATGTCATAAAGCCCTGAAATAGCATGACCAAGCTGATGAACGGCAAAGTCCATGGTTTGACCGAGACCTGTCAGTGTATTATGCGACAGACTCCCTGCCCACATAAGTTCAGCCCGTGCCTTATAATCGTCCGGTTTTTCCATAACAACGAGGCCGTATTTTATGATGACGCGCATGAGCGCTTCGGCGAGTTCGTCGGTTACGGCATTGTCCGCATCGGGCGCGAAGTAACGGTCGAGTGTGTGCATAAGTATGTCAGTAACCCCACATGCCGTATGACGTGGTGGCAATGTATATGTCAGCACAGGGTCCATTATGGCAAACTTTGGTCTGTTAAACTGCGACCCTAGTCCGCGCTTGATACCGAGAGCTTGATTTGTGAGAACAGCAGACATGCTTGTCTCGCTCCCTGCTGCTGCGATTGTGAGAACAACACCAACAGGCAGTGATGCTTTTAGCTCTGCTTTGAGCGAAAAAAAGTCCCATATCGGCACATCGGGGTTTTTAAGCCCGTGGGCGACTGCTTTTGCTGTGTCTATTACACTTCCGCCGCCGACTCCGAGCACAAAATCGAAGCCCTTGCCTTTGAAGTCGTCAACTGCACTCTGAGCGAACTCTACAAGCGGGTTTATCTGAACACCACCGACGCAGGTGTACTTTATGCCTTCGGTCTCCAAAGACTTGGTGACAGTGTCAAGCACACCGCTTTTTATCGCGCCACCCATGCCGTAGAATATAAGGACATTCGTCCCGCCAAAAGCCTTCACCTCTTTGCCGGTTTGAGCCGGTGTATCAGCGCCAAAAACCACCTTCGTCGGACTCCAAAAAGTAAAACTGTTCATTAAAAACTACTCCTTACTAAATTTGCAGGGTTGACAAACCCCTCCCCCTCGCAGGGATTGCGTTCCCCGGTCACATATTTCTGACACTATACCATATTATATAACAAATGGCACTCTGGTTATACTCAAAAGTTGTTGATTTTCTTGACTTTTCCTACAAAATATAGTATAATCTCGACACAGAGGGTTGTGTGCTCGATCATTCACTAAAAATGTTTGTTTGCAGCACTATGTCAAATACATTGACACAACCCGTTTTTTTGCCCCCAAAAAAATTACAAGGAAAGGAGTAATCATTATAATGGGATTCATTAAGAAGGTTTTATATGGATTTTTGATTACATCCTTATTACTTGCTTGCACAGTAGTTGCAGCAATCATATTTTCAAAGAGCTCCGATAGCGATGGCAGCATTGCCGGCCCGGAAGGTTCTGAAGAGATATCTATAAGCATACCCGAAGGTCCTCGTCCGCCCCGAAATGCAATGACAAAACCAAAGGGTTCGGATATATGGCTCTACTATCCCGATCTGCCTGAAAATGCAAAGCCGGGAGATATTGTTACAATCAATGCTCCTGCATATGGATTTTTAGGCTGGGAAACTGACAGTATGTTTGCCGAGGTTGACCTTTCAAATCAAATAATTGACGAGGAGAAAGCCTACGTCACATTTGTGGTACCCGAAGAAGACATTGCTGTCATGGCGATATTTGACAGCATTAACTTCTATGATGACCGTATGACACTTGGTTACAGCAGATTTGACGGAGCATTTGACAGTATTATTGCAGCCTCATTAACAGTACCTACAATTCCGACTATGCCTATAGGAGTTGTTGGAGACGAATATGAACATCCTGTTATAATTCCGTCAATATGGAGCTTTGTTGATGACCCTGCAGCCATACCGGCAGGATGGAATTTTGACTTTGATACAGGAATAATATCAAATGACGATCCGCAGGTGGCAACAACAATAACCATCAACCTCAAGATAGAGGCAATGGACACAGACCCGGACACGGGAGACCCTGTCAGGGTAGAAATGCCGTTTCCGATTTCAATAACAATAATAAGAAGACCGACATTCCCGCAAACAGAAATACCCGACGGAATGATTGGTGTTGAGTATTCATTTCAGTTTCTAATTACAGACCCCTATCCCGGTGTTTTGGAATGGGGTATCGATGAGATAGAAGGGAGCTTGCCGATTAACCTGGCTCTAAACAAAGAAACAGGAATTCTCTCGGGCATCCCGGCGCAGACAGTTATCCCGGGTGAATACAATTTTACGGTTGTTTTGACGACATTGGATGCGACTATTAATTCAACAGTAAGCAATGAATTTACAATATATATATGGGCGCACCCGGAGATTCTCGACAAAGAGTTTTTAGATGGTATGCGCGGACAGCCATATGTGTTTCATGCTGTAAACGATATAACGTTAGCCCGTGCGCCTGCTTTTAATGATCCAAAATGGGAGTGGGTAGGCGACAACATGCCACCCGGTCTGTCTATCGCTCAGATAGATGCAAACACTGCAAGATTAATCAGCTCAACACCGGGACCCATAACACAAGGAATCCCGTCGGCAGCTTATGATGACGAGTTTACAATTACACTAAGACCGGTAATACCAAATCCAAACGTTGCTACAATATCCAAGACCTTCTATATCAAAATATGGGAGCGCCCGGAGTTTCTGACAGATATGAACGGCCTGGCGGATGGTATGGACTCGCTCCGTAGGTATGAAGATGACGAGCCTGAAGAAGATGAAGACTACATGGCTATGATAGAGGTGTGGTATCCCGAGGACATGCCTTTTGTATGGGAATGGGACGTAGACGGAGCCTTACCACCGGGCTTGGAGTTGCTTGAAGAAATTGGTGATTTTACCGACAAGCGCCTTATAAGAGGACTTCCTCTTGACCAGGCAGCAGTACCGGGACCGTTACCTTCAAAACAATATTCCTTCAACATCGAGATAGAAGCTGTTTCAACAAACATAAACATCAACGGAGCAGTAGTTTCACAACCATATAACCTCATGATATGGGCACGGCGCTACCTCTACATAGATATTTCACAAACAACAGCTCACGTTATCAGAGACGGTGAAGACGATAAAGCAGGCTGGAAGGATCCGTTAAAACCAAACTGGGATTTATCGGACGAAGCAAAGCTATACCAATCCAGGCGTGCTGTTAGGCCCGGAACACAAGGTGTGATAAGATCGCTCCTTGGTGTCAGCGGATTTATCCGCTGGGAGGTCAGAGGACCAAACGACCAGGCTGACATATCAAAGCATGATCCCCTTAATCCTTCGATATATCCAAACTCAAACTCAAGGGTTCAAATCGGCGGCCCGGATTATTACTGGAATGAAGGCATACACGGTTATGTACTTATAGAGATGCCGTCGTTTACAACAACAGAGCGTCCGATAACAATACTCCCCGCTAATCTTGCAGACGGTGACGTTTATATCCGCGGTGTGCATACACGTATGCCGGTTATTAATTCTAACTGGTCACCGGGAGTAGTAGATGATCCTTTTGGCGGAGTAATAACTATCGGCGGAGTTGATGTCGGTGAGGGAACAGGTTTGCTGCGCTGGAATGTTCTCAGGGGCGACGCCATAAACATCCAAGGAACCAACAACTCACCTGTGCCGGGATTGCAGCTTAATGCTGTGGGCGGTGAGATGACAGGTATAATCGGAATTCCTACCCGGGCAAGTCAAAATGATGAGTTTAATTTTACTGTCGGCATAAACCTACCGGGCACTATGAGACTGGAGAGGGATTTCCATATTACTATCGATCCTATCCCGAGTGTAAGGCTTGGAGATATTAACGGCGACGGACTTGTTAACCTTGAAGATCTTATTTTACTTGCCAGATATGTTGCAGGTGAACGTGACTTTGCCCGTTTTGATGAAGATGCCGCCGACTTAAACGGCAACGGGGGAGTTGACGGCGGTGACCTACGGATACTCTCGGCATTCTTTGCTGTGCCTACTGCAACCCTGCCAAGGCCTCCTCCTGCGGCAGACCTTACCTAACTACCCACGGGAATACTAACCCACGGGAATACTACCCACTTGAATAAATCGGAGTACACACGATGAGAAAGTTTTTTGCATTCATACTTACTACAATAATGTTATCAACGATAGCTGCGCCACTGACAGCATCTGCCAATGATTTGACATTTACTGTCGGCAGACTGGCATCAGCCCGGCGCGGTGACAGGATAACAGTACCTATTACCGTCACTAATAACAGTGCGGGCTTTGCTGCGGTCGGATTAGTAGTAACATTTGATAAAGATGCTTTGACACTTGTACAGGTTGAGCCAATGCAAACACGGGAATTACCTCTCAGTCCGGAATGGGATTCTACACTGACACAAGGTACTCAGTGGATATCACTTGTAAGAACCAGTGATATTACAAACTGGGTTAGCGGGACAGCTCCTGCTGTTCTCTTAAATCTTCATTTTACTGTAAATTCTAACGCACCATACGGAACAACATCAATTGGTCTTGGTTTTACAACAGCTCCTGACGGCTCTCCCGTAACAAGCAGAGACACCGATGCTGCTGTTATACGCAACGTTCAAGTGGAGCAGGGCACTGTTACAATAGTTGCACAAGACGGAACGGTTCCGACTCCCTCACCAAGTCCCTCGCCGAGCCCAAGTCCGAGCCCAAGTCCGAGTCCAAGTCCAAGTCCGTCCCCGTCTCCGAGTCCCGGCACTAATCCGAGTCCATCTCCGGGCGGACCCGGCGGTCCCGGTGGCAGCACAGGCGGTGGCGCAGGTGGTGGCGCAGGCGGCGGCGGCAGTGGCGGCTCAGGCTCCATATCAGGCGGCCCCGGTGGCGACGGAGGTTTTGGCAATGTTCCGCAAACGAGCATTCCCGATATAATGAGTACAGTGATAGTAATGTGTGTATCACTTCTGCTGACTGTATTTCTAAGTGTTTGCTTATACTATAATACAAAGAAAACACGCATCAGACACGCGCGCAACATACTATCAAACCCCGGTAACAGTCATGACAACTAGAGCAAAAACCTTCCGCAAGGTATCCTTGAGGGTTGCATTAATTACAGCAGTAACACTTTTTGGCAGTATAGTTTTTATTACTGCCTTATTAATCATGGCACATTTTAACAGCCTGAGAGCTTCGGGCGCGGAGTACGACAGTTTGCGTGATGTGGCAAATAATACACAAAGCTCAGGTGTCTCAGATGCTCAGGTCAGCGAGCTAGACCTGGAGATGCTAAAAATTAATCCCGATTATATTTGCTGGATACGCGTCGAAGGAACAAACATAGACCATCCTGTTGTGCAGGGCGAGGATAACGAAAAGTATCTGACAACATCATTTAGTGGCGACTATAATATGGCAGGATCAATTTTTATGGATTACCGTGTTGAAGGAGAGATTGCTGCATATACAGCCGGTGAGTCTTTGCCGCACATTATAATATACGGGCACAACACTAATGGCGGCGGAATGTTCAGCGACTTGCGTAAGTTTCAAAATGAGCAGTTTTTTGACGAAAACCGCACAATAACACTTATAATCAATGATGTTGAAGTGAGATATGAGATATTCTCTGCGAGGCATTCTAATATAAATGACCCTGCATATTTTCTCAACTTTGAAGCCCCTCGCTCTTTTTACGGATTTGCCAACAGAATTGATGCGCCTATGGCTGCAACACAAATTATTACACTATCCACCTGTGTCAGCACAGGTGACAGTGATGAGCGCTTTATAGTCCAAGGATACAGGTTGCTCGACTAAATCCATTATGTTATAATCATGTCCCACAGCCATAAAAGGATTTGGATATGCTTATTATTGCGTTACTTAAAAGATTTATTAGCTATATAAGGACACACAAAAAGCTCGTTGGCGGGCTGTTTTGCTTTGTCCTTATTATTGCGTTAATGCTGATGTCGGTTTTGCTGGCTTTTGACAGAGTAAAAATACAAGAAGAGCGGATACGTCAGTATGAGCAGAGTATAGTTAATATCCTGCACAGTATTGATGAGTTTTATAACGATTTTACGGTCCTGTCGGGCAACAGGTCTCAAAAGCTTGCTATATACAGACAGTTTCTTGTTTATCAAGCGGAGTATGAAGACAGTGATTTTGACCACGATGAAATAACCGAGAGCTTTAACTTAGTTATAGATAAAATGACCAATGAGTATTTAAACGAGTATGATATTATCATAAGTGCCGTAGAAGCTGCGGCAAGTGATGTGATTTTTGAGCTAAACGGATATGTTGATGAATATCTGCTTAAATCGGATGAGCTTTATGAAACGTTTAACAGCAGTAGTAGTATAGGTATTGTGCTTGATGTTCTGCAAGAGCCGGTCGAAAGAGAAAGAGTTTCTATTTTTGTGCAGCTGGCTGAGATTCAGGATATCTTTTTGAGCAGCGAAACAATAAGTAACAATCTCGAGGCAATAAGGCTGTATGTTGAGGATTTACTTTACCTAAAGGAAATAATTGAGCTTGAGGATATTTTTGGCGACCATATTAACTCACAGGACTTACAAAGCCGGATAGACAGGCTTGTTGAGAGCTATACACAGGTGCTGGAAAACGGAAGCCATATTGAAGTGGCTTCCGAAATTGAGATGATGCTCGGGAGAAAAAGAGAGTGGTTTATTAATGATTATAATGAAATTATTTTTGAGATAACAACAAGAGAGAGTGAAAACCCGGGTGATCCGGAGGCAAAATATCTAATGACAAAGGATTTAGCTGCTCTTGTTAAACTGATTGATTTAGAATCGGTGCTTGAGCCTGAATATGGTGAGGATCTTCGCAATCACATCAGAGACATGATAATAGAATTTACCGGTGTCCATTGGCTTTGGCCTGTTGAGGGGTATTATTCCATATCCTCGGGATATGGGATACGTTCGCTTTTTAACAATTATCAAATGCACAGCGGAATAGATATACACGGCAGCGACATAAACGGCGCGCCAATCCGGGCGGCAAAATCGGGGATGGCATACTTCTATCTGGTCAGCAGGGCATCCGGAAAATGTGTTATCATCGATCACGGAGACGGTACGTTTTCTTTGTACGGACATGCTTCCGAGCTTGAAGGTGAGAACAGATTTGTCAGGCAAGGTGATATAATTGCTTATGTAGGCTCAACAGGACAATCAACCGGACCTCACTTACACTTTGAGATAAGAGAAGGAACGGTTTCGAGGGACATTATGGAAGAATGGTTGTCATACAAGGCTGTGCCGAATAATCCGATGAGTACCGAAGCCGGCCACGGAAGACGTTTTTCAGGCAGACACATTTCGTACATATACGAGATTTACGGATAATTTGTTACCATATAGCAAACAAGCAACCCGCTGTGTGTTACTTGCTCGCTATAACGAGCCGCTCTCCGGCTCTATCTCATGTATTTTCGCAGCTTTTCAATGACCCTGTCGATATCAAGCGGCTTGCTGAGGTGATCGTCCATACCTGCTTCTATACAGGCCAAGACATCATCTGTAAAAACATTTGCAGTCATTGCAACTATGGGGAGTCTTCCCCTTTTTCTTTCAGGCAGCTCGCGGATAAGTCGGGTTGCTTCTAAACCGCCCATTGTCGGCATTTGTAAGTCCATAAGAACAATGTCGTACTTATCGGAGCTGAATGTTATCATATCCAAAGCTTCCTGACCGTTTTCGGCGACGTCGACAGCGATGCCTGTGTCCTCTAACAAGGCAATCAAGATCTCGCGGTTAATCTCAATATCCTCAGCGACCAAAAGGCGTTTGCCTTTAAACTCGCCGGGCACAACACCTCTGCTTGAAGCAGGCGGCTCATGATTGTTTGACACTTCCGCATTTTTGCTGCTTCTGCCAACCTGTACGGTAAAGAAGATGGTTGTGCCTTTGTTTGGCTCGGATTCTACCCAAATATGACCACCCATCAGCTCGATTATCCGCTGCGAAATTGCAAGACCGAGACCTGTGCCGCCATATTCGCGGCTCACTCCTGCCTGAGCCTGCTCAAAGGCATTAAAGAGTTTTTCCTGCTGTGAGATGGGTATTCCTATACCGTTATCCTTTACCTCAAGCTGCAGCTCCAAATACTCATCACTTTCAAATATTAACTCTGCATCGAGACAAACCTCGCCATAGTTTGGAGTAAATTTTACCGAGTTTGACATAAGGTTTGCGATGACCTGCGTGATACGGTTATCATCGCCGATGACAAGCTGCGGGATTTTGTTGTCTATGTTAACCTTGACGGTCTGGTTCTTTTCGTCCGCGCGGAAATTAACAATTGTCATGACCTTGTTTATCATAGCTCTGAAGTTATACTCGGCAGGAACAAGCTCCAGCTTGTCAGCCTCGATTTTTGCCATATCCAGGATATCGTTAATAAGCCCAAGCAGATGCGACGATGCATCTCCGATTTTATCAAGTGCCTGGTCCTTCTCGGCGATGTTGTCTGTTTTTTTGCCAATGACAGTCATGCCTGCGATAGCGTTTAGCGGAGTGCGCATTTCATGACTCATATTTGACAGGAAATCGCTCTTAGCTTTGCTTGCGGCATTTGCCTGCTCGCTGATTCCGAGAAGGTCTGTAATATCGACAGAATATTGAATATGTACTTTTGAACCGTCAACCCAGTCGATATATCTGTCAGTATTACGGTAAATCCGCTTTGTAAAGGGGTTGCGCTCATCCCACTCGACTTTTGATTCCGGCTCGACATCAAGCTGATGACACGGGCAAAACTCACACCTTTCGTGTGTGTCCTGCTGGAAAACCTCATAGCACTTTTGTCCCTCACCGTTACCTTTGATGTTATAGTGCGCTCTCATGAATTTATTTACAAATAAAAGCTCGCCCGTTTCGGGGACGTTGATATAAATCATAGCCTCTAAGCTGTCCAGGATACTCTCGAGTGTTGCGATAGTTTTTTTGTTTGACGTATGAACCTCTTCTATCATATTGTGGCGGTTTATCGCCGTTGCAATCATAAGACTTACAGAGCGCAGGATATTAAGCTCCTCCTCGGTATAATGGCGCTCCTGCCTGCAATCGTCAATACTAAAAAAGCCCCACAAGCTGTCATTTAAGATAAGAGGAATCATATAAACTGTCTTAATGCTAAAGTCTTGAAAATAATCCTGCTCGCTTTGCTTTAATGAAGAGAACGGACCGCCTACATGCTCATTACGGTCAAAACTCTCGCGCCACTCATGAAAATAGCTATAGGGTGTGATAACGCCAAGCGGCACCTCGGGTAGCGTCTTGCCAAACTCACTGACCCATGTGTAAGCATGCATAAATTGGGTCTCGCCGCCAAGCTTTTCATAGCACCATATATGAACACGGTCGGCACTGACTGCATTGCCGATAATTTCCAGGCTGGAGATTAGGACACTATCAATATCCTCCATGTCATTTGCAGACAGGAGAAGTGTTGCAGCTTTGTTAACAGCGAGTAAAAGATTGATGTTTCCGTGCTCGTTACTCATATTAAAAAATCCGTTCTCAAAAGCTATTGCCTTATGGCAGTATAATGACGTATACTATACCACAACATGACATTATATACAATAGAGAGGGAATGATTAAAAGATGTTTTATTATGACTTTAAAGGACTAAAATTATCAGCGCTTGGTTATGGTGGTATGCGGCTGCCTGTATCGGATTCAAAGGGACGTGTAGTCGACGAAAATGAGACTGCAAGGCTTATAGAGCATGCATATAAAAGCGGTGTCAACTACTTTGATACAGCTTTTTTCTATCATGCCGGCAATTCCGAGCGGGTCATGGGAAAGGTACTATCGCAGTTTCCGCGAGAAACATGGTATCTTGCCGACAAAATGCCCGGTAATTTCATCGAAATAGTTGATGGCAAAATTGTAATGGATATTGAATTTATGGGTATGAAGCATACGTTCAACACAGCTCAGGAGGTTTTTGAGCATCAGCTCAGTAATGCCGGAGTGGATTATTTTGATTTTTATATGCTGCATAATGTCAGCGAGAGTACGTATGAGCTTTATACGGACGAAAAAATAGGTATGGTAGACTATCTTCTCGCCGAGAAAAAGCGCGGGCGTATCCGGCATCTTGGGTTTTCGACTCATGGGCGATATGAAACGATTGAGAAGTTCCTTGAAAAATACGATTGCTTTGAGTTTGTGATGATGCAGCTGAACTACCTGGACTGGACACTGCAGGAAGCAGGGAAAAAATATGGTATTATAACTAAGCATAATATACCTGTATTTGTTATGGAGCCTGTACGTGGCGGCAAGCTTGCCAACCTGAAGGGAGATGAGCTATCTGCGCTGACAAAGCAAAGACCGAGTGACAGTGCTGCTAAATGGGCATTTCGATATCTGCAGTCACTGCCAAACGTCGGGGTTGTTATTAGTGGAATGTCGAACATGGAGCAGGTTGTTGAGAATATTGAAATCTTTGATAAAAGCAGCCCCCTGAGCACTGTCGAGAAGGAAATACTAAAGGATTTGGTAGGCAACATGGCATCGTTTGTACCTTGTACCACATGCCGCTATTGTTGCGATGCCTGCCCGAAGGAGCTTGACATACCACTTTTGATTGCAACATATAACGAAGCGGTCAATGAATTTGGCTGGTATATCGGAGATATAATGGGAACACTGTCAGATGAGGAGAAGCCGTCAGCTTGTATCGCCTGCTCGGCATGCAGCCCCAAATGCCCGCAAGACATCGACATCCCCGATGTGCTAAGCAAGTTTGATACACTTTTAAAAAGCAAGTAATGATGTGACAGGAGAACCGTCCCCTGTGTCCGAAGTGCATAAGGAACCAACTGAAAATGACAGAGGTATATAAATGACAGACAACCGAAAAGAACAAGAGCGCGCCGAGCTGCACCGCACGATTTGGGGAATTGCAAACGACCTTCGCGGGAGTGTGGACGGCTGGGATTTTAAGCAGTATGTGCTCGGCATGCTGTTTTACCGCTATATATCGGAAAACCTCACCGCATACATCAACGACGGCGAACACGCAGCAGGCGACACAACCTTTAATTATGCCGGTCTATCGGACAAAGATGCCGAGCAGGCCCGTGATGACCTGGTAAAAACAAAAGGCTTTTTTATTCTGCCAAGCGAGCTTTTTGAAAACGTACAAAAAGGAGCAGCAACCGATGAGAATCTTAACGAAACACT
>Ga0123356_10006689_pt1 | contig 11611 bp, 11 predicted proteins | sample TergutEmb28metaG_2_FD_92546 | JGI IMG/M metagenome (GOLD analysis project Ga0123356, IMG submission 92546) | Embiratermes neotenicus P3 segment gut microbial communities from Petit-Saut dam, French Guiana - Emb289 P3 | ecosystem: Host-associated > Arthropoda: Insects > Digestive system > Gut ... | reverse complement strand
TGGTTTTTGGTTGGTTTTTGGTTGGTTTTTGGTTGGTTTTTGGTTGGTTTTTGGTTGGTTTTTGGTTGGTTTTTGGTGATAATTGTTGGGCCGGGTTGGTCGTTGACGGCCTGGACAAAAACGTTTTACATAGAAAATACACACCTTTAAGCCATTTCTTTAGTTCGAAGAGTTCGTCTAGGTGTACTCCAAATTTATGTGTTTGCTTAAATTTGTCGGTTAAAATTGTGGCGACGTTTTCGTCTTTGGCGATATCTAATCCGCATACTGGGTTCATGTTGGTTTCTCTTCTTTTTGTTGTTAGGTTTAGATTTGGTGTCTTCTTTAAGGCTAATTTTCTCATTTGGGCTCAAAGTTCTATTCTTCCAGTCTGCCAGAGGGCACAGACTCAGTTTTCCAAATACGGGTTCAAAGACATCAAAATACAATACCGGTTTTCTTCCTCTAAACCTGCGGTAATAAAGTGGGGTGGCTATTTTTTATGCTTTCGTGGTTCTTCTAGCATCGGTGCGTCGATGGTGCACTCGCCTATGAACTATGGATAAACACGGGTTTGACACCAACAACAAGATACAATCCGGCTACTAACCAACACACAATAGCTTAGTGTGTCGCATATGTATTCTCTATAGAGAAAAAAGACCTCAAAAGATCGCGTGACGTGTTAACGATATATAGTAAGGGCCACTTGCTGTCGTTAAATATGCGTAGGCTAATATGGTTACTTGCTCATAAGTAGAGACGTAGGTATGTTGATATGAAGAAGGAGCGGATTAGGGAAAAGACTCTGGTCGATATCAACAAGTCAAAACAATCCACCTTTGATAACTTACCCAAAAATACGGACACCCCCAAAGAATCTAAACCGCAGAAGTCAATAGCTATTCAACTCAGCCACATCACAAAAGACGACGAGTTAGGCCTAACAGTCAGCTTCCGCTTATTTCCATCTAGACTGCACTTTTCTAATTTGCTACTGACCATATCATTTGATGGAAACAAGGTGAATTCCTACTTGATTGCCATACCGCCCAGTCGCCTTTTAAGTGATGAATTAGAGTTTCCTATAGATTTGGATATGACCGGCATACGCCAAGGTGAACATGTCACCAAGGTTGAACTATCCGAAAGATGGGAAACCGGAGAGATCCTGGTGCAAGCCGCGAAGTATGTGGTTGTACAGTATTTACCCGTGCACAGAGAAGACCACTACGTTAAAGTGCCCCTTGTACGCAAGATTGAGGGCGCCTTTAGGATTGTGTTACCACAGGAAAAAGAGCTCTACCGTCAACTAGAGAGAGAGAACAACAAAGGCAGCTGAGCGCTAAAAGAGACAGCTGGTAACGTAAATGCTTTTAATGATGGACTGGTGCTATACAACCAAAAAAAGGTAACCATCATTGGACACTGCTAAACTTGTTGTCGGTTTAGGCGGCATGCCCGGCTCAGGCAAATCACTTGTTGTCGAAACCGTCAAAGAAATGGGTTATGATATCATCGCCATGGGTGATGTTGTACGGGAACAAACCCGTCTGCGCGGTTTGGAGCCGACACCACAAAATGTTGGCAAAGTCATGCTTGAGTTGCGAGCGCAGGAAGGCAACTATGTCATCGCCAAAAAATGTGTCCCAACCATCAAAGCGCAGAGCAGCAACCGCATCCTTATTGATGGACTACGCAGCCTCTACGAAGCAGACATCTTCCGCGAGCACTTCGCATCCTTCACCCTTGTCTCAGTGCATACATCCCCCCAAGTCCGTTTCGAACGCCTAAAACGCCGCGGCAGAAGCGACGACCCATCCACCTACAAAGTTTTTGCAGAACGCGATAACCGCGAGTTAGGTGTGGGGTTAGGAAATGTTGTAGCGATGTCAGAGAAAATACTAGCTAATGATAACAGCATTGAAGGATTTAAAGCAATAGTTAAAGAAAATTTTGATAGGATTGAGAAAGCATGGTTGAAGTAGAAGTTTTTGTCGAAGTAGAAGTCAACCCCACCGAAGATGAAACCAAAGTCCGCCGCACCATAGATAACGTTGTGGGCGACGCAGAAGTAACTTTTAAACCTGCAGCCCGAGGCAACATCCTAGTGGCTCACGCTAAAGGGCAGAGCTCACTTTTGAGACTCCGCAAACTCATGGCCAACGACCGCATACGCGACGCCGCACGTAAACTATTACTAAAGAAAATCCGCAGAGATACTCTAAGCTTCTTTCTAAACAAACAAGTCGCCTACGCTGGACATGTGTCGTTTTGTGAAGAAACCGCTGAATCCCCTCTAGGCCCAATTCGTTTCACCATAAAATCCGACAACCCAACACAACTAGTGGAATGGCTAGCAGAGAAAACATCGACATGAGGCGTAGGGTTGGCTGAGCGGGCACTTGTAACCAAAAATGGCGCAGTCCTCTTAGGAGACAGCGTGGCCTGCGATGCCTTCGATGCCACACGCCCACTACGGGTTGTTACACATGCCCATGCTGATCACCTCTATGGATTACGCAAAAGCATCAAGTGTTGCGAAAAGGTTGTAATGACCAAAGCCACCCGCGACCTGTGTGAAACCCTAAACGGCCTCAAACTCCGCGACCAATGCATCCACACCCTCGAATACAACAAGGTTCTAGAGTATAAAGGCGAAAAAATCAGCCTGCTGCGAGCCGACCACATTTTGGGCGCTTCACAAGTACTTGTCGAAAATGCAGGCGGCATACGCATCGCATGGTCGGGGGATTTTCGTTTAGAGGGCACCAACGCCGTAAACTGCGACGTGTTAGTGGTGGAAGCCACATATGGGAGTCCGGCGTGTCGCCGCAACTTTGATGTTGACGTCCGAACGTTGCTGGTAGAGATGATTGAGCGGCGACTACGGGGCGGTGCAGTCTACGTCTTTGGCTATCATGGCAAACTCCAAGAAGTCATGCAGATACTACGCAATGCCGATGTACAGGTGCCATTTGTATTGCCCGAACACGTGTACAAAGTTACCAAAGTCTGCGAAGAACATGGCATGAACTTAGGCTGCATAATTCAAGCCACAACACCGGAAGGACACGAATTATTAGATGCCAATTTACCATGCGTTGCCTTCTACCACATGAACCAGCGAATGCACGTAGGACACCACAATGCACGCATAAGTGTGAGTGGCTGGGAATTCCAAAAACCCTGTAGACAAATAGGCGACCGAGAATACCTCGTTGCATTAAGTGACCACTCAGATTTTAATGGCTTAATCGAATATGTGCGACGAACCCATGCTAAACAGGTCATCACAGACAATTACCGCAGCAACGGCGACGCATTAGCAAAGGAAATCACCAAACGCCTCGGTGTCTCTGCAGTTGCAATGCCCCGAAGCTCCCCACAAACAACCCTCTAAAAGCGTTTTCCAATGCTGATTGGTTAAGTTTAAAAAGGAAAAAACCCCATGTACGCCAAGTGATGGGTATGGATAAGTCCTCAGTAATTTCAGGCTTCTACAAACTGCCGCCCAAAGAGCGGCTTTTACGTGTGGCAGATTTTGCGGGTTTAACTGAAGAGGAACAGCAACTTCTGGCCCAATCCAGTGCGCTGCCCTTGGAGGTGGCAGATCATATGGTTGAAAACTTTATCGGCGTGTTCCCCGAACCTTTAGGTATCGCCGTGAACTTTCACATCAACGACAAAGATTACCTTATTCCAATGGCAACAGAGGAACCCAGCGTTATCGCAGCCGCCAGCTACGCAGCCAAGATGGTTCGGGACGGCGGCGGTTTCAAAACCAGCAGCACAACCCCCGTGATGATGGGGCAAATCCAAGTTGCCAAACTACAAGACGCAGAAGAGGCGCAAAAGCAGGTATTAAGCGCAAAACTTGATATCCTAAAGAAGGCCAATGAGCAGGATCCAACCCTGAACTCGTTTGGTGGCGGGGCCAAAGACTTAGGCGCCAGAATCATCCAAACTACACTAGGATCCATGCTTATCGTCGAGCTATATGTTGACTGTCGAGATGCTATGGGAGCCAATGCTGTGAACACCATGTGTGAAGCTGTCGCTCCAATGATAGAGGAACTAACAGGTGGACATGTTTATCTGCGCATCATCTCAAACTTGGCTGTGAGGCGCCTTGCTAGAGCTACTTGTACGGTACCCAAAGAGGCAGTAGGCGGCGAAGCAGTAGTGGAGGGCATTACATATGCATCTGCGTTTGCCGCAGCTGACCCCTTCCGTGCAGCTACCCACAACAAGGGCACCATGAACGGCATCAGTGCAGTCGTTTTAGCCACAGGTAATGATCATCGTGCCATCGAAGCCGGCGGACACGCCTATGCAGCTCTCAGTGGTAAATACACGACGTTCTCAAAGTGGATCAAAAACGACAACGGGGATTTGGAAGGCGAAATTGAGTTGCCGATGGCGGTGGGATTAATTGGTGGTGCAGTCAAAACTCACCCTATCGCACGCATAGCTATGAAAATTCTAGGTGTTAAATCCGCCAATGAATTTGCTGAAGTCATAGTTGCAGTTGGTTTAGCCCAAAACCTTGCGGCTCTGCGGGCACTCTCAAGTGAAGGCATCCAACGTGGACATATGTCCTTACACGCACGCAACATAGCCGTCACCGCAGGTGCAAAAGATAGCCAAATCGAGCAGGTTGCAGAACAGATGGTTAAGGAACGTAGAGTCCGCGTAGATCGTGCCAAAGAAATCCTTGAGGAACTCAACAAAAAATAGCACCACACAAACGCTATTCTCTTTTTTCCTAAAAATATCTAAGTATTTGCCAGTGTAGCGTGAAAGAGGGATAAAGAAAGAGGAGTTATTGTTTGTGTTTTTCTGGAAAGTCTTTGCATTTGTAGATGCGTAGTTGACGTTGGGGTTCGATGCGGCAGCGTTTGCGTGCGTTTTTGCGGTGTAGTAATGGTGCAAGTTGGAAGAATGGACATCGGTTACACAGTGTACTCATACCATTGTCGCCTCCTACCGAGTCATCATCCTCCGGAATACGGGCACTGCTATGGCGATCATGACTACACCAAACGTGATGAGGATCAGAAGTTCAGAGGCTATCTGGGGGATACCGGCGCCCAGCACCATGACTTTTCGTAGCGCATCACTGGCGTATGTCAGGGGTAGGAATTGGCTGATGGTTTGCATGTACCAGGGCATCTGCTGTATGGGGAAGAACACTCCTGAGAGGAACATCATGGGAAACATTAGAGTCATCATGAGCATCTGTGCAGTCTCTTGGTCTTTAGTGAAGGATGTGATCACTATACCTAGGCCAACGAAGCTAAACACCCCTAGTAGGAGCAGCGCAAACACTAGGAGAATGCTGCCTTGGATGGTGACTCCGAAAATACCTATGGCTAACGCTAAGATTATGCAGCCTTGGATCAAGCCACGGGCGGTTTGTGCTAAGGTTTTGCCTAGCAATATTGAGAGACGGTTAACTGGGGCGACCATCATGCCGTCCATAGTACCGATTTCTTTCTCTTGGCTAATCGCTGCTGGCAAACCAGTCATAACACTCATCATTACGGTCATAGCCATGATACCTGGGGCGATGAAGTTGAAATAGTTGCTTTGTTCTTGAACGGGTATGACATAGGGTTTCACCATTGCTAATGCGGTTGTGTTGCTGACAGCGGGGTGAGTTAGTAATGCTGTTTGTTGAGCCATGAGTGTGCTTATTTGGTTAACTACAGTTGAGAGTGTGGTGGTGACTGTTGCTAATTTGACTGGGTTTTGGGTATCAGCTAAAATTTTGATGCTTCCCTGTTGACCAGTAGATATTGCTTCACTAAAGTTGGCAGGGATAATTATTGCGCCGTCTAAGGTACCTGCGCGTATCCTGTCTTGAGCGGCAGATTCGCTTGAGAACGTGATAATTTTCATTATTCCGGCTTTGTCATTTATGCCATCTATCATGGTGATAAATGCGTCACTTGCTGTTTTAGAGCCATTGTAACCCAAATCTAGATTCACTATGCCAATTTGTTGGATCCCTGTTGTGCCTAGCTGAATGTCTGAGGTGGGGGCTGAAACAGTGTAGGGCTGCACCATAGCTAAGGCTTGACCGCTAGAAATCGATGTATTATTCATCACTGACTGTTGGGCCATCATGGTGCCCATTTGATTGATTATGGCGCTTAGCATGCCGCTTACTGTTGCAGAGGTCACTGGGTTGGAGGTGTTGGTTAGGATTGCAATGTTGCCTTGTTGTCCAGTTAGTAGGTTTTGGCTAAAGTTGCTAGGTAAAACTATGGTGCCGTAGATTGTGCCGTTGGCTATGGCTTCTTTGGCGGAGGTTTCACTTGTGGTGAGGGTGAGTTTGAGCATGTTTGTTTTGCTGTTTAGGGTCTGAAGTGTTGTGATGAAGGTGTCGCTGGGTAGTGTTGAGTCTGCGTAGCCTGCATCTAGGTTGACTAGGGCGATGGGTAGATTGGTTGTTAGGTTGGGTTGTGTGGTGTCTATGGTTGGGATGGATGCTGTGAATGGTTGTACCATAGCGAGGGCTTGGGTGTTGTCGAGTTCGAATTGTGTGTGTAGTATGGTTTGTTGTGCCATTAGGGTGCCCATTTCGTTGATTACTGCCGATAAGGTGGCTCGGATGGTGGCGGCCATTTGGGGGTTGGATTGGTCGGTTATTAGTTCTACTGTGCCTTGTTCACCGGTTAGGAGGCTTTGGCTAAAGTTGCTGGGTAGGACTATGGCGCCGTCTAGTTGTCCGCGTTGGATTAGGTCTGTGACTTCGTTTGTGTCTGTTTTGTTGGTTAGTATCATCATGTTGGTTTGGTTGTTTATTGCCTGTAGGACGGTGTAGAAGGTTTGGCTGGGCACTGTTGAGCCGTTGTAGCCTATGTCTTGGTTGACAAAGGCTATGGGTAGGTCCGTTGGTGCTGTGCTGTTTGAGGGGTAGATGAAGCCGACCATAACCATCATGAACAGGGGCATAACGATTAGGAGAACTAGACCTAGGCGGTTGCGGAAGAGTTCCATTAAGTCTTTCCAGGCAATGCGGAAAGTGTGTTTGAGGATTGTTTTTGCGGTCATTGTTTATCTCACTCTACCTTGTGGTGTGCCAAATCGGCGATGTGCCAGGGGGATTTTTTGGTCGGCGGTGTCTCTGACTTCATGTCCGGTGATGTGGAGAAATACGTCTTCGAGGCTGGGTTGGAGGTTGGACATTGAAGTTATTTTACCGCCGCTGCCTCTGACGGTGTCCACGATTGTGTCAAAGGCGTCTTCGCCGTGGACGATTAGGTGGAGTTGGTTGCCTGTTTGTTGGGTTACCTGGTCGATGCAGTCGAGTTTTTTTAGGTCGGTTAGCATTTCGGGGTTGAGGTTTGCTACGTCTAGTTTGATGATCATGGTGTCGCCTCCGGATATGATTTTTTTGAGGTTGGTTGGGGTGTCTAATGCTATGATTTTGCCGTGGTCAATGACTGCGATGCGGTCGCAGAGCAGATCGGCGTCAACCATTATGTGAGTTGTTAAGATCACGGTGGTGCCTTGTTCTTGGTTGAGTTTTTTTATGTAGTCTCTTATTTCTACTGAGGTTTGGGGATCTAGACCCAGGGTGGGTTCATCGAGGAAGAGCACTTCGGGATCGTTTAGTAATGCGCGGATGACGTTCATTCTCTGTCGCATACCCGTTGAGAAGGTGCCGACTTGGGCATCTTTGAATTTGGTGAGTTGAACAAATTCTAAGAGGTCGTCGATTCTTTGGGTGAGTTTTTCTTTGGGTATGTTGTAGAGGTTGCCAAAGAAGCAGAGGTTTTCTCTGGCGGTTAAGCGGTTGTAGATGATCATTTTTTCGCTGACTATGCCGATGTGTTGGCGGACTTTGATGTCGTTTTTGACGGTGTCATAGCCGGCGATGGCGGCGGTTCCTTTGGTTGGGCGTGATAGTGTGCTTAGCATTCGTAGGGTGGTGCTTTTGCCGGCACCGTTGGGGCCTAGTAGGCCAAAGATTTCACCTTTTTTGACTTCGAAGGATATGTCGTCTACAGCGGTGAATTTACCGAATGTTTTGGTTAGGTTTTTTACATCTATTATGTTGGCGTTTTCCAATGTGGTTTGTCACCTTTTGACGATATTCTTGAACGCAATATATTGTGGTAAAATATAAGTATTACTTATTTATACTATACAACCGACCCTCCAATGCAACCAGAAACCCAAGACGAAACCACACACAACTGGCTAAAAGAAGTACAAAAAGGCTACATCCGAATGGGCATACTCATCCTACTCAACAAAAAAGCCAGCCACGGCTACGAAATCATGAAAGAAATCAACAACCGCACCAAAGGCTTCTGGCAACCCACCGCCGGCGGCGTCTACCCCATCCTAAACAGCCTCGAAAAAGCCGGCTACATCAAAGGACAATGGCAAACACAAAAAAACAGACGCCTAAAAGTCTACAAAATCACCCCCTCAGGCCAAGACATCCTAAAAAGCGCCATCATAAAACAATCCGAAATCTTCAACACCATCAGCAGCCTCTTTAGCGAATTCGCCCGAGACGTCCTAAACATCCAAACCACCACACCCGCCCCCAACATGCCCTCACCATTCACTCCATTCCTAGAAGAAAAAACCTGCCCAGAAAACCTACAAGAACTCGAAACCCACCGCAAACACCTCACAGAAAACATAAAAACTATACGACAACGACTAACAGAAGTAGACCACAAAATAGCCGAACTAAAAAACAACCCCACACCACCAAAATAAACTCATCAAAACACAAAACACCATACAACAAACTCCACGAAAGCAGCAAAAAAAAGATACGCACATAGCCCATTGAAAAAGGCAGGGCATTGACTCAATTTTTACACCGCTATGCTGTGATTGGCACATGACGCTAAATACATAGTGCGCAATGTCATCCGACATGGAATTGCTCGACAATCGAACTGGGGCTCCTACAACACCCCAAGAACAACAACTAACCTAAGGTTGAAAAACCAAGGAAACAACAACATGCTAAAAGAAAGCAGAAAATACCAAGACCACCAATGAACACGGTACTACAAGTCCTACACAATAGACCAAACCTAAACTGACTAAAACCCAAACCCCAGAGTACCAATTAGCGTTCGGAAGATACACAGTCCAAATACGCCTCTTCACAGAATACCCATGATTGTATGTAGCATGAAAAAAGTTGGGGGTTATTCGCTAAAATGTGTGGGTAAAACCTTAAGGGTCTTTGTCATATAGTGGGGTATGGAAAATAAAGAGAACATAAACAAGTTCTTAGAAACCGTACTGGGCTTCTCCAAACCCTGGCAACTATCAGAGATGATCCAAACTGAGCAAGAAGTGATCATAATACTAGACTATCCCAAAGGAACAGAATTTGCTTGCCCCAGATGCGGCAAACAATGCCGCCCCTAGATCATCGCTGGAGAGATTTTCGCCACCTTGATTGGTGGCAATATAGAACGATAATCAAAGTCAAAATTCCGCGAATCCAGTGTTGCCAAAAAACTCTAATTCCAAAAATAGACTGGTTGCGCCGAGGTTCAAAGTTTACTCAAATGATGGAAAGTCACAACTTGGAGCTGGCAAAACTGGGATCGATAAGCAAAGCAAGCAAACTTTTACGCAGTATAATTCACCATCACGTTAACAGGTGTCGAGCGGGAGCTGATTTTTCAGATTTATCTAATTTAAGTATTGATGAAACCAGTAAAAAAGGACACAATTACATTACAAATTTTGTAGATTTAAACAAACGCAAAGTGATGTATGTTGCATTTGGCAAAGATGCGCAAACGGTCAAAGAATTTGCAGCTGATCTAGAATTACATGGCGGACACAGAGAAAAAGTGCTAAACACAACAAGCGATATGAGTCTGGCATTTGAAAGTGGCATACATGGTGAATTTATTAATAGCACCATAATTATTGATAAATTTCATGTTATCAAACATTTTAATGACGCAATAAATTCGACATTGCGTTTAGATATTGCTGCAGGGCACGGTTCAATGTCATCAGGCTAATTAGTGTTGTTAGAAGTTTTGCTGGGCAATTTTTTGATGAGTTGTGTGCTGGGCTGTTTAGAAGATGCAGGCTATATGCCAAAAAACCCTAAAACAGGTCAAGCTGGGCCTCTAACATAAACACACAACAAAGCATCCGCTAAACACCGTTGCCACAGTAGAGAAAAATATCTCGCCTACAGAGCAGACTTGTTATTGAGATGATACTTGGCAGACTTGTGCTTCACTTTATGCTCATAAGACCGGCCAGGCCGCAGCGGCACCTCACTGCGAACAATAGCATCCATAGCACACCTAAACAACATCCGACGCACCCCCACATCCTCCACAGAAAACGACTCAATCAACAAACAACGAACCTCAGATATCGCCACAGCCCCATTGGGCACATAAACATATTTACGCCCCCTCAGCCCTTTGAGGTTATTTTTCTGCCCAGCAACCCTAACACTTTGCTCTTTAGCCTCCAAAAGAGCCGCCACTACCAAATTATAAACATACACAGAAGCAAAAAAATCCTGCAAAACAAGCTCCTTTTTCGCAGAGGAGAAATCCTCAATCTCCAAACGCGACTTAAGCGTCTGAAAACGAGTCTCAACCCCCCAGCGCATGGCATACAGCTCCCCAAACAACTCTACCGTAAAACAACGATCAAAAACATTAGTAACTAGACGCTCCATCTCCCCGTTGGGCATCACATGATTAATAACCCGTAAACGCAAATCCGCCTGACCCTCCTCGTGACAGATTATAATTTGGTCAGCTTGGGTTGCTTGATTGATCTCTGAGAGGCAGTTTGAGCGCACTCGAAAGAGAAATTTGGCTCGGTGACCCGAAATTTTTCGGGCTAGGCTGCGTGAGAAGTAGCCTCGGTCAAACAAAAACAAATCCCGCCGCCTCGCATCACTGCTCCAAAACTCCTCTAACATCTCAGCAGCCAAAGTTGACTCGCCTATGCTGCAGGGTTTTAGCTGCGCACGCAAAATATATTGGCTCAATACGTCGACAAAGGCGACTGCGCGGGCTTTGGGGGCGGGTTGGCCGTTTGTGGGGTATGTTCCAAATGCTTCGGCGGCGTCTGGGGGGACATCGAGGAGTGAGCCGTCTATGGCTATGATGAGGTATTTGTGGAAGGTGGGGTAGTTTGTGTCGGTGTAGGCGTAGTCGGGCAGGAAATAGTTGTTGTTTAAATCTATAAAGGCGGTGTGGCTGAATTTTTCTCGGGCTTCAAAGAGGCTTTGTTTGTCCAAGGTGAATCGGTAGTCTTTTTTGTGTATAGCGTTGTTTATAGCGATTTGGGCGGATTGGCGTGGGAGGGTGAGTTTGTAGGCTATTAGTTTGTCAAAGGTCATTTTGGCTGTGTTTCTTGTGAAGTAGGTGGGTTTGGTTTTGTGTTTGGTGGTAAAGGGGGTGGTTTGGATGGTTTTTTCGGTTTTGTAGATGTATGTGGGTAGGTTTTTTGTTGTTAACGCATTTATATAACTGAGCGGCCCTTCTTTCGGAAGGGCCGCGATAGTCAAAATAACCATCAAAAACATTCTGTTGTCTGAACAGAATTGGGAGCAGCTAAAAACTATGGATCCAAGCATCTCACAGTACAAGAT
>Ga0123356_10006688_pt1 | contig 11612 bp, 12 predicted proteins | sample TergutEmb28metaG_2_FD_92546 | JGI IMG/M metagenome (GOLD analysis project Ga0123356, IMG submission 92546) | Embiratermes neotenicus P3 segment gut microbial communities from Petit-Saut dam, French Guiana - Emb289 P3 | ecosystem: Host-associated > Arthropoda: Insects > Digestive system > Gut ... | reverse complement strand
CGAGCGACTCGAGCAGCAGCGTGGTGCCGAAGCGCACGAGATCGTGGTCGTCGACCAGGAGGACTTTCTTATTAGTCTCCATTGGCACTTTCCCGTTGCCCGCCCGGCGCCGAGGCTAGCGCTGCGGCGCGGACCGTGTCCAGTCTTGCCGTGCGCGGAGCTCAATTGCTCTGCCTCCACGCCGGACTCTGCATCTGCACCGTGGCGTAGGCGACGATCGGCACGCGGCCGCGGAGGTAGTACTCGAGGCAGTCAGTCACCGACGCCGCACCGAAGCTGCCGCGCCCGAAGGCATCGACGCCGGTGTTGAAGCCGCACATCAGGCTCTTGAATACGCTTTGCATGAGCGGCACCTTCAGCTGGTACGCGTAGGTCACACGGATCTTGAGCGCGTTGGCGTCCTGGATCGTCAACCCGCTCTGCGGGCCGGTGTACTGGTGGTCGCGGTACTCGAGGCTGTCATTGGGGATGTAGAGGTGGTTGCTCGCATCGGTCAGGCCAAAATCGTTGAACACGGCGGCACTGGGATTGAGAACCTCGATCTTTACGGGCGAGGGCAGGTCGATCGTTTCCGCCAGCGCGGCCTTGCTGAGACGCAGGTAGGCATCGGTGTCGAACGTGTTCTGATAGAACGGCAGCAGCGCCTGAAACAGCGCCTTGTGCATCGGATCGAGCTGCGCGTTCTGCTCCGCGCCGGCGCGCGCCGCCAGCAACGTCGCCTGGTTTACGACCTGTTTCGCGACCATCATCAGTGCCAGCTGAATGATGCCGAGCAGCAGCAGGATCGCAAGCGGACTGACGATCACGAATTCGATCATCGACGCGCCGCGCTGCGACCAGGCGTGGCGGCGGTGGCGCGCAATGCCGGCGGTGTCTCGCTGCAACTTGTTCATGTCAGTTGCCTTCGCTTGGCTTGCCTGATGTCAGTGCGCCGGCGTGTCGTGTCCGAGCGGCCCCAGCAGCGCCCTGATCTGACGCTCGAGCGCCTCGGCCTGAGCGCGCTCGGGGGAGTCCGCGCCATAGCGCTCGCGCGCCGTCTGCAGCGATCCCTGCGCCTGCGCCAGACGCACCAGGGCGAGGTTGAGCGAAGCCCCGCCCTGCAGCGGATCGAGTGACACGGCATTCTGAAAGGCCGCGGCCGCGTTGTCGTAGCTGCCCAGCCGGGTAAGCGTGTTGCCGTACTTGAGCCACACGCGCGCATCGTTCGGGTAGCTGCGCGAGAGCTGTTCGAAGTTCGCCTCCGCCTCCTTGAAGTGCCCGCTGAGATAGAGCGCTTCGGCGCGCTGGAACTGCCGGCTGAGCTGCGCGCTGTTGCCCGCGCGAGCGGCGGGGGAAGGCGCCGGCGCCGCCGCGGATGCCGCCGGGGGTGCTGCCGCACCCGGCCGGCTCGCGGTACTGGCACAGCCCGAAAACGCCGCCAGCGCCGCCGCGATCGACACCAGCTGAGCCAGTGTCAGCGTCCACTGCGCGAGGTCGACGGTGCGCCTCGCGAGCGCGTGCCATGATCGATTCATCTGTCTGCTCCTCATAGATGCTGCCGGTGTGCGTGACGGGCGGCGGCGAGCCAATGGTTGCGGGCAAGCGTACTGCCGCCGCACGAAGATCCGATAGGACTTAAGTCAATAGGCAGGAGCGGCCGCTTCGAGGACGATCCGCGCCGATGTTGTTTTTGAGGCGCGGGTCACATGCCGCGCAGTTTCAAGGCAAATCCTGATAACCGGAGGATGGAAAATGAATCGCAGCAGACTCAGCAAGCGCATCATCGGCCGCAGCCGGCAGCTCGGCCAGGGCATGACCGAGTACATCATCATCGTGGCACTGGTGGCCATCGGCGCCATCGGCGTGTACAGCGCCTTCGGCCACGGCGTGCAGCACCAGGTGACGGCGATGGCCAACGGCCTCGCCGGCCAGGGCAGCAATGCCCAGACCGCCATGAAGGCCGCGGCCACCGATGCGCAGAGCGCCACGACTGATTCGAACACGAAAAACGGACTCGATACCTACACGAACAACATCAAGGATCAGTAGTCGCTCCGTCCCCCCCCCCCGCGAATGGCGGCGGCCCGTTGGCCGCCGCTTTTTTTGGCGCTCCGCCGGGCTCCCCGCGACAGGACTTAAGTCAATAGGCAGCCCGCGGGCGCCTGGTCGAGGATGTGCACGACAGCGGCCTCGGTTCTTCGATGAAGGAGCTGAACATGAAGTCCCCGCGTCTATTCCCGCGGCGCCGCCGCCAGCGCGGCCAGGCGATCCTGTGGTTCCTCGCCATGACCGCGGCGTGCTGCGCCGCGCTCGCGCTGGTCTTCAACGTCGGGCAGGTGGCCAACGAGAAGGAAAAGACCGTCAACGCCGCGGACGCCACCGCGCTCGCCGGGGCGATGGTCGAAGCGCGCATGCTCAACTTCGACTCCTACTGCAACCGGGCGATCATCGCCGACGAGGTGAACGTCGCGCAGCTGATCAGCCTCGATTCCTGGTATCAGTATCTCAACCAGTTTTCGCAGAACCTGCGCACCGCCTTCGGATGGGTGCCGGAGGTGGGCAACATACTGCAATCGCTTGCCACAGCCATGATGGAGGGCGGAGAGGACCTGGACGCGTTCGTTCAGGCCATGATCACTGCCGACCAGACCGCGGTCACCGGCATGCTCGAGGCGCAACAGTACGCCGTGAGATCAACGGCCGTGCCGGCGGCGCGCGACATTGCCAACAAAATTGCAACGGCCAACCAGGCGAGCGTCGTCACCGCCGTCGAGGCCACCGCGTTTGCCCTGAATCTGCAGGCGTGGCTCGACTTCACCAAGGTCTACGGCAAGGACGACAACGGCCGCGACGATCGCAGCACGGTGGCCGGCGTCATCCTCGCCTCGCGCGACCAGTTCAGCACTCATCGCGATGGCGGCGCAGTGATCGATGCCATCAACCTCGCACTGGGTGGTCCGTTCGCCCCGACGGGTGTGCAGAAGACATCGGGCGACACGATCCTGCCCACCGAGAACGGCCTCACCAACTACGATCGCTGGGAGGCGCAGGATTCGCTCGACATGTGGGTGGGCCTGCAGCTCTTCGGCCAGACCATCTTCAAGACCTACCTGCCGCTGCCGCTCGCCTGGGGACGGCGCGATGCGGATCAGCAGGGCGTGTTAGGCGCGAACTGGGACGGAACGAGCCACTGCCCGTTGCCGGGTACGCCCAACTGCGAATACGCCTACCGGGCCGGCCGGGCGTGGTCCGGCTGGAGCGGCATGCCGCAGATCACCAATCTGACCAATCCCGGCAACGCGAATAACGACCCCTCGCTCACCTACGTGGTCGGCGTGACCAAGGCAGCGCCGACGACCACTCAGCAGCTGGGGATGAACGTGCCGGTCACGGGCCCGCAGGGCTCACCGGACCTCAAGGACAACCTGCGCAACAACCAGCTCGCCTCGATCTCGGCGGCACGCGTGTCCTTCATGCGGCCCGACTGGAACACGAACGACAAGACCGAAGGTCACCTGCCGAACCAGTACAAGGTCCACGAATACGCCAGCCTCTACAACCCGTACTGGCAGGCCCGTCTCACCAATCCGGACTCGGTCAAGCTCGACGGCGTGAGCGCGACGTCGCTGCTCTACACCGCCATCGGCCAGCCCGGCCTCAACTGCGTGATGAATCCCACCTCCTGCCTGTGAGGTGCCACCCGTGAGGAGCCAGACCATGTCGCCCGGCTTGACCCGATACCAGCGCGGACAGGCGATGAGCGAATTCGTCGCTGCCATGGCGCTGTTTCTTCCCCTGCTGATCGGACTGATCTACATCGGCAAATATTCCGACATCAAGCATCAGACGATCCAGGCGAGCCGCTACGCGGCATTCGAGCGCGCACTCGACCCTTCCAAGGCGCATGAGTCGGACACGGTGCTGCAGCAGGAGACGCGCGCGCGCTTCTTCATGGACGAGTCGAGCAATCAGGGTGCGCTGGCATCGACGACCAACAACCAAGCGACCGCTGCCACATTGAACCCGCTGTGGGGCCAGTTGAACGGCGATCCCATGTTGGACAACTACTCCAACGTGGCGCTGAGCTTCGGCGCAGAGCAGAAGGTCGACGACACCTTTCTGGTGCCGGTCGATGCAGCCAACGCGCTGCTTTTCGGCCTGAGCCGCAACGGGCAGTTCCAGGCGAACGTGGAGGTGTCGCCCCCCAACATCGCGAGCTTCAATCCGCTGAGCGCCGTGAACCTCAAGATCGCCGCCAGCACGGTGGTGGTGGGCGATGCCTGGAACGCAGGCGGTGCGGCGAAGGTTGCTGCGCAGCTCCACGGCGGGATTCCGGGCTCCGTGCCGATCAGACCCGGGGGGCCAGTGAGCGGAGTCATCGGCACCATTCTCTACATCAGCAACAAGATACTCCAGCCGTTCTATGTGGCGCTCGCCGGTGACATCGGACCGCAGCTCGGCTGCATACGGCCCGATGTCGTGCCGGCCAACACGGCCCCCGGGGCCAGGTACCAGCCGGGCGATACCTGTTACTGAGCCTGATCTGCCGATGGATGAATGAGTCATATCTGCCCATGAGAAAGGGGATGGCCATGACCCGACAGCCTGGAGAGTTGCTCCCGCGCGCACTGCTCGGCGCCGTGCTGCTCGTGGCAGCGGCGGCGCGCGCCTTCGCCTCCGAGCCCTGGCCGGAGCTGCCGTTGCCCCCGCACTCGAGCGTGCAGTGGGTTGGCGACAGCATGCGCGTGAACGGCGTGCCCATGCGCATCATGCAGTTCGAGTCGAACGCTGCAGCGCATGACATCGTCGAGTACTACCTGGCCTACTGGTCGCGCGGCTATCCGACCAAGCCCTCGGTGCGACCCGTGGGTCCTGCCACGGTGGTGGGCCAGGCACACGGCCCGTACTACATGACCGTCAAAGTCAAGGACGCCGACCACGGGGGCAGCGCCGGCCTCATCGCGGTGAGCCGGCTGCTCGGAGCCAGGATCGAGCGCTCGCCCGGTCCACTGTCTCTGATGCAGGGAGCGAAGGTGCTGCAGGTAGTCGAGTCCAATGACCCCGGCAAGACCAGCCGCCAGATGGTCATCAGCAACCCCCTCGCACCCCCGTCGGTCGTCCGGTACTACCTGAGCTGGTTTCAGGGCGAGGGGTGGCAGCTGGTACAGCACACTGACACGCCGCGCAGCGCCAGGGCGAGCGAGAGCAGCTTCATGGTCTTCCAGCGTGATCGCGAGGAGGCGCTGGTCAGCGTGGTTGCGGCTTCTGCGGCGAGCGGCTCGGTAATGGTCGCCAACCTGGTGACCAAAGACACTGTACCCCAGGCCTTTTGACGCCGCACTGTTGGGCTGACGGCGATCGATGGAGAGCACGATATGAGAACGACGGCGCACGGCCGCGGCGCGCGGCGCGGATCTCGCCAGCGCGGCCAGGCGATGACCGAGTATCTGGTCATAGCTGGCGTGCTGGCGCTTGGCCTTTTCATTCCGCTGCCGGGCAGTCAGCCGGCGGAAAGCGTCGCGCAGATGGCCGCCGGCAGCATCCACGATTTCTACCTGTACCTGACGTTCTTTCTGTCCCTGCCTTGAGGATAAGCCATGAAACTCGCGCTCAAGCTTCCCCACGTCAACCGCAACTGGCTGATGCTGGCCGGCGCCGTGCTGATGGGCGTACTCGCTCTGTTCCTCAGCCACAAGCTCCTGCAGGGCCGCATCCAGCAGATCGAAGCCAAGGAACGCGCTGCCCATAAGATGGTGAAGGTGGTGGTGGCAAAGCGCGATCTCGAGCGCGGTGCGCCGATCGATGTCGGGCGCTTCGCCATCGACGAGATCCCGTCGGAGTACGTCCATGCAACGGCGGTTCGGCCCGAGCGTTTCCGTCAGTTCGTCGGCCTGCGGCTCGGCGCCCCGCTGAAGGCCGGTGAAGCGCTGCTCGAGGTGCATCTGGAGACCCCGAGCGCGGTGTTCTCTTCCACGCTGGAGAACGGCAACCGTGCCCTCACCACCGAGGTCGACGAGGTCAACTCGATCTCGGGCATGCTGCGCCCGAGCGATCACATCGACCTCATGGCTACCGCGCACGGCAGCGGCGCGAACACCACCGATGTGACCTTTCCGCTGCTGACGAACGTCGAGGTGCTGGCGACGGGCCAGGTGACGCGCAAGGCCGAAGGCAGCAACCAGCCGCACACCTACACCACCATCACGCTCTCGGTGAGCCCGCAGGATGCGCAGCGCATCGTCGTGGCGAAGAACTCCGGCAAGCTCACCGCGGTGCTGCGCAACCCCGACGACGGGCAACCCGGTAAGACCGCGGCCATGAACATCGACGACCTTCTGCCGAAGAAGCCGAGCGACGCGAAGCGCGGCGTCGGCGTGCAGTACATCGTCGGTGGAGGCCGTTCGTAGCTTCCGCCCCGCGCCCACCTTCCCGCGTCGCACGCCATCTCGAGCCATCCCCCTGGGGCTGAGCGCGGAAGCTGCGCGCGGCTCTCGTACAGGTGCCTTTGGTCACTGCGATACACCCGCCATGCCGTTGGTCACTAGGCGCGGGAACACTTCTCACGCACGCTCGAGCCATCGCGGGAACGCAACGCACCCACGACTAACGAATCTGACCCAGGAGGGGACCCATGAAAGTGAATGTTCGACGTCATCTGATCGCCCTGACTTTGGGAGTGCGCTTCGTGCTGGCCGCAGCCAATGCCGCCACGCAGCCCTCGCCCGAGTCACCGCAGGCGGTCACGGCGGTGCCCCCGCCGGCGTCGAGCCCTTCGCCCCGCGCACTCGTGAGCAACGGCGAAGCTGCCGAGGACGCACGTTCCGGACAGGTCGTGAGCGGACCGCCGCTCACGCTCTATCACGGCGAGGTACAGGTGCTCGACCTTGCCAATGTCACGCGCATCGCGGTCGGCAACGGCGAGGTGCTACGCGCCCAGGTGGTCGCGTCGAACCAGGTCGTCCTGATCGGTGAGGCCGCCGGCACCACGTCGCTGCGTGTCTGGACGCGCAACGGCACGCAGTTCAGCTACCAGGTCGCGGTGCGCAGCTTCGACATCGCGCAGATCGTCCGCGACGTGCAGGACCTGCTCGCGGGCGAGCCCGGGATCGCGGTGCGCCAGGTCGACGGCCACGTGCTGATCGAGGGTGACCTCAACGACGCGCGTGCCGCCAGCAGACTCGAGGCGCTCGAGAAAATCTATCCGCAGATCATCAGCACGGTGCCGGTGCGCAAGGCCGCCCCGGCGGTGCAGCTGGACAAAATGGTCTACATCGACGTGCGCGTGGTCGAGATCGAGAAGAACGTCTTGCGCCAGCTCGGTGTGCACTGGGCGACGCAGTCGACCGGCGGTCTGAACGCCGGGGTCAATCTGACGGCGAAAACCCGCAACTGGACCCCGCAGGCCGGAATGGCGCCCCCGTTGCCCAACGGCGGGCTGTTCGGGATTGCCGCCAATCTGTCCTCGGCGCTCGACGTTACCGAGCAGGCCGGCCAGAGCTGGACGCTCGCCGAGCCGACCGTGAGTTGCAAGAGCGGCGGCGAAGCCAAGTTCACCGTCGGTGGCGAAGTGCCGATCCCGGTTGCCAACGGCCCGGGAGTCGTTCAGGTCGTCTACCACGACTACGGCGTCATTCTCGAGTTCAAACCGGTCGCCGACGATGAGGGTAACGTGAGCTCCTCCATCGTCGCGGAGGTCAGCGAACCGGACTCGGCGCTGTCGAATGTCGGCAACAGCGGCCTGGTCGCCTTCAAGAAGACGCGCACCGAGACGGAAGTGACGCTCAAGGAAAACCAGACGCTGGTGATCTCGGGACTGCTCAGCAACATTGGCAACCGCTCAGCCAACGGCATTCCCGGAGCCAAGGACGTGCCGATCCTCGGCGCACTCTTCAAGTCCAAGCAGTACCAGAACGATCGCACCGAGCTCGTGATCATCGTGACACCCCATGCGCTGAGCCCGCAGTTGAACGCGGCCTCCGTCCAGCAGGCGGACCAGCTGCAGAACCAGGTCGCGCCGGTGATCAACTGGACCAACGCGAGACTCGCGGAGTAAGCGGGCCATGTGGACCATCCAAAAGGCATCGCAGGGCCAGGGGGATGCTGCGGCCTTCGCCACCGGCAGGGTCAGGATCGGCCGCGACGCCGAGTGCGACTTGCGGCTGCGCGGCTGGCGCGTGGGCGGTCGTCATGCGGAGCTGTTCGTCTCCAACGACCAGGGGTTCCTGCGTGATCTCGGCAGCTCCGGCGGGACGCTCGTGAACGGCAAGCCGGTCACGACGCACGGTCCGCTCACCGCCCACGACACGATCCAGGTCGGCTCGCATACCTTCACGGCCAGCTGGACCTCCGAGCAGAAAAAATCCGTGGCACAGCCGGCCGCTGCGGTGGCCGCCGCCCACGAAACGCCGCCCGACACACGGGGCGCCGACTCATTGGAGCCGCTGGCGCACCCTGCGGAGCCGGACGAATCATTTCATTGGCGCCGCGTCCTGCACGAGCGCTTGCTCGAGGCATTCGACGTGCGGCGCGTTGACGTGCACCGCATGGCGGACGCGGAGCTGCGCAGCCGCACCGAGCAGCTGATCGGCGAATTGATCGAGAGCATGTCGGAGATTCCGCGACACCTGGAGCGCACGGCGCTCATCGCGGCCGTGCGCGATGAAGCCATCGGGCTCGGCCTCCTCGAGCCGCTGCTCGCGGACGCCTCGATCAGCGAGATCATGGTCAACCGCTCCGACGAGGTGTTCGTCGAGCGCGGCGGGGTACTCGAGCGCTATCCGCTCGCCTTCACCAGCGACCGCGCCGTGACCGGGATCATCGAGCGCATCGTCGCGCCGATCGGCCGGCGCATCGACGAGAGCTCACCCATGGTCGATGCGCGCCTGAAGGACGGTTCGCGCGTGAATGCCGTGATCCCGCCCCTGGCGCTCAAGGGTCCGAGCATCACGATCCGCAAGTTCTCCAAGCGCAAGCTTGGTGCCGAGGACCTGCTGCGCTTCGGCTCGGCCAATCGCCAGATGATCGAGTTCCTGCGCGTGACGGTCGAGCACCGTAAAAACCTGGTGATCTCAGGCGGCACCGGCTCGGGCAAGACCACGCTGCTCAACATCCTCTCCAACTTCATCCCGAAGTGCGAGCGCATCGTGACCATCGAGGATGCCGCCGAGCTGCGCTTGCACCATCCCAACCTGGTGTCGCTCGAGTCGCGACCGGCCAACATCGAGGGCAAGGGCCAGATCGCCATCCGCGACCTGGTGCGCAACTCCCTGCGCATGCGGCCGGACCGCATCGTGGTGGGCGAGTGCCGTGGCGGCGAGGCACTCGACATGCTGCAGGCCATGAACACCGGCCACGACGGCTCCCTCACCACGGCGCATGCCAATAACCCGCGCGACATGCTGGCGCGCCTGGAAACCATGGTGCTGATGGCGGGCTTCGACCTGCCGGTGAATGCGATCCGCGAACAGATCGCATCCGCCATCGACATCGTGGTGCAGCAGACGCGTTTCGCCTGCGGCACGCGCAAGCTGACGCACATCTGCGAGGTGACCGGCGTCGAGAGCGGACGCATCCAGCTGCAGAACATCTTCGAGTTCGTGCAGACCGGCGTCGACAAGGACGGCAGGACGCAGGGTTATTTCACCGGCTGTGGCTTCGTCCCCGAGTACTACGAGTCGCTGCGGGCGATCGGCGTGCCGCTCGACCTCGGCATCTTCGAGCGCCGCAATGCTGCCGGAGCAGGCCAATGAGCTCGAGTCTGCTGAGCGTCGTCATTGGTGTCGCCGCATTCGGCGCGGCGTTTCTCATGGTGCACACTGCGGTGGCCGGCTACCTCGGGTACCGTCGCCGCTTCACCACCGACGCGCGCAGCCGCCTCGAGGAGGCCTTCCTGTTCGTCGATCCCCAGAAGCTCTTCCTCATCACCCTCGCGGGCGCGCTGCTCATTCCGCCGCTTCTGTGGCTGCTGACGCGCAACCCCGTACTTGCGGCGCTCGGTGGCCTGGTGACGTTCGCGCTGCCGCGCATCGCCCTGAAGCTGATCAATCGCCGGCGCCGCCTGAAGCTCGTGATGCAACTGCCCGATGTGCTGCTCATGCTGGGCAGCTCGCTGCGCGCCGGCACGAGCCTGCAGATCGCGATGGATATCGCGATCCGCGAGACGCCAGCGCCGCTGTCGCAGGAGCTCGGAGTGGTCGTGCGCGAGCAGCGACTGGGTCTCGACCTGGAGGATGCGCTCGAATCCATGGGCGCGCGGCTGAAGCTTGAGGAGGTGGACCTGGTGGTGGCGGCCATGACCATCGCCCGCGACGTTGGTGGCAATCTCGCCGAGACGCTCGACCAGCTCTCGCGCACGCTGCGCGCCAAGGCAATCATGGAGGGCAAGATCCGCGCGCTCACCTCCCAGGGGAAGCTGCAGGGACTGATCGTCGGGCTGCTGCCCGTGTTCCTCATGCTGGTGCTCTCGCACATGCAGCGCGACGCCATGCAGCCGCTGTTCCACACGCTGATCGGGTGGGCGGTGCTCGGGGTGATCGCAATTCTCGAGGGTATCGGCTTCCTGATGATCCGCAAGATCGTCGCCATCGACGTTTGAGGCAGCGAACCACGGGCTGCGCCCGTTCATCGGAGGAAAAACATGCTCGAGCTGCTGATTCCAGTCGCCATCGCCGTGGCAGTCACGCTCTGCCTCATCTCGATGCGCCAGATCGTGACCGAGATACCGCAGGATGACCGCCGTTACATGGATCCGCCGCCGCGGTTCTACCGCATCACCTGGCCGCTGGTGCGCCTGGTCAGCTGCTACTGCGGGTGGCTCCTGAGCGAGACGACTACCGCGCGTATCCAGGTCACGCTCACACGCGCCGGACAGGATTACACGCTCACCCCGGTGCAGTTCTTCGCTGGCAAACTGATCGCTTCCGCGATGTTCTCTGCAGGTCTTGGCTGCATCACCGCGAAGATCGGCCCGGGGGCGCTGGTCGGCGCCATGGCCGGCTGCGTGTTCGGCTTCTACCTGCCGGAACTGTGGCTCTCCGACATGACCAAGGCGCGCAACCTCAAGATCCTCAAGCGCCTGCCGTTCTTTCTCGATCTCGTGACCATGGCGGTCGAGGCCGGTATGAACCTGTCCTCGGCGCTGGCGAAGTCGGTGGAGAAGATGCCGCCGGGCCCGTTGCTGCTGGAGATCAACCGCCTGCTGCGCGAGATCCGCGCGGGCAAGCCGCGCACGGATGCGCTGCGCGACATGGCCGCGCGGCTGGATTTCGCGCCTGTGAACAGCCTGATTGGCGCGCTGGTGCAGGGCGAGCTCATGGGCAGCAGCATCGGACCGATCCTGCGCGCCCAGGGCGAGCAGCGGCGCAGCGAGCGCTTCCAGCGCGCGGAGAAGCTCGCGCTCGAGGCGCCCGTCAAGATGCTCGGTCCCCTGATCCTGTGCGTCTTCCCCTGCACCTTCATCGTGATCGGATTTCCGATCGTCACGCAGCTCATGAAGTCGGGGCTTTGATGGTAACAACCTTCGAGCGGTGCGTGACGCCGGGCGGTGTCCTCAACGTGAGGGTGGCCGGCAATCTCGTGGCCCGGGGCCTGGGCCTGCTGGTCGGCAGGCCGCTGGCGGCGGAAGAGGGACTGCT
>Ga0123356_10006687_pt1 | contig 11613 bp, 9 predicted proteins | sample TergutEmb28metaG_2_FD_92546 | JGI IMG/M metagenome (GOLD analysis project Ga0123356, IMG submission 92546) | Embiratermes neotenicus P3 segment gut microbial communities from Petit-Saut dam, French Guiana - Emb289 P3 | ecosystem: Host-associated > Arthropoda: Insects > Digestive system > Gut ... | reverse complement strand
GAGCCGTTCCGCGGCGATCTGCTCCGCTCTGGGGTCATCGCGCGTGAACTCAAGCAGCAGGCCGTTCGGGTCGGCGACGTACAGCGAGCGGCAGTAGCCGTGCTCGAGCACGAAGGTCTGCGGCTCGGTGTAGCCGGCAGCGGCGAGGCGGCTCTCGATGCCCGCCTGGACGTCGGGCTCGACCTTCAGCGCTATGTGCACGAAGGGGCTTTCGATCTTGGGGGGCAGGAACAGCTGCTCATCCTCGGGCTTGGCGAACTTGAAGAAGGCGAGCGCCCCGCCGTCGCCCAGGCCGAAGAACAGATGACAGTAGGTGCGTTCGGCCCCGAAGAGCTCATCGACCTCGCACCACGTTGCCATGAGCGGCAGCCCGATCAGGTCCTCGTAGAACTTGCGCGTCGCCTCGAGATCCCGCGTGACGAAGGCATTGTGGTGCAGGCGGGAAGGAAGCTTAGTATTCACGGTGGCCATCTATGTAGCTCCAGCTTCGGTAAGGTGATGGATGAAGGAACGGCGCGTGCGCTCTGCGCGGGAAGGTGGAGAGCTGCAGCGTCGCACCTGGCGGGTCGTGAGGCTCGTAGGGCGTTGACTTTCCGCTCGACGCCGAGGGCACGTCGCCTGCGGTGCACGATGCTGCGTTCCTCGAGCGCATGTTGAGTCCCCTTGCGGCAGCAATGCGCTACGGGCCCGCCCTCTCCTCAGCTTCGGCCCGGCCAGCGCTCCCCGCGCGCAAGCGCCGAGCGGATCGCGGCTCCATGCTCATCAAGCAGCGGCGCCGCCAGGACGAAGTGGGCGTGTTGCCCCGAGAGCTGCACGGCCGGGCGCACGGCCTGGGTGCCACCGTGTGCCCCCTCGACCGGCACGATGAGATCCAGGTGCGCAACCTGCGGGTCCTTGACAACCTCGTCGATGCTGTGGATCGGCGCGTAGGGCACGTCCTCGCGACGCAGCCGCTCGTCCCAGTGGGCCAGGTCGCGTTGAGCGAAGCGTGCAGCGAGCTCGGCACGCAGCGTCTCGTAGTGATCAATGCGCGCCTGGCGTGAGCTGAAACGCGGATCACTCGCCAGCGCGGGGTCCTCGAGCGCAGCCACCAGTCCGTTCCAGAACTTCTCGAGCGAAGACAGGTGCAGCGCGATGAGCCGTCCGTCAGCGCTCTTCAGGATGTAGGCCTGGGCAAGCCGTGGGCGATCGCTTGAGCGCGGCGCCGTTCCGAGAGCGAAGAAGGCCGCGAAGGGCTCGACAGCAAAGTGCGACATCGCCTCGAGCATCGAGACTTCCACCAGCGCGCCTTCCCCGAGGCGGGCCTGCCGGAAGAGAGCGCCCAGCACGCCGTAAGCTGCGTAGATCCCGGTGATGGCATCCGCCAGCGCAGGTCCCAGGAACTGCGGCTTCGCGGGGTCCACGACCACGCTCAGGAAGCCGCTCAGGGCCTGCGCGACCGAGTCATAGCTCGGTCGTTCGACGTAGGGGCCGCTCGCCCCGAAGCCGCTGATCGAGCAGTAGATGAGGCGCGGATTGATGCTGCGCAGCCGCTCGACGCCGGCCCCCAGGCGCTCGGCGGTGCCGGGCCGGAAGTTCTGGATGTAGACGTCCGACTCGCGGATCAGACCATCGAGCAGGGCGCGCTCCGCCTCCTGCTTGAGATCCAGCGCCAGGCTGCGCTTGTTGCGGTTGTAGGCCTGGAAGTGTGGGGAGTAACTCTCCCCCTGGTAGCTGCGGTAGGGATCGCCTTCCGGGCTCTCGATCTTGATGACATCGGCGCCCAGGTCCGCGAGCATCATCCCTGCGCAAGGACCGGTGATGAAGGTACCTTGCTCGATCACCTTGAGGCCAGTCAGCGGCCCCGGGACGAGCTTCTTGGTGGACTCTTCAGTCATGGCTCGGTGTGAATCCCTGCGGGGCTTCCCCGTCGTAGTCGATCGCGCGGGCGGCGGCGTCGGACATGACAAAGCCGATCGGGCGCTTCATTTCCTCTACCAGGTGAGCGATCAGGCCGGCGGTGCGGGCGAGCAGCGGCACGCCTTTGAGTCCCTCCACGGGGTAGCCCGCATCCAGCAGCACGGCGGGAATCGCTCCCGAGACGTTCAGGGCGAGCGACTTGCCGAGGATCCCCGGCAGGAGCCTCTCGATGACCTGCGCGATCTCGATGTGAATCCCTGTGCAGCCAGCCTCCGCTGCGACGGCAAGAAGCCGCTGGGCGCGCGGATCGAGCCCCTTGTGCAGTGGATGACCGTAGCCCGGAATGGGACGCTTGGCGGCACGATACTCACCGATGACGGCGGCAGCGGCCTCATCGAGCGCGGTGCCCGCTTGCGTGAGGGAGGCGATCTCGCTCATGAAGCGGCCGGCCGCCTCCGCCGAGCCGAGCACCACCGAGCCGCAGCCCAGGAGACCTGCGGCCACCGCTCCCTGCATGGCCTCGGGGGCTGCCGCAAAGGTCATGCGGCTGGCCTGAACGCTCGGCACCAGGCCGTGCTCGGCGATCGCCACCAGCGTGGCGTCCAGCACGCGACGCTGGGCCGCGGAAGGGATCGTCCCGGTCACCAGCAGCCAGAAGTACTCCGTGAGGCCCACCTTGCCGATCAGCTCATTGCTCAGGTCATGGCCGCGAACGAGGATTGTCTCCTTGTTCGCCGCGCTGATGGCGGAGCTGCGGTACGCCTGTCGTCCAATCTTCACGTTGCTTTCGATCCCATGATAACTGGCGCGATCCTGAGCCCACGTCAAGCTGCACGTCAAGCGGCCAGCCGAGTGCGCGCGCAGACCGGCGGTGCGGCGATGCGCGCGGGTAGAGCCCAAGTCTTGGGTGCGTCGCAGCCTTGTGGGTCTAGGTGGCTGGCTGCCGTTCGGGGCGGATGAAGTCGCGCTGCCGGAACCGGGCCTTCAGGAACTGTCCGTTCACCAGCAGCGCCTGGGCATCCCCGCGCGCCACGTTGGCCACGACCTGTCTCATCTGCTCATCGAGCACGGTGAGCTGCTCCAGCAGGAGCTGGCGGGCGGTCTTGCCCTCCTGCAGGCCGTGCGTCATGCGGAAGACGCGCGGCAGCTTGAGGTAATTCGCGATTGTCTCGGGCAGGTAGCGCGCCACGGTCTCGCGGACCGTGTACAGGTTGTCATCGTAGTCGCGCGCGGCCGCAAGCCGCGGCCGCACCTCCTCGATGAGGCTGCGGATGCTGTCGAGGCGCTGCGCCGTCTCCGGCTGCAGCTGCGAGCGAGCCTGGCTGATGATCCGATCGAGCTGCTCGATGAGGGTCTCGAAGGACAGGGATTGCGCCAGGTTGGGATCGATGACCCGCGGCGGCGGCGTCAGGAGGTAGCCCGCAGCATACAGGCCGGCGGTGATCAGCAGCCAGCCCTCGCGGATGACGCCCAGGAACAGCAGGGCGGGCCCGATGAGCGCGGCCAAACACGCGCAGATGTTGCGCATGCTGTACAGGTAGAGCAGGACACGTATGCGCACCGGCACCACGCTCGCTGGTAGCTCGTTCACTGGTATCCCCGGATCTCCTTGAACACGTCCTTCAGATCGCCGTGGCGGCCGTCGAAGGCTCTGCCGCCTGTCAGGAGTGCGATGCGCCCGAGCTCTGCCGAGCTTGCCTCGCCAAAGAGGATGGGAAAGGTGCGCACGGCCTCACCGGTGTCCGCGAGCTCGGCCCACTGGTGCTCGAATTCCGCGGCGCTCAGCCCCCTGTTGTTCTCCCCATCCGTCAGCAGTACGATCGTCACCAGCCTCCCGGGCTCGCGCGCCAGCTCCTGGCGCGCGATATCGTACGCCACCGTGAGTGAAGAATAGATCGCCGTCGCGCCCCCCGCCGTGAGCTGATCGAGGTAGGCGCGCAGCGCCTGCTCGGTTTGCGCCTTCTGGCTGTCGTCTTCGAGGCTGAAGTGAGCGGGTGTGTCGGGAGCGCTGGAGAAGGGGATGAGCACCACGCGCTCGCGGCTCTGGAAACGGACGAGCCGAGCCTGTGTGCCTTGCGGGTCAAGTCCGGTCAGCAGCCCCAGTGCCGCCTTGACGCCTGCAAGGCGCTCCCCGCGCATCGAGCCGCTGACATCCAGCAGGTAGATGGAGGTGGCGGGCCGGCGTAGCTCGGCCTGATAGGAGGCGAGGACAGCGTCGATGACCTTGAGGTCATTGGGGAAGGAGAGCTCCACGACGAGCTGATCGGAGAGCGCCGGGGCGTGCCGTATCGTCGGGTCGAGCGGGCGCAGGTAGGCACGCGCGACGGGACCTGACTGGAAGGCCGGCGCTTTCAAGGCGCCTACGAGGCGGTCGTAGGCTGCTTGCTTGGTGGCAGCAAGCAACATCAGGGGATAGTCCGCCGAGATGACTCCCTCCCGGGGGTAGATGATGGCGAGCGGCTCTTTGAGCTGTTGCCCTGCGTTCAGGCGCAGCAGCACCGCCTCGTAGTTCACGAGCCCATCGAGACGATCCTGCTCGCGCACATAAGCATCCGCGAGCCACTCGGAGCTGCCCGCGGTCAGCTTCTGGCCGCTCAGGAAGTCCTTCAGCCCCTGGCGGTCGATCTGCGTCGCGCCGAGGTTCTCAGTCTTCTCTGCCAGTGAGGCTGCGACCGCAAACAGCGCGCTCATCCCGCTGTTGGAGCTCATCGGGTTGGTCATTCCATAGGTGAGCTGGCCGCGCCGCACGGCCTGCGTCACCTCGCTCCAGCTGGGCATTGCCTGGTCCCAGCCGAGCGCGTGCGCCCTGGACTGTTTCACCCCGAGAGCGACACGCGAGTAGAACAGCTTCTGCCTGGCCACCGGCTTCACTGTCAGGGCAAGCGAGGGATAGGCGCCGCTGGGGGGCAGGATCGCATCAAAGGGCGCGCCCTGATTGATCCGGTCCACCATGTCGAGCGTGCCGGAGTACTCCAGCTGCACGCTCACTGCAGCTGCGCGTGCGGCGCTCTGGATCGCAGGCTCCAGAGACCTGACCTCCGAGCCGGCGAGTATGCGCAGATCCGGGTTTGCTCGCGCGGTGCCGCTGGAATCGGCGCCTCCGGAGCATCCGAGGAGCACGCTCGCCGCGGCCAGCAGGCAGGCCAGCACGAGCGTACGCGCGCGGGCATTGCGGCTGGCGCCGCTGTGCTCTCTCATGGTGTAGAGCTCAGAGCCGCACCCGCGCGGCATCCGAGCTCAGCGCCGTGATGGATTCGTGCTCGCGCGCGTGGTCCAGGTAGGTGCGGGCCTTGGCGACCTCGCTCGAGAGCGCATCCACCGTTGTCTGCATGGACGTGAGGGAGCGGGTCTTGAAGTCGGCGATGGCATCCATGGTCTGATAGATGTTCGCAAAGGCCTGGTGGAGCTTCTCGACCTCGATGGTGCTGGAAGCGGCCTGCTGCTGGATCTCGCCACTCTGGCGCTTCAGCATCTCGCTGGTCGCCTGGATCATGTTGCCGGTCGTCGTGTTCAAGGCCGTGATCTGACCGAGCACGAGCTTCTGGTTGGTGAGCGCCTGGGCCACCGTGACCGCGGTGCGCAGCGCCGCGAGCGTTGTCGTGGTCGCCCGGTCGACCCCCTTGATCAGCTCGAAGTTGTTGCGGCGCACGAGCTCGAGCGCCAGGTAGCCCTGCACGTTGACGGCTGCCTGGGTGAGCAGGTCCGTCACCTTCTGACGGGTGTAGAAGAGCAGCTCCTCGCGCAGGATCTGTGCCTTGCGTGCATCGCTTGCCTCGAGCGTGCGCGCCTGCTGCTCGAGGGCGGCATCCAGCTGCTTGCCCAGATAGATGTGCTTCTCCAGCCGCTCCATCAGGCTCCAGAGATTCGCCTTCTCCTGCTCGATTGCCGCGTTGTCGCGCAGCAGCTCATCCTTGCCGCGCCGCAGCGCCTCGACGATCGCATTCAGATGGCTCTGGGCAGAGCGATACTGCTCGAAGTAAGCCTTCAGCCGGTTGCCGAAGGGGAGGATCCCGAGGAGGCGTCGCGGTGAGAGCAGGTCGCCCTGGCTCGAGGGATCGAGCTTCTCGACGGTGGTGCGCAGGTCGAGCAGTGCCCGCGAGATGGGGGAGGCGGCATCGAACAGCCCGTTGCGCATCGTGCTGACGGGGCGCTCCAGGAAGCGATTGGCGAGAGCGGCCGACTGCTCGATGTCGGGGTTGCCCATCGAGTGGATACGGTCCAGGTACTGCGTGCGCCGCGGGTCCTGCTCCGCAAGGCCCACCACCGCGCTGGTGAACTCGCGCACCTGGGCGTCCAGCTCGGACAACTCTTGCGGCTTGAGCTGCACGCGTCCGCTTGCGGACTCCGGGGCGACGGCCGTGACAGGCTCGGGAGGCACGAGGGTGAGGGCACCGGCAGAGTCCAGAGGAGCGCCTTGCGGGAGGTGGGCGGAGCTGGGAGCTGTCTCGGACATGGGTCACCTTGACCTGAGTGTGCGGACCTCACCGGGGAAATTGGCTCTCGATGCTGCTGATCATCTTCTCGAGCCACTCGTAGGCGGGCGGATCGATGACCTCGATGAGGGTCGCGGGCGTATGAATCCCGTGCTTTTCCCACACCTCGGGGCCCTTGATGTCCCCGCCGGTCCTGAAGCCGTGCTGGTGGGCCAGCCGCTGCAGATCCGGGTCGAGCTCGAGGGCTTTTCCCAAGCGTCTGCCGGTCTCATCGGCGGGCACCACCACGTGCTTGGAGAACACCGTGGGCGTCGGGTACATCATCACCATGTCTGTCTGAACGCGCTCGGGATGCGCGAGCCAGAAAGCAACCAGCTGTGCTTCGTAGGCCACCAGCAGCGGTGTCTTGCCCATGCCGAGCGCGAGATAGTCCTGGAAAGGCTCCGCGGAGGACAGGCCCTGGAAGCCCTGGCTGAGGAACAGCGGGGTCACGAGCGGCAGGACCGCAGCCACGTCGGTCTCGCTCTGGATCATCGCCTGATGATTGCTGACGTAGCTGGCGAGTGCCAGGTACATCGCGGCGCTGTTGGAGGTGCGGACATCGGTGGAGGTGATGAGGATCGCCTTGCTTGTCGAGAAGTGCCCGCTGCCGCGCAGATCCTGCCAGCGGGTGTGTCGCCCGATGATCTTGAGCAGCGCCGGCAGGTCGAGCGTGTAGTAGGCCCCTCCCTCCTGCGGCTGCGCGATGTGGTTGGCTTGCAGGATCTGCGCGATCGGCCGCCAGGTCGCGATGATGATCGGTGTGTAGAAGGGTGCAAAGGTGTCCGGCGCGCCGGCACGCTTCCTCAGCTCCGCGGCTTCTGGCGCTCCGGAAGGAAAGGCGAAGTCATCGTGCTTGGGATCAAAGCGCTGCACGATCTCGCGTGAGCCGGCCGTACGCACCCTCACGGTCAGCCCGTGCCGCGCCAGCGCCGCCCGTACCTCACGATCGGCGAAGTATTCTTCCTTCTCGGAGCCGATCAGTCCGCGGGCGACGGTCTGGGTCGCCTGGGTGACCGGCTGACTCGTGGAGACCTTGAGGTGCGAGTACCAGATCCCCCACGCGACTGCACCGAGCAGGATCAGCGCCACGACGGGACCGATGAGTCGTTGAATCTTCACGGCATCACCATGATGGGGGCGCGAGGTTACGTTATGGGGACAGCCCACCCGCTCCCCATGGCGTAAGCGATAATGATTTGATTTGCCGAATTTTGCCAGGCGCCCCGGCCCGCGAGGGCGGGGGGCGCTGAGTCAGGCGGTGAAGACCCGCCGGGCGAGCGTGCGCCGGCGCGCGAGGCGCCAGCTGGCCCTGCCTGCGGCTCGAGCAGCCATTGAGGTCTACCGCGGCCTAGGTGCGATGACGCGCGCAGTCACCGCTGAGCGGCACCCAGCACATGCGCAGGGGTGCGCATCGTGGGGTCGGTTGCGACACGCGCGGCCCGCTCGTGCACAGGATGAGCGCGTCTTGGCCAGCACACACGGTTGTTGCGCGAGTGTGAACTCGCAGCCGGGGGGCCGCGGGGGCAAGCGCCTGTTAGGGTGTGGCCGCCGGTGCCGCCGGTGCACACAGCCCTCCGGCGACCGGATGAGCGGTCCCTCAGTTCTTCAGGTTGAAGCGAACGCGAAACGGGAAGCAGGCGCTGATGGGCCGGCTATTCTCCGTCGTGGCCCGGTAGTGCCCCGAGCCGGCCCGCGCGAGCCGCAGCGCTCCTGCATCGAGGCTCGTCATACCCGAGGATTCGGCTAGCGTCGGGTCCGCGGTGAGCCGGCCGTTCGCATCCACGCAGACTTGCACCGTGGCGATACCTTGCAGTCCCCCGCGAATTGCTTGCGGCGGGTAGTAGTCGTCAGCGTCCGGGAAGCCCCTCCCCGGGCCGCCCTGGACGCGCAGCACGGGCTGCGGCGCGGGTGGGCGCGGGAGGTCGCCGAACTCGGCGGGCGGGCCAGGCGTGGGAGCGGTGTTGAGCTCCGGCTCGACAGGGACCGGGACCGGCGGCGGCAACGGGTCGAGTCGGAGCGGCGCGAGCCTCGCGGGCGGCGGCAGGGGAGTGGGCTTCTCGATCTGGCGCGGCTCGTCAATGATGATGGTCTGCATGGGCGTCGGCAGCAGCGTGACCACGTTGCTTGCCAGGCCGCTCGCCACCCCGTAGATCACGAGGATGTGCAGACAGACGACCAGCAAGAAAGTGCTCGTGCGGCGCGGCACGGCAGACAGATTGCTCGGCGGGTATAGGGTCATGGTCTTGCTCCCTGTAGCGGAGTTGGCAGCCGGTGCGCTGGCCGCGCAGTGCTCGCGTGTGATCACCAGCGTCGCCCAGCAGCAACCGAGCGCGAAGCGCCAGCGCATGACACAGCCGTGCTGCGCCTCGAGGTCCGCCAGCCATTCCTCTTCCAGCCGCTCGGTGAGCGAGGGCGGCCCACTGCGTGCAGCGTGGCGGACCAGCCTGCTGGCCAGTGTGCGAGCCCAGCCCGGGACATCCACGGGCCGCGCGGGGCAGATACCGTGCGATCTCATGCGGGAGCACCTCGTCCGAAGCTTGCGAAGACTGCGCTGGCGCGCGCGAGCCCGGTCGGTGTCAGGCGGTACAGCCTGCGGCGCGGGCGGCCCGCGCTCGAGGGGTCGGCGGATTCCCAGCGGCTGACGAACCAGCCTGCCGCCTCCAGTCGCAGCAGAATGGGATAGAGCGTGCCGGACTGCAGACCGGTGCGCCGCTGGACGTCCGCGCCGGAGAGCTGCTCGGCCGGATTGTCGAGGAAGGACTCCAGCACCCGCAGCGTCTGCAGGGACATGCGCACATCGCGATCTCGCCTACCCATGCTTGTAAGTCTACATAGGGTCTCATCACGAAGCAAGCCTCAGTGTCCGTAAGGCCAAGAGGTGCTCATAGACACGCAAGTGATGCTCCCCGCGCGCTGGCGATGACGACAGGCGCGCCCGGCGGGGTCGGTCAGCTCGCAGCGAGCGCGACCCGGATTGTCAGGGAGGATTTCCGGGCCGCGAGCACCCGAGATCGACTAGCTGGCGCGTCTGTGCTCGAAGAGCCCTGCGGTCGAGCGCGCCAAGGGCGGCTGCCTCGCGATCGTGGGACGGCAGGCGGGCACGAGGACGTGCCCGCTGCCTGCACATCTCAGGGCGCGCGAGGCAGCCCAGCTCGCCTGGCATGAGGCGCCAAAGCCCGGCTCAGGGGCATCAGCGTCCGCCTTCAGAGCGAGCTCAAGAATTGCTCGAGTGCCGCCTGATCCTCGCGGCTCAGCTGCTCGTACCGCCGCGTCACCGAGCTTGCCTCGCCGCGGTGCCGGAGGATGGCATCGTGCAACGTGAGGGATGCGCCGTCATGCATGAGCGTGGTGTGCGTGCGCAGGCCCCACAGCGGAGCCGTGCGCATCCGGTTGGCGCTGGCCCGAAAGGCCTCGAGCGAGAGCTGCTGCCAGTTGATGCCAGCGTAGCTCTTGCCGTAGTGCTCCTGCATCGCCATGACAATCCCGTCGCCGGTGCCGACGTCGTGCAACAGGAAGTCGCTGTAGGGATGGAAGCTCTTGCTGCCGACCGCCACCGGGACCACCAACTTGCCGCCGTTCATGACCGTGCCGGGCGCAGCAGTGGTCAAGGTCGAGACATGACAGATGTCGCAGCCGATCTTCGCGAACAAGAGCTCACCCTGCCGTGCCGCGGCGCTGCCCGCAAGCCGCGCGTCCCGCGCCGGCGCCTTGGTGGCGCGGATGAAGCGAGCGAAGCGATCGAGGTCCGAGAGACCGTCCGCGCCGGGCTTATCGTTCGGCTCGGACGCGGTGTTGCACAGCGTGGTCACCTCCTCGGGAAACAGCGAGTTCGTGATGCCCATCTCGTTGATGTACGCATCGCCTGAGAAGGAGAGAATGCTGGCGTGCTGATCCTTCCAGCCGAAGCGGCCGACCCGAGTCGTTCCAGGGGACTCGAGCACCGGCACGGACAGAGCCAGGCCGCAGATCTTCCCGCCGGTGCTGTTGCACTGCTTCCTGGCGATGGCTTGCAGCGTTGCGTCCTCGACTGCCTCGACGAAGCCGTCGCCCAGGAGATTCAGCGAGCCGCGAAACGCGCGGATATTCTCCGAGCTCGGCACGTGCTCCTGGATGTTTGTGTTGGGAAAGCTACCGTTCGGGCAAATGCCGCGCTCGTTGACCAGCGAGCGCCCCTTGATGACGGTGGCCCCGTCGTTGATCGGTATCTCGGCGTTGCGGAAGGTGCCATCCGATGCATCGTGACCGACGCGCAGCTCGAGCACCTGACTCATGCCACCGCTCACCGGGTTCTGGTGGCACTCGCGGCAGGACTGCGCGTTGTAGAGTGGACCCAAGCCCGTGGCGATGGTCTCGACCTCCTCGAAGGCGGCCTGATCCGACTGGTGGTCCGCGGCGCTCACCGTGCCATTGGTGAGGCCATCGAAGCCGGTGGGCGCCTCCGGAAGCAGGCGCAGCCCCGGCGGGCCACCCGAGCCCTGCGGGGGTAGCGCGCACCCACTGACAAGTGTGAGGGTTAACAGAGCAACACCCGGCAGCATCTTCATAGAAACTCCTCGCGAGGAAACCCGCGTGTAGATGCGGGAGGAAGCGCTTCCTGGCCTGAAAGAGCCCAGCGCGGTTGCCAGCGCTGGCACCCGGTGCCCCGTAAGGGACCTGGTGACGCCGCACGAACAGGCGGTTCGGGCTCCCCTGGGCAATGTTCCGCAAACAGTTGCCGGATTGCTCCGGCGGTCCCCAGCCGTTCCGTGCACACCCCTGTGCTGGTCTGCTTCCGGGACCTCCAGTGCTTGGAACTTAAGACTGAGCATTCCAAGGTAGGTCTGTCCGCTGTTACGCAACCTAGTCACCATCTGGCTTAGCCCGGTACCGACGCTTTTCCTCCTGCAAGCCTCCGGCTTCAGCCGAGGGTGATTGACGACTGTTCTCCCGGCTGGCCTTTTGCCTTCACTCCAAGCCAATTGTCTGAACTCAATGTTTCAGGGCTACGACAGGTTCGATGAATGCGCTGGCTTCGATGCAGAGGCTGACATCGTTGAAACTGTCGCCTGTATACGTTGCGCTGCGGCAACGCAAGGCGCAGGTGTCCAGCGCTCACGCAATGCGTGCAAGCGTAGCAAGTTGATTGCCCGCGCGCAGCAAAGTTGGCGGCCCGTGCGTGGGCGCACCAGAGTGACGCATGTTCCCTGGAGCGACGGGCGCTGCTGGCAAGGAGTCTCAAGCGGCGCGATAGGTTTCCTCG
>Ga0123356_10006685_pt1 | contig 11616 bp, 9 predicted proteins | sample TergutEmb28metaG_2_FD_92546 | JGI IMG/M metagenome (GOLD analysis project Ga0123356, IMG submission 92546) | Embiratermes neotenicus P3 segment gut microbial communities from Petit-Saut dam, French Guiana - Emb289 P3 | ecosystem: Host-associated > Arthropoda: Insects > Digestive system > Gut ... | reverse complement strand
TCGTGATCATGGGAATGGGGGAACCTCTATTAAACCTGGAAAATCTTCGCGAGGCTATTTCTTTTTTTTGCGACCCGCATGGCATGAATATTTCAAGGCGCAGAATAACTGTTTCTACCTGCGGAATTTGTGACGGTCTTTTTGACATCGCGCGAAATGGTCCTTATATCCGTCTCGCTCTTTCGCTTGTTACGGCAAACACAGATTTAAGACAAAAACTTATGCCGATTTCCAAATCCAATCCGTTAAAAAAAATAAAAGAAGCTTTATTGTTGTTTCAGAAAAAAAGTAAAAGCCGTATTACATTGGAAATACCTTTACTTGGCGGCATTAATACAAGTAATAAAGACGCCTGTTCCATCGCGGAGTTTGCCAAAGGTTTAGATACGGTTATTAACATTATTCCATGGAACCCAGTACCGGATCTCTTATTTGAAGGTAAGCCATTAAACGAACCTGATAAAAAGGAAGTACAGGATTTTATCAGAATGCTCGAATACCAAAAATTAAAAGTAACAAAACGCTTACACAAGGGAAGATCTATAATGGGCGCTTGCGGACAACTTGGAAACTTACTTTAACATGGATTCAGAAGCGGTTCTGGCTTGACTTTCATTAATGTAAATCTCCATAACTTCTTCTTTTAGCCAACCCTGCTGTTCGCCGTTTACCAATACCCAGTAAACAAAACCTTCGGGGGTTCTGTTTAACTGCCGCCTGATAACCTTTACTAATGAGCCTCGGCGCAGGTAACCGAGTGAACTACTGTTATCCGCGGGATCGACAGTAATATGCGTAAACGAAGCTGTAATTACCCCAAAACCGATATAATCCTTTGATAACGGAGAGGTTACAGGCGGAATTACAGGCGCTTCATCCTTGTTTCCAAAGCAGGAACCTAAAGTAATTAAACTTAAGGTTAAAACGATAATAAATGCCAAATACGACAATTGACTATATATGTGTTTCATTGTTATTCTCATATTAATGAAAAATATATATTCTTTTTTGATTTTAGTCATCATTTTATTTTCATTTTTTACGATTAATTCCGCGTTTTGCAATGACCAAACAGGAGGCGATTACCAATTTTCCATTGGTACCCAGTTTGGTTTTGTTTCCGGCGAGGCTTTGGAACTTATATATCCGACCAATACTCATGTCGATTTATTAAGCGAATTAACCTGGGAAATGAAGCCTGTTTTATATTATGGTATTCAAGTTGATATAAGCCGTTCAAATTTTATTAGCGCTTCGGGTTTTTTTACTTCACTTTCATTTAGAATGGGTATACCGGGTGTTTCAGGCATTCATGAAAATCGCGATTGGCAATCTGATGTAAATAATGAACTTACTGATTTTTCCAGCCACACCAATAAAACAAAGGAATTTTATTTATTTGACGCAGCGTTTGGTTTCTCAATACCAGCCGGAGTTTTTTATATCAAACCATTTATAAATTTTTCATGGATGCGTTTTTCTTATTCCGGCAATGATGGTAATGGTACATACGCTAGAAGGAAAAGTACCAATCCGGATACATATCATTCAATTGACGATAATCCTATTAAAATTTCCTATTCAGGTCAGGAAGTTATCCGTTATCAGCAGGATTGGTATCTTATTTCCGCGGGTTTTACTATCGGAACACAAGTTTTGTTTCCATTAGCATTGGATTTATCTTTTCAGATTAGCCCTTTAACATATTGTGTATCAAGAGACGATCATTTATCAGTTATAATATTCGGAAATAAAAGTCCGCATCGGGTATATAAAGATTATACAAGTTTGGGACTTTTTCTGGAACCTGCCGGTAAAATTTCCATTACGGCAGGAAGATTTGATTTTTCGATTATAGGCGCGTACCGGTATATCGGAAGAACTAAAGGACCGGCATATTCTGACTTTGGTAACAGGGGATTATTTATTCAAAACGGCGAAGCGGGAGCGGCTCTTTCTATTTTTGATGTACGCTTTCTTGTCGATTTTAAGATTTGGCAAAATCTAAAAAACTAAATTTATAGAAACAACGCTCTTGGAAAAAGGAAATGTAAAACAGCGACTGCCAATAAAATTAATCCTATTGGTTTTCTAAACGCTAAAAGACTTACCCCAAGACGATCAAGCTCACCGGGTTTTGAAGATATATTCTGGCGGTAAATGCCAAAAATCAATATAATTCCCGCGATAATTCCGGATGCCGCGGGCAGTAAATCGCCAATAACCGGGATATCCATTGATGAAAGCAGTTTTAAAACACCGGAAACAGCGCTTAATATACCAAGCGCGAGAATAAAAGTAGGGTTGTTTACAGGAAATGGTGTATTTTCATTATTGTCACTTCCGGCGAAAAGCACATATCCGGCAAGACAATTACATACGATGGATAAAAAATACAACTGTATCATATTTAATTAATAACAGAAAAAACGTAAAAAGTCAACGGTAATTACCTTAATCTGGTGTAAATTTAATCTGAAGGGTATTTCTTTCAGTTTGAAGTACCATTAATAAAGTGGAATCATAAAGAGGCGCGGCGAAACGGAATACCTCTTCTTTTTCCAATGTGAAAAAAACTCTGTGGTAGAAAACATTGGATCGCGAATCTTGTATATCAACATCCCCGGTATTTACCGTTGTATCCACCGCTGATACAGCGATATCTACATGACCTGTATAGGAATTAATATCATTCGCGGTTTTTCTTAAAACGATTATTGTTGTACCATCAAAATTTGTACCTGTTATATTGATTACATTACCGCCAAGTACATAGGTTGTATCAAAATAACCAAATCTTGAAAGCGCCATTATAACCAGGCATAACAGAATTATTATTACTAAAAGCATCCTTCTTGGTTTGTCAGCAACCAAAACTCCAAGTATTCCAAAACGGCTTTGTTTACGCTCACTGTAAAGATCCTTTACTTCCTGCGGCGCTTTAGCTAATCTTCGTTCACGGTTATAATGATAAATTATATTATCTTCGGCAGATGAAGTATTTTCGTTTGACTTGCTAAGTTTGTATTTACTGTTCGGTCTTTGATTCGAAGTTAATTCATCATTATCCATAATATTTATAAAGATTCTCCCATAAAACGATCAGTTCGCCACCAAACCAATTTTACGTTAAAATTATCCGCCAGCATCGCGCATAAAATTCCTTCTGTAGACAGAAAAAAATCATTGTATCTAAGTTCATCACTGGAGAACTGGATAAATCCGCGCCTTTGTTCTTTTGTCTGAGTATCGACATAAAGTAATGTATAACCGGTTTCAACAGGAAAGTAAAAAAGTATCTTGCCATTACGGGCGGCGCCAAGAACCGAATAAAATACCCTGATATCCGTAGGACGTCCATTTTCAACTATTTCAAATAATGGTATCTCTACTGATGAAACATATGAGCCATTTTCAATATTAAATGTCCATATAACTGAATTAATCGGCTCGCTTCCTGTCCGGGTATTTGTAGATTGATCAAATGTATCGCGGTTATAATCCACTTTAATATAAAGACGCCTTGAATCGGGACTCGCCGTTATGCTGTCTATAATCGAAATCGCTTCAGGCCAATCTGAAAGGGGTGGAATTATATCTGAAGAAATTTTTACAATATATAAAAGTATTCCGGAAGAACTAAACCAATAAATATTCCAACCGTCAGGAAGACGGCATATTATCGCGAGTTCATCGTTTACAGAAGTTGTCATTCCTACAATACGCGGAAAGGGACTGCCGCCAATTCCTTCCCTGCCAAGATAATTAATGAAACGCCCGTTTTGATCAAAGTGTAAAATAATGCCGTCAAGCAAAGATCTTGTTTCCTGATCAAAACGCTGATCATGAAGCGGAAGTCTATCCTCAACAAAAATATGCCCGCGCGAATCAACACTGATCCAACCCGGTTCTTCAAGGGGATATGAATAAGCCCATCTGGTCGCGTGTTCATCTTCTGTAATTGTTCTTAACGCTATTGGAGGCGGATTTGTATCTTCATTATAAATCATAAAAAGCATGTCGCCGTATGAATTATAACGGACTATTTTTCCGCTATTTCCGTCCGCTATAAAAAAAAGACCTTCCCTCATTGTAAATCCGGTTCGTCTTATACCCCTGTTGCCGTCTAATCTGTATAAACCAATTTGATCTTCCATTGGACCTATTTCCAGCGAAAAAAGATCTTCCCGTTCCACAGAGCCGGCTGAATTATTCGGGCAGGAAACTGTGAAAATTACAGCGGCGATTAAAAACGCGGACTTAAACAGACAGAAAATATATTTCATATTCTTTAAAAATCCACTTTTTTACATATTTTGTCAATGGAGTCGCCTTACCCCCTAGCCTTTAACTACTGTCCGCCATTATAATTAGGAATCGATGTTATATAAAGTTTTATTCATAATTATATGTTCATTTATCCTTATTCTTGGCAGCTGCGCCAGCACACCCGCTTCCGCGGAAGAATATTTTTCTATTGGTATGGCATATTTTGATCTTGGAAGGTATGAAGAAGCGGAAAAATGGCTAAACCGCGCCAGACAGGCTGACAGAACAATGGTAGCGTCAACTTATAATTTAGGCAGGCTCGCGTACGAAAGAAAAAGATACGAAGAAGCTGTTGAATATTTTGAAAGTATTTTAAGAAGAGACCCGGACAATATTCTGGCTTTAAAAGCCGCGGCGTATACAAGAATTATGATGGGTGATTTAAATAACGCGGAAAAACATTATTCTAGAGTTTTGACATTAGTTCCCGAAAGCGCCGACAACGGATACAACCACGCTCTTGTGTTATACGCGATGGGACGTTTTTCTGACGCTGAAGAAGTTTTAGAAAGATATCCTTTTGCCTTGCAGGAAAATAAAGATGTTCACCTTCTTCATGCCCGCTGTCAAAAAGCTCAGAATAAGATCGATGCTATTAATAATTATTCTTCCTGGTTGATACTTTACACAGATCATAAAGCGCGTTTTGAATACGCTCAGGTTCTGGAACATCATCAATTTTACGCGAGAGCGCTTGAAGAACACAGAAAAAACCTTGCGGAAACCACAGCGACATCCGTTGATCCAAAAAGAAGCGATATCCGTTTCTCTCTCGCGAGAGTTTTATTAACAGCGGACAGCGCGAGCGGCGAAGGAATTGTCGAACTGGAAGGCGCTGTTCGTGACGGTTTTAGTGATATCGAAGCGGTTGAAGAACTTTTAAAAATAGACAGAATTAGTACAGCAAACGCGAATAGTATTCGCAGTACAATTACAAATATGCGCCGAGCTTTGTCAGAAAATGAAAGTGAAAACGAAAACGAATCTGATAACGAAGATTAATATTAAAAAATAAATCTTAAAGTAGTTCCTATCTGCGCGTCAAACGAAAATATTTCTGTTTGTAAATCATTGTTTAATCTAAGTTTAATAAATGTAGTAAAATTAAGTCTTCCCAATATTCTGACAATTTCCTCATGACCTATAGCGGCGCTCCAGCGTAAATAATCGCCGGATTTGTCTATTATTAATTCCAGTGTTTCTCTTCTTAGTTGTTCATATTCAGAATTTAAAATAGATGAATATTTTAGCCATGAACCCTGCTGTTCAACTGATGAAATAGCCCAGTTATAAAAAAGACTTGTTAAACTATTTTCTGTAGGCGCTTCCCAGCTTATAATAAAACTTTCTGTCCAATAATCATTGGAGCGGATTGTAAGCGTATTTATAAAATTTAATACCCCGCCCGTAAACCCGCGAAATCCGGTGTTTAAAACAGATTGTACTCTCCAATTAATTTCTTCTCCTCGCGGTATACTTACAGCCGCTTCAATTACATGTGAATATTCATCAGTTTGATAAAAATTAAATAAAGGCGCGTAACCCATAACACCAAACATATTAATAGCGGAAAAACCAAGACTAGATGATAAATTTAAAGTATCAGTTCTTGTATCCATTTTTTGTTCCATTACTCTTTCAATATTAAAATTAACTCTTGATGGAATTAAAAAAGCGGTTAAATTATATATAGACGGTAAAATAATCGATATACCTAAACGTTCATTAAAAGATGTATAAAAAACGGAAGAAGAATCATTTTGTAATTTATCCATTTTATCGTTTAGTTCCGGCGCGAAAAATGTATATATTGGAAAAATATCCCAGAATGTAAAAAACGCGTTTAAACTTTCAAAATATTTATCCGCGTCATCCAATACATCGTTTCCGGAAAAATAAATATGTCTTTTAAAACCTCGTCCTAAACGAAAGTTTAAATTTATATCATTTAATAAAACGGGAATATCTATAAAAGCCGAGCTATCTGAATTGGTTGTATTATTTGCGCCTGTAAAATTTGTACCGCCGGAAAATGTTAAAACGGCTCCTACAGGTTTTGTTCTTTGCGTTAATATAATTTGTGATTGTGTCCTTCTGGAATCAGCGCCGCTTCCTTTATCCGGTACAAGCGGAACCCAAGACCTTAGCCATAACTCTCCGTAACTTTCGTTTTCATTTATTTCTTCTTTTTTTGTCCATACAGCTTCGCCGGTTATATTTAACGATGGTATATAATTAAACTGAGAGCGGTAACCTGTACCAACATTCCATCTTTGCCTTAATCTGGAAAAATCATAAAGAGCGTCGGCGTCAAAATTAGCGAAAAAATCTGATGTAAAAGACATATTAAAACCATGACGCGCGGAAAAGATTAACGGAGAGGCGTAAAAATTTTCTCTTACGGAAAAAGCGCCGAACCTTCTTGATAATGAATGATCAGCGCTCCATAAAAATGTATCCTGAGCGGCTGTAAATGAAAAATTACCCGTCATCCTTGTATCAAAAAGGGAGAAACGAATACCGCTGCGGCTTACTATACTGCCGTAAATTCGTGAATCTTCCACCGCGCTTTGAGAGTGCGCTTCCGATTCAAAAGCCGCGGAAACAGAAAAATCAGCTAACACAGGAAGGTTTCCAATTGAAATTAAAGTCCCCGGTCTTGAATACTGTGCCGCCGCGCCCGCGTTAAATCTGTAAATCATTACAGCGTCTTCAAGAATTATTTCGTCAATGTAAATAATACCATTGGGAAGAACTAAAGAATCTTGCGGATTAAAAAGAATCGCGACATAACTTGTTCTTCTTACTGAATTATCCAAAAAGAGCGAATTTGGGTTATAATTAACATACGCTCCAGGTATTTTGTTTCCGTTTAAAAAAACTTCTTTTTCATCTCCCTGATAACGAATAGTTATTTTTGACCATAACCCCGCTCTGGAGGCAAGAGAATTCAATGGAATACGCACGTGGAGTTGATTATTATTAATTGATTCCGCTCCTGTAGTTATAATAAAACTTAATGTTTCGTTATTTTGTCCCAATGACGCGTCATCTATTTTCATAAAAAATGATAATTCGCGGTAATTGGCAAGCGGCATTTCGTTAACTCTTCCTTCAACTCCGGCGCTAATTCCTTCATCTTCAACTGCATTAAAATCATTTAATTCAATTTTTAATACTCTTTGATTATTTATAGAAGAATGGAAACGTTTAATAATATCCGGATACGCTGAACTTAGAGAGCCAACACCTGTTTCCATATATTCTACAGCAGATACTTTGTTTAAATTTTCAATAATAGTAAAAGTATCATTACTATTTAACTGAGCGGTTATTGGTCTAAACGCCGCACCTCTAACAATCGGCGGAGCCAGTAAAACACTGCCAGTAATTTCATCGCTGCCTTCATATACAACAATCAAACGTAAGTATTTTGCATTTGCCAACTCTAACCTGTCTTCGTCACTTATTTTAAATCTTGCAATTGTATAATTCCCATCAGTAAAATAATCTGCGTCAGAGTTATCAGTAAAAATATCTTTTTCCCAGATCAAATAAATATTTTCTGCAAACGAATAATCTTTTCCTGAAAGAGAGCCTATTTGAATTACTAATTTAATATCCGAAGACGGATCAACATTAAACCCGTAAAACCTGAATGGAATATCAATTTCGCGCGCGAGAGATATATTTTCTGAATAAGCGTTTAATGGAACCTGAAAGCCGGTCCATTTTTCTTCGTTTGTTAATTTAAATTCCGCCGCCAGTATTCGGCTGTTTAAATTGGAATCATTTACCGGATATGGCTTATTAATACCCGGTACTAAAGGAGCGTTCCACTCTATGTTCATCAGATTATTGCCTAATATAGTATTATTAAAATAACTTTTATAAATTAAATCAGCGCGATTAGATGTTGAAAGACCCTGACCCGTTAAAATATCTGAAACCGGCGGATGCGATAAAAACGATGATTCATGAGGCAAATTAATTATTGTTTCATTACCTTCCATTCCAGCGGCGCGGTAAAGACCTGTAGTATCTGTTTGAACAAATGTAAAACCGCCAGCGATATGCGCTTTTAAAAAATCATAATCCCATGCTGTCTTCGCGCTTATTCCTACTGTTCCTTCGCTGGAATTATATTCATCTGTATAAGAATCATCCGCCAAATTCCAGCGAATACCAACTGCCGCCTGAGCCGAAAACGGATTAACATCATTTTGATATACAACTCCAACACCGGCTGCTAAACTGCCAAATTGTGTTCCTTCGTTTCTTTTTAAATATGTTATACGTATTAATTCATTTTGCCCGACAGATCCGTTTAAAATAACTTCGCCGGATGACTGATTAAAACTAAAATTGGAATCTTGAATACCGCTTCGCCAAACCTGAACAGAGCCGGGTATTACATCAGTACCGATAAAATATCCGCTTGTATTGTTATAATTTGTAAATCTTAAAGTAATATCACCGGAAAAAATTTTTCTTGGCGGTAGATATATCTGCGGATATATTCCGGCTAACGGCCATAAAGTACCAACATCGCGGCGGTTGATAAAATCTGTATTTAATAATTCATAATTATCAATACGGCTTGTTACCGCGGAGGAAGTATTTTCAAGTTTGATTAGTTCGTAGCCGTTTATCAGGGTTCCTGTAGAAATTAAAATTAAAGAAGCTCTTTCTGTTAAACTGGAAGGAGCGTTATACCTGTTTAATCTTTCGAATGGAGAAAAAGTACCGGGTTCATAAATAACCAAAGCCTGTACACCGCCAATAGTTACTTCGCCGGGTCTTGAATCGCCTTGTCCGCCGCATTGAAAATAATCACCAAGTACAATATTTGAACCAAACAAATTTTGTACAATATGAAGGAATTTCTGTGGATTAGGATCTGTATAACCGCTTCCCATCGAATTATCCCACGGTCTGTCTCCGTTTTTTCTGTAAGATACAGCTATCATTTTTTGCGTTACAATACTTAATTCCAATAAACCTAAATCTCTTGAAGCGGCATATTCACTTGGGAAGGCAAGCCGCCATCTTCTTCCGTTAATGTCTAAAATACCGCCTTTTTCATCTTCAATGTAAACGATGATATCCGAATCAATATTATCATCAGGTAAAACAAATGAAACTCCTCGTAAAAAGTTTTGTACATCAACATCAGTAAAGGTTCTTTCTCTGCCGCCGGAAAAAACGCGCTCTTCTTTGGAAGCGCTGTCATAACGTAAAAGCGCGTGAAAAATTAAATCATTGTTTCCAAAACGGCTGTAAAAACCAAATGACGACGCTGAGTCGCCTCCCAAATCAAGATATGGAAAACTGGGAAAATCAAGACCTGTGTTTCCTACTCCGGCGTATTGCAAAAACTCTCCCGGCAGTCCCTGGTAACCGGCGCGGTATGTGTTTAACGCGTATTCATCCTGAAAGTTGGCTTCTACAAACCATCTGTCGTTTATCCATAATGATAATGTAAGATCAACTTCCTGCTTGAATAAAAGGGGAGTTTCCGGGGAAAAAAAACCCGATCCTAAAGGCGAGGAAAAATACCCAAGATTTCCGGACAAATCACCTTTCCATGTACCTGTTAAAAAAAGTGAAACTTCGGAATCCCCCAAAGAAAAAGCCATGAATTCCAATGGCGGTTCACCAAATATCCTGCGGCGCAGCTCTTCTAAATCCAGCTCTGTTTCCGTTTCTTCCCGCGCGAAACCGATTACCGGTAAAAAGAGAAATACAATAATAACCCTTCGCAAAAAAGCCACTTTATGTTATATTATCTACATTCTTATGATTGTTTCAATGATACAAATTATTTTCGAGATTCCCGGTATTACCAGTATTAAAGAAAAGCGCCGTATTATAAAATCTATGATAGATAAAATGCGGCGACGCTTTCATATGACTGCCGCTGAAGTTGATCTTCAGGATTCTCTTTCTTTTTCCCAGATTGGCGGAGCGCTTGTTTCGAATTCTCGTATTCACGGAGAAAAGGTATTGCAAAAAGCGTTTGAACTTATAGAAAAAGAAACTCCTGTACGTATTCAGGATATGAAAATTCATTCGGAGGATTTTTAATGAAAAAATTAACTATTTTGTTTATTTTGATTTTAGTTTTACTATTAAACTCATGTATCGGAATATCTTATAATATTCAGTTAAACAGAGACGGTTCAGGCAGAATTTCAATGGAATTTCGTGTTTCCCGAATATTGGACGATCTTGGCAGGTTCGATGGAAATGAATCCAAACCAACTATTCCCATAGGACGCGGCGATTGGGAAAGAACAATCGAAAGGATACAGGGAACAAGACTTGTATCATTTTCATCCAGAGAAAATTCTCAAGATACAGTTACCAATGTAGTAATTGATTTTTCCAACCCGCAAGCGCTTATAGAAATACTCGCTTCTTCCGGCAATAATGTTTCAATAAATCATAACGGACAATCGGGTAATTTTGAATTAATTATAATTAACGAACAGACGGATGAATACGATGTTGATATAATTAATTTAACGCGTTCGTTTTTTAACGATTATAATTTTTCATTTAGTTTCAGCGCTCCCGGCAGTTCAACTATGACGATTACAGACGGCGCTGGAAATACAATTCCCGCTTCCTCATTTTCTACGTCTGTTCTTTCCGGAAGGAGAGTTTCTTTTTCAGCCGGTATGATGGATGTCGTGACTCAAACTAATGGACTTGGAGTAAAAATCAACTGGTAGATTAAACGCCAAATACTTCTTTAAACCGCAGGATTTTCCAGCCATATTGTTTCGCTTTTTTTAGTAAAATCCTGTCGGGGTTTACCGCTACAGGGTTGCCGCAATATTCCAATAGCGGTATATCGGTATATGAGTCGGAATAAAAACTTACATCTTTTGGATCGATATTGTTTTTTTCCATCCATTGCCGCGCCGCGATTTTCTTTTTCATCCCAAAAAAACTATAACCTACAAGATTACCTGTTGTTATACCATTTTTATATTCAAGCTCACACGCTATTGAACCTTCTATTCCCATGTATTTTTCCAATGGTTTAATAATAAAATCAAACGATGATGTCGCGAATATAACCTTTTCACCTCTATTTACCGCGTCAACAATCTTTTTAAAAGCATATATGTAAATATTCGGTTTTATCTTTTTTTGAAAGCAAAGTTCGGATACTCTTTCTAAATCTTCTTTTTTAATACCAGCTAATTTTTTTACAGTATTTTCTATAAAATCCATATCGGGTTTCGCGAGTTTGTATTTTATCCAGTCAAAAGGAAG
>Ga0123356_10006683_pt1 | contig 11617 bp, 9 predicted proteins | sample TergutEmb28metaG_2_FD_92546 | JGI IMG/M metagenome (GOLD analysis project Ga0123356, IMG submission 92546) | Embiratermes neotenicus P3 segment gut microbial communities from Petit-Saut dam, French Guiana - Emb289 P3 | ecosystem: Host-associated > Arthropoda: Insects > Digestive system > Gut ... | reverse complement strand
TGCTTCGGCGTATGGGATGCGGCGGAACGGGGCAGGGCTGATCTTTTTATTGGAAAATGTTTTAAAGGTATCGTATAGCACAGTTTCTGCCGTGCAAAGAACGTCTTCCTGTTCTGCGAATGACATTTCAAAATCCAGCTGATAAAATTCGCCGGGAGAGCGGTCTGCGCGGGAATCTTCGTCGCGGAAACAGGGCGCAATCTGAAAATAGCGGTCAAAGCCTGAAACCATCAGGAGCTGTTTAAAAACTTGAGGCGCTTGCGGGAGCGCGTAAAATTTGCCGTGATGCTTGCGGCTTGGAACAAGGTAGTCCCGCGCTCCTTCCGGCGAGGATGATGTTAAAATAGGCGTTTGAAACTCCGTAAAACCGAGTTCCTGCATTTTTGACCGTAAAAAACTGATTACCTTTGAACGCAGCATAATATTTTCTTTTACGGCTGGATTGCGCAGGTCAAGAAAACGGTGTCGCAGGCGGACTTCTTCCCGCGTATTTTTGGATTCGTTAATTTCAAACGGCAGTGTGCGTACAGCTTTACTCTGAATCACAATTGTTTCGGAATGAACTTCTACAGTTCCTGTATTAATCTTTGGATTAACAGTTTCTGCATCCCGCTTTTTTACAGGGCCGGAAATAGTGATAACGCTTTCTTTGCTTATCTGCTTTACAGGATCATCGTTATTAGGCAATGCCTCGCCGTTCTGGCAGGGCAGTTCATGCAGGACGATTTGCGTAATGCCGTACTGATCCCTTAGATCAATAAATGTTACGCCGCCGTGGTCGCGGATGGTATCCACCCAGCCAGAAAGTTTTACTGTTTGCCCGACATGCTCTTCACGCAGAGCTCCGCAGGTATGTGTTCGATATTGGTTCATGTTTATCTCTCCGCTCATTATTATGACAATAATTTAAAGAATATGGAATAGTGTTATATTCACGCTTAACTTGCAAAAAATTATTGGTTTTTAAGCATATTTGTTAACGCTTTTTTGACCATTTCCGGATTCCCGGCTTTGCCAAGTTTTTTCATAACCTGCCCCATTATAAAACCAAAAACTTTTTCCTTTCCTGCGCGGTAATCCGTAACAGAGTCTTTATTTTCGGCAAGGACTTCTTTTACCGCTTCGCTGACGGCCTTGTCATCGTTTGCCATCATCAAGCCTTTTCCGGTAATGTAACTTTCAGGATCAACATTGTTTGTGAAAACGGCTTCAACAGTTTCCTTGTATGAAGCGCGGTTTATCTTTCCTCCAGTAACAAAACCGATAAGAACCGATAATTTTTCGGCATCAATGGACAATTCTTCCGGCAGCATGTTTGCATTGTTCATCAGCCGCATTATTTCGCCTGTAATAAGGTTTGCTGCTTCAACGGCTGCATTGGCAGCGCCTGCTGCTTCGCTAAGCCGGTAAACGGTTTCGAACAAACCGGAAATATTTTTATGAACAGTAAGAACAGCAGCCGAAGATTCTGAAATCCCCAAATCGCGTATGTAACGTTCCCTTTTTTGGTACGCAAGTTCCGGCATGTTTTCCTTAACTTTCGCAAGCCATGCATCATCAATGTACAACGGCAAAAGATCGGGATCGGGAAAATAGCGGTAATCCTGCGCATTCTCTTTTGTGCGCATTCCGTAAGATTCGCCTTTTTCATCGTCCCAGCGGCGTGTCTCCTGAAAAAGGCTGCCGCCGTCTTCCAGTATTTCTATGTGGCGTTCCCTTTCATATTCAATAGCGCGTACAATCGCCTTGAACGAGTTCATGTTTTTCATCTCGGCGCGCACTCCAAGTTCTTCGCCCGGCCTGCGCACAGACAGATTGATGTCGGCGCGAATGGAGCCTTCCTGCATTTTGCAGTCGCATACATCAAGATACAAAAGCGTTTCGCGCAGTTTTTCAAGATAGGCAATTACTTCTGCCGCGCTGCGAAAATCCGGCTGCGAAACAATTTCCAAAAGAGGAATGCCGCAGCGGTTAAAGTCCATGAACGTGCCGGTACCGCGAGGATCGTGAACAAGTTTACCGGCATCTTCTTCCATGTGTATTTGACGAATGCCGATTCTCTTTTTTGTCCCGGCAGAAGGGGAATCCTGCGCTGCGGATACGGCTCCTTTCGATTTAGGTTCAACATCAATTTCAAGATACCCGTTGCGGCATATCGGGGCAAACAACTGGGATATTTGATAAGCATTCGGAAGATCGGGATAAAAATAACTTTTACGGTCGAACCTATTATGTTTTGTAATTTCGCAGTTAAGAGCAACTCCAAGCCGCAGGGCATACTCTACAACTGAACGGTTAAACCTTGGCAGTGTGCCAGGCATCCCTGAACATCCGGGACAGACATGAGTATTCGGCCCGCTGCCGTAAGCGGTTGAACAGCCGCAGAAAATTTTTGATTTTGTTGAAAGTTCGGCATGAACTTCCAGCCCTATAACAGTTTCCCATTTCATTATAATAACCCCTGTATGTGTTCGCCAGTTTTTTTTCTGTGAAAATCTGTGCGCGATTGATAAATACGCGCTGCGTTTACCAGCTTGTTCTCCGAGAAAGAGTCTCCAATCAATTGAAAACCGGTTGGCAAACCATGCCTGTCCAGTCCGCAGGGGAGCGCGGCGGCGGGAAGCCCTGCAAGATTGACTGAGGCTGTAAAAATATTTTCTATATGCATTTTTAACGGATCGCCCTCTGTAAGTTCACCTAACTTGCGCGCAGAGGAAGGCGAGACAGGCGAGAGTATTATGTCAAAACGTTTAAACAAATTATCGTAAGCGTCTTTGACAAGAGCGCGGGCATGAAGCGCTTTTTTATAATAAATATCGTAGTATCCGGACGAAAGAAAAAGAGAGCCAAGCATTATTCTTCTTTTTACTTCCAGCGCGAAGCCTTCGCTTCTGGAAAGCCGGTAAACTTCTGAAAGTGTTTTTGCATTTGCGCTGCGGTAACCGTATTTCAGACCGTCATATTTTGCAAGGTTAGACGATACTTCGGCAGAGGCTATAATGTAATGGATTGGAACTATATAATCCATTAACGGCATTTCAAATTCTTCGACAATCGCGCCTGCAGCCTCGAATTCTTTGGCTGCCGCAAGAACAGCAGCTTTAACATCGTCTTCAATGGCAACGCTATTGCCGCCGCTGCCGGCGACATTGCCGGAAAGATAATTGCGCGGCAAGCCTATTTTCAAACCTTTTGCAAGTTCGGGCTGCGTTATGTCAAAATTAAAAGGTTTTTCGATAATGCAGGTGCTGTCTTTTTCGTCCGGCCCTGATATTACCGACAACAGCGCAGCGCAGTCTTCGACATTTTGCCCCATCGCGCCAGCCTGATCCATAGACGAAGCATAAGCTGCAATCCCGAATCTTGAAACAGAGCCGTATGTCGGCTTTATGCCCGTAACGCCACAGAAAGAGCAGGGCAGCCTGATATTTCCGCCCGTATCGGAACCGACAGCCAAAGGCGTTTCCCCTGCGGCTATTGCTGCGGCGCTGCCTTCGCCTGCGATGCGCGACGCATCCCACGGATTGCGGGCTGCGCCAAATGCCCCTGTTTCGCCGGAACTGCCCATTGCGAACTCGTCCATATTGAGTTTTCCGATAACGATAAGGCCGGCGCGTTCCAGTTTTTCCACTATTTCAGCATTGAATACAGGTTTATAATTGCCGAGCATTTTTGACGCGCAGGTAGTTTCGAATCCCATTGTAGAGATATTATCCTTAAGGGCAACCGGCACTCCCGCAAGCGGCGAAAGCGCTTCTCCGTTATCAATGCGCGCCTGCACCTCCTGTGCGCGTTTAAGGGCGCTCTCCTTTGACACTGCCAGAAAAGCGTTATATTGTTTGTCCTTTTTTTCGATTGTTTCCAGATACGCGCCAACCGCCTCGCTTACGCGGATTTTTTTCCCTTTTATCGCCGCCGATAATTCAAGAGCTGTCATTTCGTTCATTAATCTGCCTCCTTTTACTCTACTGTCCTGGGCGCTATGAAGAATTCTTCGTTCCTTACCGGCGCGTTTTTCAGGATTAATTCGCGATCAATAAAAGGGCGCACTTCATCGTCACGGAAAACATTAACTTTATTGCCAATCCAGGGATTGGTGTCTTGATGCGGCGCATTTTCAGTATTTAGTTCGCTTAACCGTGCAATATGGTTAAGAATCTTCTGAAAATCTGCCGCCAGACGGTTTTTTTCACTATCGGAAAGCGTAATGTAAGATAAATCTTCCAGGTAAGAGATCATCTTGTCGTCTATTTGCATATTTACTCCTAAACCATGTTATCATAACACAAAAAAAAGAAAAAGGTGACAGATGCACCAGTTTTAATGAAAAAATTGAAAATTTTGAGTTTTTATTGCCCTGTTTCATTACCGGATCATTCAGCAGAAAACACAGGTTCCAGTTCGATGGAAAGCCCATTAAGCACGGTAACAGGCACGGTATCTTTTTCGGTATAAGTGCGGCTGATTACTTTTTCGCCGTCAAAAAGATTGACGGTAAGTTCTTTTCTTTCGCCGTCTACAACCCAGTATTCACTCACTCCGGCATCCCGGTATAGATTATATTTTCGCTGCATTTCAATTGCGGTATTTGATGGTGAAAGTATTTCTACTACTAAATTGGGAGCGCCCCTGCCTCCTTCTTTACCGCGGTTGTTTTTATCGCATATTACCGTAATGTCCGGTTGCACCACGGTATCATCGCTTTCGTCTTCTTCATAAAAGAGCCGCACGTCAAAGGGCGCTGGATATACTCTGCATGGTTTGCCAGTCAGAAAAACGGCAAATTGTTTGCTTAACTCCATAAGCATAGCTTGATGATATACATTGGGCGCGGACATTGCGTAGGCTTCGCCGTAGATTATTTCATAGCGTTCGCCTGGTTTTAGCTCCCATGCCTTGTAATCGGCATAAGTCCATGGTATTGGCTCTTCTTTTAATAATGCGCTTGACATAGTTAAAGTATATACCATTTATGGTATGATGTATAGGGTTAATGGTTAGTTTTTTACGTGAGATATCACGGGGTACGGGTACATATTGATGAAAAATTTAAGGCTTTATTTTTTTTCTATGCTCATTCCGGCGGTATTGATGTCGTGCGCCACATCGGTAACATTCAATGTTGAACATCCGCCGGTGGTTGACTTGCGCGGTGTTAACAGTATTACAATAATTCCATTTGAGAAAAACAGCAGTGCAAAGTATGAATCTCTTTCGGCTTATGTAACATCCGTATTAACCGCCGGTATAAAGGACGGTGTAATAAGGGGAAATATCAATTTTATAGAACCGCTGGCACTGGAAAATGTACCTCAGCGCAACTTGTGGCAATATGTTGATGTTTTTATAACCGGCAGAGTGAACAACATTAATCACGATGTTACCAGCAGCAGAACAACTACCCGCAATTTCTGGAATGAAGCCGTAGTAGTGGTTAGCGCAACTTTTATCGTGACGGTTGATATTGAATACTCATATATACGTGCAAAAGACAACAGGACACTTGCAACTTTTAGAAAGAGCGAAACAATCATAAAAGTTGTTGAATACGAAAGAACTCATGATACTTTTGATAATTGGAACCGGCGGGGGCATGGGCACTATCCAGAATGGTATGATCCGGGACAATCGAACTGGAGTGGAAGGCGAAGAGGGCATTCTACCAACGATTTTTCGCAATGGGGATCATGGGGAGAATATCTGGCAAAGTCCGTCATAGACAGATTTTCGTCCGCCATGAATCGTGAACATTCTCCATGGATAACAACGGAGAAAAGGAATCTTCGCGTAATAAGGGGAAACGATCCCGGCAATGTTTTTATTGCATACAATGATGCTATTTTACTTGCGGCTGATGAACAGTATGCAAAAGCCCTTGTGTTGCTGGAAAATGTCCGCAAAGAACTGCTGGAATCGGGTAAAAATATTCCGCGTTTTTTACGAAAAGAAATAGAAAAAATGACAGACTTTGCCAACGGGTATAAAATACTGGAAGAGTACCGAAGAGACAGGCTTGGATTTCAAATGGGCGCTAATGCCGTTGTTTCGCTTAGCCCTTTGAGTTCCTCTGGTTTAAATAATGTTGAACTTAACAATACCAGGGAAATAAAGGGATCGGTAAACTTAAGTTATGCTACGGTTTACGCATTGAGCGATTCAATTGCCGATGCGGAAGATGCCTCTGTGTGGTCAAAAATATTAGCATCCGCCGAGGTCAATGCGGCTGAAGGGCAGTGGTCTATGAGGGTTTCTTCTACGGCGCCTTCCTTTTTGTGGTTTGTTATAATGGATAGCCGTTCTGACTTGCATATTACGCAATCTGCGCTGGACACATCTGAGATGGTTGTTTTGGATACGGCGCGGATGATCAAACTGGACTCGAAGTGGTGACAGTTACACAGCAGCCTGTAAACAGATGCTTTTCCATCGCCATGCCAATGGGCCTTTGGCAATTCTAAGGCGCAGGGCTTCTTCAACTGCCAGAAAATCGCTTTTTTCCAGATTTTTGTTCATAAAAGCGCCCCAACGCGAATTGGTGTCGAACCAGGCTGTAATGTCTTTTTCTGTAATGAGGCGTTCTTCTTTTTGTTCGATTGTCTGAAGCTTTACACTGAAACCGTGTTCTTTAAATGCCGCTTCTATTTCATCTGTGCCCCAAAGCCCGGTGCCGGTAATATTTTGAAAGAATGTTTCTTCTGCCTTTTCAAGAATAGGGGCAAGAGCTGCAGATGCAATATCTGCGGCGGAACATTCCTGCGCAAGAATGCGGGAGATGCGTTCTCCAAGGCGGGGAGGGGAGCAGAGCAGCACAAGGCTGCCGTTTTTCGCCAATAATGGTTTTGCGGCTGCTGCAAGCAGGGCGGGTTCTGTGCCGAGCCGCGGGGAGCGGATTAGAATGTAATCAAAGCACCCGCACGAAAACCACTGTTCACTCTGCTGCATGGCAGGGAGAATATTTTCCGATACCTCAATCTGCGGCTTTTCAGTTTCGTCTAACGCGGCGGCATAACGGAGCAATGCGTCTTTGGCAGCAGGGGAGTTCACGAGCGCGGCGGTAAGGCCTTCGGGGCAGCGGCGAAGGCTTTCCCAAAGCAGAAGCCCGTCGTTTGCAAGCGGGATAAGTATACGGTCGTGCCGCGCAGGAGACGCCGCCGCAAATATTGCATTGCGGTCGCTTAACAAGAGGGAACTTCGCCCCGATTCCAGGCGCTTGTACCAGCCCTCCCGCCCTTTTGCCGCTGCCGACCATGACAGAAATTCTGCCGATTCGCCTGAGTTAACTGCGGCATTGTCGCCTAAAACAATCGCCGCCTGTAATTCCCGCTTTCTTAAAACTTCTTCCCGTATTTTGCCTTCGTAACCGATGGCCGAAGGAATGTAAAAGGCTCTGCCCTTTAATGAACTTGGCAGATACTGCTGCGCTGCCCAATGATCGCGGTAAGCATGAGGATAAACATATCCTTCGCCGTGACCGAACCCTTCCTTGTCGCGGCTTGCATCGCGCAGATGATTGGGAACTTCCGCATCTTCGCGCTCCACTTCTTTAAGCGCGTCAAAATAGGCAAGAGTTGTATTCGATTTTGGCGCTGTCGCAAGGTAAAGGCATGCATGGGACAGGGGAAAATTTCCTTCCGGAAAACCAATGCGCTCAAAAGCCTGGGCGCAGGAAATAACGACAGAAAGCGCCAGCGGATCGGCAAGCCCTACATCTTCGCTTGCGAGGATTATCATCCGCCTGAAGATAAATTTTGGGTCTTCGCCGGCGCGTACCATTTTTGCCAGCCAGTAAAGAGCCGCATCTGGATCGCTTCCCCTGACGCTTTTTATAAAAGCGCTGATGGTGTCGAAATGGTAATCGCCGTCACGGTCGTAGAGCAGGGCGCGTTTTTGTATGCTTTCCTCGGCGGCTTTCAGCGAGATGTGTATTTCAGCGCCGGCAGGAGGGGGCCAATGTAAACCCTCTGCGGAGGTTTGCGCTTGAGCTTCCTCTTCCGGTAAACTCCATGAACTTGTTTCTATTGCCAGCTCAAGCGCGTTAAGGAGAGTGCGGGCATCGCCGCCTGCCACTTCTACAAGGTGTTCAAGAGCGCCTTCTTCGAAATGGATTTTCCATTTTCCATAACCGCGTTCGGTATCGCAGACGGCGCGGCGCGCAGTTTCCAGCAAATCTTCGCTGACAAGGGATTTAAGCTGAAAAATGCGGCTGCGGCTGACAAGAGCGCGGTTTACCTCGAAGAACGGGTTTTCTGTTGTAGCGCCGACGAGTATTACTGTGCCGTTTTCTACCCAGGGAAGAAGAGCGTCCTGCTGCGCCTTGTTCCAGCGGTGAACTTCGTCAACAAAGAGGATTGTCCTTTTGCTGTAGAGCCGCGAGCGTTCGTCGGCGCGGTCTATTACTTCGCGGATATCTTTAACGCCGGAAAGCACGGCATTAAGGTTTTCAAATGCGGCTCTGGTTGTATTTGCGATAACGGCGGCAAGAGATGTTTTCCCGGTGCCCGGCGGGCCGTAGAGAATTATTGAAGAAAGACGGTCCGCCTGAATTGCGCGGCGCAGAAGCCTTCCATTGCCTACAATGTGGTCTTGCCCAATAATGTCTTCCAGGGTACGAGGCCGCATTCTATCGGCAAGAGGGCTTTTTTCTGAACTGCTGTTATTTGCATTGTTTTTGGAAGAAAATAGATCATCTATTCTTCCGCGTTCCATTGAAGCCCTCCGCTGCGTTCGCGGTATGACCAAACGCCGCCTCTCTGCGTTGAAGCAAAAAGAGTCATGTTACTGTCAATCGCTTGCGGCGCCTGGAAAATATCGGTAACTGGTTGTTTCCCTATTGTGGATTTATAGCGTTCATTGTCGTTGTCAATAACAGTGCTGGGAAGGCGGGTTCCGGGTTCCCGGAAAGACGTATCGCTTTTTATTCCCCCCGAATCCAGGTCCAGTTCCAGATAACCGTATGTATAACCGGAAGAGATGGAGTAAATGAGCGAATCCTGCCTTCCTGCCATAAGCAATTTCGGCTTGCCCGGATCATCATCTTTGTCTCTCCAAATGCCAAGAGCTCCGGTGGCAAGATTGCCCAATGAATTTGTATAAACAACTGATGAACTGTTAACAGTAAAAAGCTTTCCGTCCCGCGCTATGGCTACTATGGTATGCGGATTAACAGCATCACCATCACCATTTTCCAGGCTGATAATTCCCGCAAACCTTGCGTCAATGTCTCGTTGGATAATTGATGCAGAAAAGTCTGTTATATCCAAATTGTATATTCTGCTGCTGGCGGTACAAAGATAGTAATTGCTTCCATCAAATGCAGCGCCGTTAAGCAAACCAGTTGTTCCGCCTTCTGTCAGAGTAACTTGTTCTATTGTTTCTCCGTCGATATATAAAATGACAAATGAATTGCCGCTTTCGGCGCCGATAAACAAATTGCCATTCAGCGCAAAAATTGACTGAAATAAATTATAACTGCCGGTATACGACATGGTCTTCCATCCTTCGGCAGGATTATAACGTTTTACAACAGTTGACTTTGGTTCCTTTAAACAAATTGCGTATAGATACTCAACGCCTGAATTGTCTTTTGTAGACGCAAGGTATGTTACTCTGCCTCCTGGTTTGGGAATGTTAATAATTCCTCTATTATCCCAGCCGCCGTCTTTGTACCAGTGAATGGAACTGCCCGAAGCTACAATAAGATGCTCATTGTAAACAGTAAAGTTGGTCGGCCCTCCTTTGATATAGGGTTCGACCGGAGCAACTTCCTGGGAGATCGTATAGAATACAGGATCATTGCATGACCCAAACGTAAAAAATATAACCAGTAAAAATAAACACTGGATTTTTATGGAAAACCGTCTTTTCATTTGTTACACCACATTAAAAATGATAACGGACGGAAAGTGTTAAATCTATTATATTTCCGTCAACGTTTTTCTTCGGTTCGTTTGTCCATTCAGGAAACCAGAACCAATTTGCATTCAACCCAAACGACCATTCTGAATTAAATCTATAATAAGCCGCTCCGCCGCCTTTCATGTAAAAACCATAATAACCAAGGTTAAGAAAACGATGCCATGTCATTCCCAGCGTAAGATTCAGAGGGAATTCAAACCGCCACAGAAGGAATTGATAGCCCACCCTGGCACCTAATGGAATAATAAAGGCTGTGTTAAGGCCAAGAGTGGAAAAAAACATGCCGCCGACTTCCCCGCCAATAAACAAATGGGAACCAAGAAAATAGTTATACGCAAGAGAACCCGTTCCTCCTACCGGAGGGCTGAAATTGTGTTCTATAACTTCGCCATTATTAAGAAAAACAGTAGGGAATACTGTTCCAATGGAAATTATAAATGTTTTATCGCCGGCAGAATATAAATCCGGTGAGTATATTTCCCAATCGGATTCAATTGACGGCTCATCGTCCGGCTCGCTCCATTCCTGGGCATTAAGCAGGATGGGCATTCCCAAAAGCAGTAATAATAAAAAGGCTCCTGCCTTTTGCATAAGTAAAACTCCTATTCTTTTTTTTTACAAACCGCGCTTGATATTAAAACAAGCAAAGCAGGTTATCGGTTACTTAGTGTCTGTCTATAAAAGCCGGTTACTTAAAACCCCTCTTTAGCTTTTTTTTCCAATGTAATGTACTCAAGCAAAACCGGATATTTTGTTAACAGTACCCCATAACGTTCCAATTCATTAAAACGGAACTGACTTTCTATATGTTTTTCCGCAGTAGAAGACAAAGCGGCGGAAACATATTCCCGTTCTTTTGCCAAAAATTCTTCGTACAATAGACGGACTTGCCTGTAAAGAACAAAGTCGGGAAAATGCGCCGATTGTATAGTAAATGAAAAATCGCAGATTTCCTGGAACATGCCTGCAATTTCCTGATTCATTTGATCGTCAATGCTGCCGGCAAGTATTTTTTCAAGCCTCTCGCTGTCTGTTTCGGCAGAAGTCAATGTGCGAAGGATAATTAATTCAATCCCGTTTGCTATTTCCTGTTCATAATCGTTTAGAGCATTCTGGTCTGTAATGTTTTTTCTTGCGGCAAGCCCGGTTAGTTTTTCAGGATCGATTCTGAAAGATACCGATGCTTTAATTTTCCATGAAAAATCTGCCCCAAGACCGGCAAATGCTGCATAACTGCTTCCCGAAGGCAGCTCGCTGTTTAAATTGACGGTAAAATCTTTATAATCAAGATTGAAAAACGGGATTTTTACATTTGTGGGGATTAGTTTATACCATAACCAGCGGAATTCCCCGGATTTTACTGGTTTTAAATCTACACCGTGAGTCTTTGAAATGATTACTCCATAAGCGCCAGGCGGCACTTTAAGGTGAGGCCAGCCTATGAAAAAAACTGTACAGCCAAGCGCCAGCAATACGAACAGGGTAATTAAAAATTTCTTCATACTGTAATATAGTATAGTATATATTGAATTTTAGGTTCAAGTGGTATTTCGGTTTGATTCTGGTTTCGGTGCCAGTCACCCCAATTTGGAGGAATATGGGTAATTCAGAGGGAAACAGCAAAATGTATGTATGGCCTGTAATAATGGTATTTGCTGTAAGTTTTGTTATTTCATTGTTTACCCTGCTTGTTTATTTACTG
>Ga0123356_10006682_pt1 | contig 11620 bp, 9 predicted proteins | sample TergutEmb28metaG_2_FD_92546 | JGI IMG/M metagenome (GOLD analysis project Ga0123356, IMG submission 92546) | Embiratermes neotenicus P3 segment gut microbial communities from Petit-Saut dam, French Guiana - Emb289 P3 | ecosystem: Host-associated > Arthropoda: Insects > Digestive system > Gut ... | reverse complement strand
GTTCTTGATTACCAAAGCCTCGCCCTCATTCGCATTTCCAACAATTCTCTGCAGTACCGCTCGAAAAGTTTCGACGCGTTTAGCCGGATATTCAATCCCGTTCTTGACCGCATGTTTCACGATGTGCGACAGATACGGCTCTATATCAACCGCTTTCAAATCATTAATCACCAAGCCATCCATAAAGACATATTGTACCACTTCTTGTCAAGCATAACAGTGATACTTTTCATAAAAACACCTTGCATCATGCTCATCAGATGATATAATCAAACCATATCAAATATTGGTCAAGTGGTGGGCAGCGAGGGTTAAAATGTCCAAATTCATTGCGAGAGTATCAAAACTAACCGCGGCTATCATTCTTTTGGTCGCGCAAATTATCATTCCATTAAATAATGTCGTCATGGCGGCTCCACCAACACTAGTAGAAGGCCCTATATATTATCCAACCTCCACGGGCGAGCCATGCCCAAACTGGGATTCAGCCGACGGACTTTGTGTTTTCGATGACGAAACCAACATTCAATTCACTAAATCTATTGCCGCCGTAACCGGCCAACCAGGCTACGTCGACATCACTCTTTCTGCCAAAGGCCCAGTCAGAACCATCCAAGAAGACATCTATGTCTCAATCCTTTTCGACCGCTCATCCAGCATGAACGGCACCCCTCTGACCAACGCTGCGGCAGGAGTCAAATCATTCATCGACGGTGTACGCGCCAGCACTCAAATCGGTGATGCCAACATTTATCTTACTGACTTCGGCACCAGCGCTAGCTCATGGCAAGACATCACAAGCAGCGACTCCACTGCCATCCAAACTCAACTCGCTGCTCTTAGCACCTCCGGCCAATACACCAACCTCGACCGCGGACTTATCGAAGCCTACAAACCTTTAGCTCTCGCACCTGCTGACGCTATCAAATACCTTATTGTTATGTCTGACGGTGTACCAACTGCATGTGTAGGTACTATGAGCTCAACATCCAGCAATCGCAACGAAGATACTAGCTCCTGCAACCATAATCAAACAACTACAAATCTCAATACTACAACCACTACCAACGCTGAATCCACCAATCCCGGAGGCAACCCGCCAGCCGGCGCCGATAAATACCGAAATGCCGCACTCGGCACCGCAACTGCAATCAAAAACTCTCCAACCGGGGTCAAGATTGTCACAATCGCCTACTATACTTCAACTACCAGTAACCTTACTTTCCTAAGTGGCAGCATCGCCAGCACCAACGCCGGCGTCCCGCTCGCTTATGACGCCAACACCGGCAATGTTGTCGCCCAGATGGAGGCTCTAGCTGCGCAAATGGTCCTCGACGCTGGCAACAATGCTAGAGCTTACGACACAATCTCCGAACATTTCGTATTCGACAGTATCATCTCTGGCAACGTATCAAACGCTGCAGACAGCCAAGATGTCACCTGCACATTCGGCACCATCAATAGCACTGGCGCCAGCTGTACCTTCAGAGTCAAACGCGCTGTCACTCCTACTTGCGAAGGCACTCAAAGCTTCGATGATTGGTTTGCGACCAACGACAGTACGGACGACCAAGTACGCCTCGAATACGAAGCTCGCTACTACAAAGATACCGACGGCACATACAAAAAACACGCCACCGATAACATCAGCCGTCACACAAGCACCATCTCAACCTCACCAGAATACCGATATACAGACTCCGTCGAAGAAGCAAGCTGTCTCGATTCTGGCGAGTTAACTGTCGAGAAACAAATCGAAGTCAATGCCGGTAAATACGGTCATCTCTATGACCTAGACACAATTAAAGCTGAAATTGCCACAAATACTTTTGACTTCACTATCACTCTCGGTAATATTGACACTTACAAACCCTATATACGCGTCACAGGCTGTACTTTCGAAAATGGCACAGCCTGCATCTGGACTCAAGCCGCAGACAGCAACGTAGTTACCCTAACCCTGACAGGCGAGCAAAAAGCTACCCTAACAATATACGGATACGAAGAAATCGAGGGCGACATCACGGTCACAGAAAATACTTCCATCATCGAAGATTCAGACTACGCCATATATCGCGACGTGCAGTATACGTCCGACGATAATCTATACTCCGCTACAAACATTTACGACGTCCTCTGTATGTATGACGGCAACTTGTTTGCCTCTGACGAAGAGTGTTATTACGTCCCAGGCGAACTCTCTGTGACCAAACTCATCCGCGACGACACTAATAAAAACCCGTTCAAGGATTTATTCGGTGAACAAGCTGTCACGGACATCTTCAAGTTCTCAATAGTCGGTCCCAACGGGCTGATTACTCCTAGCGATTTTGACACTTGCCTCGTCAACGGCGAAGTTACTACTCCTTGTGTATTCGACGAGAACGGCTTACTCGAGCTCAAAGCTGGCGACACCGCTGTCTTCAGCTTTATCGATGTTAGCAATTTACAATATACAGTTACCGAAGCCACATTCTCCACGTCTATTCTTGGTCGCGATTACAAATACAAGATGACCGCCAACGAACCGACGCCAGAAACACTTGTCAAACGAGACGGCTGGGATTACACATTCACCAACCCATACACCTACGATGTTTGCGAATTTTACGACGACTTGCTTGCCGACGACCCGTATTGCAAACCCACCGGCTTGCTCATCGTTAGGAAACAAGTAATTAACAATTCCCAAAGTTCCAAAGTCGCACCCGACCCAGATGATACCTTCACGTTCATCATCCAAATTCCCAAAGAATATGAACTCTACTCGATAGAAGAGCTTATCACTTCGTGTACAATCAACACACTCAACGACTGCCTCGACCAAGCTCAGTCAGGCGCTATCGTCTTGCTCCGCGCTGGACAGGCTGCAACTATCGAACTCCTCGACGGCACCATAGCCGGCAGTATCAACATCGAAGAGCACATTAACAACACCTATGACAACTCCGCTTACTATGAACTGACAGATACGGAAGTCATATCGGGCGATACCAACCAAACAATTACCTTCACGAATACTTTCAACTATGAGGTCATCCCGGGCGACCTCGTAATCATCAAGCTCGTCCGCGACGATACCAATAAGAATCCTTTTGCCAGACTATTCGGCACACAGAGCGCCACCGACGAATTCGAATTCATCATTACCATCAACGGCCAGCTCCTTACAAGCGAGGACTTCGAATCGTGCTACGTGGGCGACGACGTCTGTACATTCACCGAAGAAGGCTTTCTCGTACTACTCGCCGGCCAAATCGCCACACTTCATTTCCTCGACATCCGCGACCTACACCCAGAAGTCACTGAGAATACATTCTCGGATTCCATCCTCGGCCGCGATTACCGATATAGCATGACTGATGGCGCACCAGATCCAGAGACTGAAGGCGACGAATGGACCCGCAAATTCATCAACCCTTACACCTACGAAGTCTGCAGATACAACGAGAGCCTTCTTGCTGACGACCCAGGTTGCTTCTTACCCAACCCTTGCGCGAACGGCGGATGTATGCCCAATACCGGTTCAATCTCCCGCGAATACAGTGGAGTAGAAGCCACCAACACACTTACCGTCTACATCATTACTGCCGGCCTACTCATATCCATTTTCTACTTCACTCGCAAAAAAGAGCACTCCACGAAATAAATATATCCAAAAAAACTGCTGGCCATCTAGCGACCGGCGGTTTTTATGTTAAACTGGTATTAAGGACACTTAACCTTAAATGATTTAGGAGAAATACATGGCCATAGTAAATCTTGACACACAGTACCTCGATGGTTTCATCGATCCTGCTGAAATAAATCGGGAGCTTGAGAGAACCCCAGATATTATTAGGGAACTACAAAATGATCCGATGGCTGGTTTTATCGACCTACCTGTCAATTACGATAGAGATGAGTTCGCACGTATTAAGGATGCCGCCCGCACTATTAACTCCGATTCTGACTTCCTCGTCTGCATCGGTATTGGAGGCTCTTATCTTGGGCATAAGGCTATTATCAGCGCCTTGCATAATACCGCACGCACCAAAATCCTTTATGCCGGCCACAACCTATCTGATTCGCAACTCGCCCGCGTCCTACATAAAGTCGACGGCAAAGATTGGTCCATTAATGTCATCAGTAAGTCCGGCACTACTACTGAGCCGGCCATCGCTTTCCGCATCTTGCGCGAAAGACTAGTCGCCCAATACGGAGAAGAGGAGGCTTATCGCCGTATTTATGCTACAACAGACGCCAATCAGGGCACGCTTCATGACGAAGCCGTCAAAAACGGCTACCATACTTTCGTTGTGCCAGACAACATCGGCGGTCGCTACTCTGTTCTCACCGCTGTTGGCCTACTCCCTATCGCTGCTGCTGGCATCGATATTGACCTCCTGATGAACGGAGCCGCTATTCAACGCGATATCGAACTTGGACCAGACTCTACCGCCGCTCGCTACGCTGTAATCCGCCAGCTGCTCAACGACAAAGGATACAACATAGAAGTTATGTCCACATTCGAGGCATCGATGGATTATTTCAACGAATGGTGGAAGCAACTCGCCGGCGAATCAGAAGGAAAGCATGGCAAAGGTATCTTCCCAGCTTCAGTCATCTATACCACCGACCTGCACTCGATGGGCCAGTATATCCAAGACGGCCGCCGCAATCTTTTCGAAACCATCGTTCACTTCGAACCACTCGAGCGACAACTGTCTCCAGTTCTCAAAGAAGACCCAGAAAACACCGATGGGCTCAACTACCTAGTTGGCAAACCAATATCCGAAATCAACAATGCTGCCATGCAAGCGACCTCGCTCGCCCACTACAACGGCGGTGTCCCGGTCATTCAACTCAATATCGCCCAATTCATCTCCAAAGAGTCCCTCGGCGCCCTCATCTACTTCTTCGAGTTTGCCATTGCTATTTCGAGCACGCTCAGCAACGTCAACCCATTTGACCAACCAGGCGTTGAAGAGTACAAGAACAATATGTTCCGCCTGCTCGGCAAGCCCGGTTATCAAGACTAAAGGCTACTGCGCCCTCACCGCTTTTTTCCGTAGAAGATGTACCGGCTAACGCATCCCGAATTCTTTGCGCACGCTTATGCTTTTTAGTCTGCTCTCAGCGCAGTAATCTTGTATTATGCGCTACATCGCCTACCGAGCCTTACCCATATTCTGCGTCTGTTTTTCGCTAGCCACAATCATCTATCAAATCTACTTCCAACCCTACCACGAACTATACAAACCTATCATTAACACCTCTCAAACTATCTCTGGAACCATCGCTGCTGATCCAACTATCACCAGCTCCGGCACCTCCTTTACTATCAACCAAATCAATATCAGCGACCATCCATTGCCAGGCAAAATATTCATCACAGTCTCTACGCGTCCAGGCAACAATCTCGAACGTTCAGATCACATCAAACTCAACGGCAAAATCAGCGACGGTTTTGGTCCATATTCCGCTAGTCTCTATCGTCCGAGTATCGTTGAGACCTCCAAACCTGACCCACCAGATCCGGCGCTTGTCGTCCGACACTGGTTTACAGACAACATCAAGCGGTATATTTCTTCACCCGAAGCAGAACTCTCGCTCGGCTACTTACTCGGTAGCAACGAATCCCTACCTACCAGCCTCGTAGAGATTCTCAGCATCGTCGCCCTCACCCATATTGTCGTGGCCTCCGGCTACAACCTTTCGGTGCTCGTACGTTTTTCACGCCGCACACTCTTGCCGATATCCCGTCTTACTGCACTAACTGGCGGAGTCGTTCTCATCCTCTGCTTTATCGCTATCACAGGCATGTCGCCATCCATGCTCCGCGCCAGTGTTGTGTCAGTTTTTAGTCTCATCGCTTGGCATACTGGACGTACTTTTCACCCAATTCGCTTGCTCTTACTATCTGCTACTATCACCCTTATGATTGACCCACAATTCTTCATCGACATCGGCTGGCAGTTATCATTCGCTGCCTTCGCCGGCGTGCTCATCCTTGCTCCGCTCTTAACTCAACTCTTTTATGGCAAGCAAGAACCAAACTTCCTCGCTAGCACCCTCCTCGAAACCCTCGGCGCCACCATCGCAACCTTGCCTATCATCGTGTATTATTCTGGACAATTTTTCCTTATCTCCATCTTACCCAACCTATTTATATTGCCTACGATACCGATTACTATGGCACTCACTTTCCTCACCGGCATCCTCGCATTCATCCCGCCAATCGCTAGTGTATTCGCTTTCTGTGCACAACTTCTACTCCGCTACCACATCGCTATAGCTACTTTCTTTAGTCAACAAAGCTGGGCGCTTCTACAGTTTGACTCAAATAATCTACTACTCACACTTGCAATTACCATAATAGTCATACTTCTTATGATATCTCTGCGTCTTATCACCAAGCATCGCCTCCACCAACCCCTTCTCATCACCGACGCCACTCCAATTCTTCGCTAATTATGGTATAATAAGAGAATGATTATCAGTTCTCTGGATGAAATGATTACCTACGGCGAGCAACTCGCCAAATCTCTCACACCACCTCTCGTCGTTGAACTTATTGGTGATGTTGGCACCGGCAAAACTACCCTCGTCCAGGGCATCGCAAATGGCTTAAGAATTACCGAACCTGTCACTAGCCCCAGCTTCGTTATAAACAAAAAATATCACAGTCCGAATAATCTTACTCTCTCCCACTATGATTTCTACCGCCTAGATGACCCAGGGATCATGCAAGAAGAGCTCGCGGAGTCCATCGCTAATCCAGATACTATTACGATTGTAGAATGGGGAGAATCCGTGAGTGGTGTCCTGCCCAATAATCGCAAAACCATCATCATCAGCTACAACGATGATGGTTCACGTACACTTGAGGAAGTAAAATGATTTTATATCTCGACACCAGCACCGCCACCACTAGAATATGGCTAAACGACCAATCTACCGAAGTAGAAACCGGTCGCGATCTAGCTGCTAATCTCCTCTATATACTTGAAGAGACCCTCGAAGGCGCTCAGATTTCATGGCAAGACCTCACAGGTCTCGTCGTTTTCCGCGGACCTGGTAGTTTCACCGGTCTGCGCATCGGCATTACCGTCATCAATACTATCGCCTCCACCCTACAAATACCTGCTGTCGGTGAAATCAGCAATGATTGGCGTGCAGCCGGCAAAGCCAGGTTTTCAAACAACGAAAACGACCAGATTGTTCTGCCGTTTTACGACCGTCCAGCTAATATTTCTATACAAAAGCATTGACACCAATTATACACCTCATGATATACTATACATATGAGAGTCCAACACGATATACCATTATCAAAACTGACTACCATGAAACTCGGTGGCCCAGCGCGCAACGTCATTACGATTACAAAAGTTACTAGTATTCCCGCTGCCTATGAGTACGCCAGAACACATAACCTCCCCATCCAAGTCATCGGCGGCGGCAGTAACTTACTCGCCCGCGACGAAGGTTTCGATGGTCTGATCATCCGTAACAAACTCAAAGGCATCAAAATCGTCCGTCAAGATGCCGCTCATGCCGTTATTCGCGCCGATTCCGGAGAAATCCTCGATGACCTCGTACGCTTCACTGTCAGACGCAAATTATCAGGCATCGAACTCCTATCTGCCATCCCTGGCACTGTTGGTGCCGCTCCAGTCCAGAACTCTGGCGCTTATGGCCAAGAAATCGGCGACTCGCTCCTTAGCGTCGAAGTTTATGACATCGAAAAAGACACTATTCGCACCCTCCAGCGAGATGAACTCATGCTTGCGTACCGCCACAGTATCTTCAACTCCGAAGCAGTAGGGAAGTATTTCATAATTTCTATCACTATTCGTCTCAATAAAACACCCCTCAAGCCGCCGTTTTATAACTCGCTCCAGGCCTATCTCGAAGACAAAGCAATCACTAATTACACCCCGGCCAATCTCCGCACGGCCGTTATGAGCATTCGCGCCGACAAACTCCCCGATCCCAATAAAGTCGCCAGCGCTGGCTCTTTCTTCAAAAACGTCGTTATGACAGCCAAAGAAGCTAAAGATTTTCGTGAACGTTTCCCAGACGCTCCAGTCTACGCGCAAAACGGGCAGCACAAACTCGCCACTGCATGGCTTCTTGACCAAGCCGGCCTCAAAGGCAAGACTTTTCACGGCATGACAATCAGCCCCCAAGCCCCGCTCGTCCTCATCAATACCTCTGCCAAAAACTTCCGCGACCTCGAACGCGCCCGCGACAAAATCATCGCCAAAATCGAAGACCAATTCGGTATCACTATCTCACCAGAACCCCAGATTATTGGCTCCTAAGCCACCTCTGTTGTATACTTACGGTATGAAGCGCATATACCTTGACCACGCTGCCACTACACCCTTACTTGACCAGGTTTGCTCTGCCATGGTAAAAGCAATGAATCAATTTGGCAATCCATCCAGTCTGTCCACAGAGGGACGTGCCGCCCATAATCTCGTAGAACAGTCTCGCGCGAAAGTAGCCAACCTCATTGGCGCTCAGCCAAACGAAATCATCTTCACTAGCGGCGGTACTGAGGCCAACAATATTGTATTACTTGGCATTTTCCCGTCGCTCAAACGCCGCAAAATCATCACTAGTATAATTGAGCACCCTAGCGTCTACGAAACCGCCAAGCGTCTCAAAACACGTGGATACGACGTCTCTTTCGTACCAGTCGACAAGCAAGGCAAAATAGACCTCGACATCTTCAAAACCATGCTCGACGAGAACACCGCCCTCGTTTCAACCATGCTCGTCAACAACGAAATCGGCACAATCCAAGACATCAAAACCATCGCCGAACTCGCGCACTCTGTCGGCGCACTTGTACATACCGACGCAGTCCAAGCTCTCGGCAAAATACCACTCGACGTGCGTAGCCTAGATGTCGACTATTTATCTATATCTGCCCACAAAATCGGCGGTCCAAAAGGCATCGGAGCATTATATGTACGCAACGGCGCACCGTACGACTCTCTCTTGTTCGGAGGGGGACAAGAGCAGAATCGCCGCGCCGGTACTGAAAATACTATAGGCATCGCCGGTTTCGGACAAGCATGTGCGCAATCAAATATCGCTGCACAAGATAAAATACGCGAATTACGCAATCTTCTCCATACCGAAATCACCACGCGAATCTCGGATACTATAATGAATAGTCCAGACGACTCAATCCCAGGCATTCTCAACATTTCATTCGCCGGAGTTGAGGGAGAAACGATCCTGCTCGCACTCGATGCCGAAGGTATTGCAGTCTCCACCGGTTCCGCCTGCGCCAGCCGCTCAATCAAACCATCGCGTGTTCTCGTGGCCATTTCTGGCAACGATGCCGAGCGTGCCCATAATTCCGTCCGTTTCAGTCTCGGTCCAGAAAACACAGAATCAGAAATCCACCACACCGTCGATACACTAGAAAAAATCATCAAAAAATACCGCGATATATCTCCACTAGGAGAAAAACATGGAAAATAACGAGTGGGTCTATTCGGATGAGGTAAAAGAACATTTCCTCAACCCCAAAAACTGGCTGCGCGACGACGAGAACGAATGGGGTGCAGATGGCAAAGGTATCGCTGGCAACCCCATTTGTGGAGACATGATGCTAGTGCTGATAAAAGTCCACAAAGACAGAATCTCCGATATAGCCTGGAAGACTTACGGCTGCGCTAGCGCCATCGCCTCTACCTCCATGCTCTCAGAAACCGCCAAAGGGCTGACCCTCAAACAAGCCGTCAACATCACCCCCATGATGATCGCCGATAAACTTGGCGGCCTCCCAGAGAACAAATTTCACTGCTCCGTCCTCGGCGACGAAGCGCTAAAAAATGCCATCAAAAACTATTACAAGCACAAAGACCACATTACTGCCAGGACGTTTAAGTATTAACTAAAAACAGACTCGTTGCTGTCTTTTTGTGCTTATTCTACTAATCCAATTTGGTAGCTCCAGCAGGATTCGAACCTGCGACCTTAGGCTTAGAAGTCCTCTGCTCTATCCAGCTGAGCTATGGAGCCGTGATTAGATTATACCAATAAACATGATATTATTAAATCAATAACACCTTAGAACATCATCACAAGAAAAGGAGATTTATGTTTCAACAATATCTAATGTTCAGCGGAGACTGCGAAGAAGCCCTTAAGACTTACGAGAAAGCCTTTGGCGGCAAAACTACCTTTCTCTGCCGATACGGCGACACTCCAGACGCCAAAATACCAGAAGAACAGAAAAACCTAGTCATGCACGCCAACTTTTACGTAGGCGACGCCTGTATTATGTGCGCTGATTACCCCTACAAGACCACACCCGGCGACAATGTTTTCGTGATGCCGCCATTCAAAACGGTTGACGAAGTCAAAAAAGCTTGGGAAGTCCTCAAAGAGGACGCCAAAATCACAGAAGACCTCGCCCCATGTTTCTTCGCCGAAATCTACGGTACCCTGCGTGACAAATACGGTATCAACTGGATGCTAATGATTGAGAAAAAACCAGAGTGTACTTGCACCGAAAAATGCGCCAGCGGGTACAACTCAGATTGCACTTGCACCCATCCAGAATGCCATTGCACAGAAAAACCCAAGAAATAGTTTTTCTCTAATACACCGTTGTAAATAAAACACTAGACACACCCGTTCAACTCATATACGCTATATATAGCGTATATGACTATTGGGACACGCTATATATGGTGTTTATGCCGGGTTGCAAGACACCACATATTTCAACTACGGAGGTAGTTCTTTCCTGAGCGTCATTCGCCTGCACAACTAAGGAGGTAATATCAACCATGGCAGAGACGACGAAACTCAAAATAAAACGGGTCTTTTCGACCGCTGGCGTCCACCCTTATGACGAAGTGAAGTGGGAAACACGCGACATCGTCATGACCAACTGGCGCGACGGCAAAGTCAACTTCGAGCAAAAAGGCACCGAATTCCCAGACTTTTGGTCCATCAACGCATCCCAAATAGTCGCTAGCAAATATTTCCGCGGCAAAGCAGGCAAAGACCGCGAAAAATCCCTCAAACAGCTCATCGACCGCGTCGTCAACAAATATATTGAGACCGGCAAGGCCGAAGGCTACTTTGCCTCCGCCAAAGATGTCGAAATCTTTTCCGATGAACTCACTTGGATGCTCCTCCACCAATATTTCAGCTTCAACTCGCCCGTCTGGTTCAATGTTGGCACCACCTCCCGCCAACAGGTCAGCGCGTGCTTCATCCTATCTGTCGATGACAATATGGAATCCATCCTCAACTGGTATGTCGAAGAGGGAACTATCTTCAAGCGCGGCTCTGGCGCCGGCGTAAACCTCTCACGCATCCGCAGCGTCAAAGAAGGCCTTTCTACTGGCGGCCGCGCCTCTGGACCGGTCAGTTTCATGCGCGGAGCAGACGCTTCTGCAGGTACAATCGCCTCTGGCGGCGCTACCAGGCGCGCAGCCAAAATGGTCGTTCTAGATATTGACCACCCCGACATTCAAGATTTCATCGACACCAAAGTTCGCGAAGAAGAAAAAATCAAAGTCCTCCGCGACGCCGGTTTTGACATGGACCTCGATGGCAAAGACATCTATTCCGTCCAATACCAGAACGCCAACAACTC
>Ga0123356_10006681_pt1 | contig 11621 bp, 8 predicted proteins | sample TergutEmb28metaG_2_FD_92546 | JGI IMG/M metagenome (GOLD analysis project Ga0123356, IMG submission 92546) | Embiratermes neotenicus P3 segment gut microbial communities from Petit-Saut dam, French Guiana - Emb289 P3 | ecosystem: Host-associated > Arthropoda: Insects > Digestive system > Gut ... | reverse complement strand
TGAACTTTTTGCACAGCTTAACGCAGAAGCTGAAAAACAAAGCGTTAAAGATCAGGTTCAGATTGTCAAAACAGGCTGTTTTGGTTTCTGCGAAAAAGGACCGATTGTAAAAGTCCTTCCGGAGGATTCTTTCTATGTAAGTGTTAAACCTGATGACGCGAAAGAAATTATCGCCGAGCAGATTGTAAAAGGACGTGAAGTCAAACGGCTTCTTTACAATGAAGGTGATGAAAAAAAGCAGAATTTTATTATAGAAGATATTCCGTTCTACCAAAAACAATACCGTGTAGTTCTGCGCAACTGCGGTGTTATCGATCCCGAAAATATCGATGAATATATCGCACGTGAAGGTTATTCAGGTCTTGAAAAAGTTCTGTTTGACTGGACACCTGAACAAATTATCGAAGAAATGAAAATTTCCGGATTACGCGGACGCGGAGGAGCCGGTTTTCCAACATGGCTTAAATGGGATCTTACGCGCAAAGCGGCAGGAAATCAGAAATATGTTATCTGCAATGCCGATGAAGGCGACCCCGGCGCGTACATGGATCGTTCCTCAATCGAAGGCGACCCGCATTCGGTTATCGAAGGAATGATAACTGCGGGAAAGGCAATCGGAGCAAATGAAGGTTTTATTTATATACGCGCCGAATATCCTTTGGCAATTGAACGCCTTAAGATAGCTCTTGATCAGGCGCACAAATACGGCCTTTTAGGCAAAAATATTTTAGGTTCGGGATTTGATTTTGAAATTGAAATACGTTTGGGAGCAGGCGCATTTGTCTGCGGCGAAGAAACAGCCTTGATTAAATCTGTGGAAGGCAACCGCGGAATGCCTGTTCCAAAGCCGCCATTCCCGGCAAACAAGGGCCTTTGGGAAAAACCCACTGTTATAAACAATGTGGAAACATTTATGAATGTGCCTGTTATTACATCAAGAGGCGGTGCATGGCTTGCGAACATCGGAACCGAAAAATCCAAAGGAACAAAAGTATTTGCCCTTACAGGCAAAGTTAAAAGTTCAGGGCTTATCGAAGTTCCCATGGGCACAACGTTACGCGATATTGTTTTTGATATCGGCGGAGGCATCAAGGACGGAAAGAAATTTAAGGGTGTCCAAACAGGCGGCCCTTCAGGCGGTATCCTGACTGATAAATCACTTGATCTTCCGATAGATTTTGATACATTGACAGCTAACGGCTCCATGATGGGTTCCGGAGGCATGATCGTCATGGATGAAGACGACTGCGTGGTTGATGTGTCACGTTTTTACATGGAATTCTGCGTCGAAGAATCCTGCGGAAAATGTTCACCATGCCGGATTGGCACTACACAAACACTGAAACTCCTTGAGAAAATCGCCGACGGCAAGGGATCAGAAGACGACCTTGAAAAACTGGAATCAATCGGAAATGCAATGACAAGAGCATCGCTTTGCATGCTTGGATGCACTGCAGCAAACCCTGTAATGTCTACCCTGATTAATTTCCGTGAAGAATATATGGAACATATTCACGATAAAAAATGCCGTTCAGGCAAATGTAAAAATCTTCTGAACTTTACAATTGATACGCCAAAGTGCATTGGATGCGGCTTATGCGCAAAAAAATGCCCAGCAAACTGCATCATTGCGGAAGAAGCGTCAAAGTATCCGGACAAGAAAAAACCTCCGTACATCATAATTCAAAACGATTGTGTGAAATGCGGTGAATGTCTGGCTGTATGTAAATTTAAAGCTGTAATCAAGGCATAGGGGGTTATATATGATCAACATAACAATAAATGGTAAAATGCTGGAAGTCGAGCCGGGAACTACAATCCTGAATGCTGCTAAACTTGTTAATATAAAAATTCCAACTCTGTGTTATACTCCTGACCTTCCGCCCTGGGCATCCTGCGGTATCTGCATTGTCAGAATGGCAGGTTCTCCGAAGATGGTACGCGCTTGCTGTACATTATGCGAAAATAACATGAAGATTATAACTCATGATCCGGAAATTATTACAGTACGCCGTACGGTAATGGAGCTGATCCTTTCCAATCATCCTGATAATTGTCTGCAATGCCCGCGTAATCATTCTTGTGAACTTCAGGTTTTGGCTTCTGAATTCGGTCTAAGGGAAGCGCCGTTTAAAAAGGTATTAAATGATTTTCCGGTTGACGACTCAAATCCCGCTATTGTTCTTTGTCCTGAAAAATGTGTGCGCTGTGGAAGATGTGTTAAGGTTTGCCAGGATGTGCAGAATGTATGGGCGCTTGAATTCCTTGGCCGCGGCATTAAAGGTAAAATCGCAAGCGCGGCGGACGCTCCGTTAGGAGACAGTCCATGTATCAAGTGCGGTCAGTGCGCTGCGCATTGTCCTGTCGGTGCCATTTATGAACACGACGATACCTTAAATGTATGGAATGCCCTTCAGGATGACGCTTTGTATCCGGTCGTGCAGATTGCTCCCGCTGTCCGTGTTGCGTTAGCTGAAGAGTTCGGCCTTCCCCCCGGCACATTATTTACAAAAAAAATATACGCCGCCCTTCGCCGTCTTGGTTTTAAAACAGTTTTTGATACTAACTTTTCTGCAGACCTTACCATAATGGAAGAAGGAACAGAGCTTGTAAAACGCCTTTCAGAAAAAAACAGCACTCTTCCTCTGATTACTTCCTGCTGTCCTGCATGGGTTGATTATCTTGAAAAATACTATCCGGACATGATTCCGAATTTTTCTACCGCAAAATCCCCACAGCAAATGATGGGCGCGATGATTAAGGCTTACTGGGCAGAAAAAAGCGGACTTGATCCTGCGAAAGTATACTCTGTATCTGTTATGCCATGCACCGCGAAGAAGTGGGAAATCCGCCGCAATGATGATATGAAAAGCGCAGGTAAACTTCTTGGAAAAGATACAGGTTTTGATGTAGACATTGTTATTACAACAAGGGAACTTGTTCGTATGATCAAACAAGCCGGAATTGATATCCTGAATCTTGATGAAGAAGAAGCCGATAGTCCATTGGGGCCATACACCGGAGCCGGTACAATCTTTGGCGTAACAGGCGGTGTTATGGAAGCCGCTGTACGCAGCGCTTATTATCTTGTTACAAAAAAAGATCTTGGCGATGTAAATTATAAACCTGCACGCGGACTTGAAGGCGTAAAAGAGGGAGAAGTTGATTTTGGTGTAACCGTCGGAAACGGAGCCGGTACAAAAATCCGGATCGCTGTCGCGCATCAGATGGGAAACATCGCCGCAGTATTGGATAAAATCCGCGCCGCTCGAAATGCGGGACAGGAGCCGCCATATCACTTCGTCGAAGTAATGGCATGCCGCGGCGGATGTATCGCAGGAGGCGGACAGCCTTACGGATGCACAGACAGTATACGCAAACAGCGTACCGAAGGCATTTACAAAGATGATGAAAAATCACAGTACCGCTGTTCACATCAAAATCCGTTCATAAACCAGGTTTACAAAGAATTCCTTGGAGAGCCGGGCGGACACAAGGCGCATGAACTTCTTCACACAGATTATGTAGAACGGCCTTTATATGTGAGATAATGGTTTACGTTATACTGCCTCTGCATTTTATATGACCACAAATATGTGGTCATATAAAACGTCGCATATAATCACGTTAAACGATATTAAAACATCGTTTAACACATTGGTTTACGAAGCGGTATAGCAGCTTATACATTTCTGTATGACCGCAAATATGTGGTCATACGAAACGTCGTAAACCACCATAAGGGATATTATTTATGAAAATAAAAACCAGCCTTATCGCGTTTCTAATAACATTTATATTGATATTTTTCAACAGCGGTTATTTGTTCGCTCAGGAAGCTGGCGATAGGGAAGACTCCACGTTGGAAGGAGTAGGTGTTTCTATAATTCCCAATGATGACGAACTTGCTTCGCTGCTAACCGGAATAGCGAATCCCGGCGCAGTTGTCAGTCCGCTTATACAAACAAAATGGGGCCAGGGTGCTCCATACAGAAACATGTTACCTGTTGGACATCGCAGTTTTTGCAATTTAGTCGCATCCGCGCAAATAATGAAATACCACAATTATCCTGTTAGCGGAACAGGACAGAGCGAAGCATATACGATGAGAAATGGAGCGGTTGTGCCGCTTCTGAATTTCAATATCGCTTATGATTGGGATAATATGCTCAATAGTTATCGCAGTGATGGCAGAGACAGTAATGAAAGACAACGGAACGCAGTCGCTACATTGATATACCATATAGGAGTTGCCCGGGGAAGGGATTTTATTTCCGGTAATAGCAGAAATTCTTTTCCTGCCGCATTTGCCAACTATTTCGGATATGACAGAAGTATTCAATTGCTTCATCTTCTGTATCACAATGATGACGAATGGAAATCAATAATAATTGAGCAGTTAGATGCCGGTTTACCGGTATATTATTACGGGCATAATCAAACGAACACCAGCAATCACGGTTTTATTTTGGACGGGTACGATAATGAAGGCAGATTTCATGTTAACTGGGGATGGAACGGAACACATGACGGATGGTATTTTCTTCATCAGTTGACCCCGGGCAATCATAATTTTAGTTATCAACAAACAGTTGCAATCAATATAAAACCGGATGAGGGAGGGACACCAAAACCCTGGGAGATGGCGCTTAGGAATTTCAATACAGGGAGAACATCCGTTCCTCAAAATGAAATGTTTACAGTTAATGTAGGAATAAGAAACCTGGCTTCTTTGGATATTTTTCCAGGCGGCCAAATGGGTATTGCGTTAGTGGATAATTCAATTCAGGGAATTGACAGCAGAATTGTGGAAATTATCGGAATCAGAAACCGCGCGGCATTAAACCCCTTAACTACGGCTAATTCTGTGGAAATAAATTGTTATGTACCCGAAACAGTAAGGCCGGGACAGTACAGGATGATGACTGTTATAAGACCTGAAGGCGGCAACTGGAGTGTTGTCACAAGGTCTGCGATTGGTGAAGATGTTCCCAATGCTATCGATATAACTGTTACACCAGGAGTTGCAAACGGCGGTGGTTATGGAATGGCGTTAACAGCTTTTAACGTTAGTAAAACCACCGTGTCACAAAATGAATTGTTTACAGTTACGCCAACTTTAAGAAATATCGCAGTGGAAGCATTCCCAGGCGGCCAGTTGGGAGTGGCGTTAGTTGATAATTCAATTCAAGGAATTGACGGCAGGATTGTTGAAGTCATCGGAATCATAAACCGTAATCCGCTTAATTCCAACGCCGTATCAAATCCTATGGTAATGAATTGCCATGTACCTGAAACTGTAAATCCGGGACGTTACCAATTGAGAATTGTTGTAAGACCTGCAGGCGGGCAGTGGCGGATCGCGACATTGTCTAACGCAGGTGTTCCAAATAGTATTGATTTTAATTTAACAGCAGTAGTAGACAGAAATTATACAGGAATATGGCAAATACAACTGGGAAATGGAAGATATGCGGATATTCGTACTCAAAATTCCAATAACGGAACTGCTGTTATTCAACAGGACAGAAGCGGAGGACAAAGCCAGCAATGGTCCTTTGAACGGCACAATGACGGTACTTACACCATTACAAATGTACAAAGCAACAGGGTGATGGATGTTCAAAATTCAAGGATTACTCAAAACGGCGCACTCGTACAACAGTGGCAAAATAACAATACACCTAATCAGAGATGGCGGATTATTACAGCAGGTGAATTTGTAAGATTTCAAAATGTTGCTTCCGGAAAACTTCTTGATATGTCCAGAAGCAATTATAATAATCTTGGTCATCAGTTTCATCAATGGGATGATAACGGAGGCGAAAACCAGCAGTTCCGGTTAGAAGCAGTCAGGCAGTAATAAAAATTTAATGGAGAGTGTTATGACAAACGAAGAAATTTTAAGCCGTATCGATCATACATTATTAAAGATGACTTCTTCATGGGAAGAAATTAAAACCCTCTGCGATGAAGCTGTACGGTTTAAAACAGCGTCTGTCTGTATTCCGCCGTCCTATGTAAAACCTGTATTCAATGAATTTAAAAATTTAAATATCTGTACAGTGATCGGCTTTCCTTTGGGATATTCCATAACTGCCGCAAAAGTTTTGGAAGCAGAGCGCGCGATTCAAAGCGGAGCAAAAGAAATTGACATGGTTATTAATGTTGGCGATGTTAAAAATGGCAATTTTGATTTTGTGCTTGAAGAAATTAAGCTTGTTAAAAAAACCTGTGCCGGTGTTATACTAAAAGTAATAATAGAAACCTGTTTTCTGACAGAAGATGAAAAAATCCGAATGTGTAATATTGTAACGGAAGCCGGAGCTGATTTTATCAAAACTTCTACAGGGTTTGGAACTGCCGGCGCGTTATTGGCAGATATTGAACTATTTAAAAAACATATTGGCAGTAATGTTAAAATTAAGGCAGCCGGCGGAGTTAAAACACGCGAAGATCTGGAAATGTTTATTAATGCCGGAGCTTCACGTATTGGAACAAGCTCAGCTGTAAAACTTCTCGCAGGTGATAAGGTTTCAGGATATTAAAATATTTAAGGAGTAATTATGCCGGGATTATTAAATACAAACGCGGTTATTCAGATTGGCTTGATTGTTAAAAATGTAGAAAAAACAAAAAAGAAATGGGCTGATTTTTTCGGTGTTCCTGTTCCTCCGACAATTCAGGCAGGAGATTATGAAATAACTCAAACAAAGTACAAAGGCAAACCAGCTCCAAAGGCAGGATGTCTGATGGCTTTCTTTGACGCAGGTCCAAACATGCAGCTTGAATTGATCCAGCCCAACGGCGAAAAAAGCACATGGCAGGATTTTCTTGACAAGAAGGGAGAAGGAATCCATCACATTGCTTTCCTTGTAAACGGTATGAGTCAAATAATTGAAACTTGCGAAAATGAAGGATTAAAATGTGTCCAGCAGGGTAAATACGGAGATGCAAGCGGCGAGTATGCATACCTTAACAGTGAAAAAGATTTTAAGTGCATTATTGAACTTTTGGAAAGTTATAAAAAATAATCTTTGTTTTATAAACCCGGCAGGCTTTTAATAAATGTCTTCAATCTGTCCTTTTTCCATTACTGCTATTCTGTCGCATAAATACTGTACAGCGTCTTTGTTATGCGAAATAAAAAGTATGTCTAGGTTTGAGTTTTGATGCAGTTCCATGAAAAGATTTAATATCTGCGCGCCTGCAGATACATCAAGGGAGCTGATTGCCTCATCTGCAATTAAAAGCTGCGGGTTTAAGATTAATGCCCGTCCTATGCAAACCCTTTGTTTCTGGCCTCCTGAAAGTTCATGTACATGCCGTGTTTTATATGATGGATCAAGTCCGACTTTAAAAAGTATTTCATCTGTCCTTTGTGATCTTTCCTGCTTTGTACCTATTTTATGAATATGCAGGGGTTCTTCAACCAGCCAGCCGATTTTTTTAACCGGGTTAAGCGATGCACCCGGATCCTGAAAAACCATTTGAATACCGGAAGTGGTTTCTATTTCTTTTTTGCTGTTAAATAATATTTCTTTACTGTTAAATAATATTTCACCGCTAAAATATGTAAGTCCCAAAATACAACGTGCAAGTGTTGTTTTACCGCAGCCTGATTTGCCTGCCAAACCGAAAATTTCACCCTTTTTAATTTCCATATTTACATTATTTAATACAGATTTTTTTTCTCTTTTTCCTAAAGGACCAAACCTGCGATCTGTGTATATATTTGAGACATTGCGGACGGAAAGCAGTGTATTTGATTCCATGAATTTATTTTAAATATTTTCTGGAAAATATTCTATAAAACAATCAGTATTTAAAGGATTCTGCTTTTGGAAGTTTTTAATGGTTTTTGATGATTGTTTCCGGAAAATAACAGTAAACCTTACCATTTCCCGTTTCTATTGCCTGCGGGAATTTTTCTCTGCAAATTTTTTGTACTTTCGGGCAGCGGGGTGCAAACGGACAGCCGCTTAATTGATCATCTATTGACGGAACTTTTCCCGGAATATGTTCCAATTTTCGCCCCTTTTTATCTTTATGCGGAATTGCGTTCACAAGCGCATGTGTATATGGATGCAAAGGAGAAAAAAGAGCAGAAGCAGGGCCTTCTTCAACTATTTTCCCTGAATACATAATCAGATAACGGCTGCAATATTTTTGTATAATAGAAAGATCGTGGGATATTATTAGCAGGGATATTTTATAATCCTTATTTCTATCCAGCAAAAGAGAAATGCACTTGTTTTGGCTTTCTTCATCAAGAGAGCTTGACGGCTCATCAGCAAGTAAAAGTTTTGGACGACTGATTACCGCTATTGCTGTCATTATTTTCTGGCACATACCGCCTGAAAGCTGATGAGGATAGGCTTTATAAATTTTCTCCGGATCTTCGAATCCAAGGTTTTCTAATAATTCCATAACTTTTTCTTTTTTTTGTGCTTTATTAGTGCCAGGAAGTTTAACACTCCGTTCTTCGGGGAGGCGTTGTTGATTGGTTTTTTTAATATCATTTGTGTTTTGTTTATTATTTTGCAAATCAAGTGTTTCTGTTATCTGCAATCCGATCTTCATCAGCGGGTTAAGTGACTGCCTTACATCCTGGAAAATTACCGATATTTCACTTCCTCTTATGCCGCACATTTCTTTTTCACTTAAGGCAGTCAAATCCCGGCTGTTATAAAAAATATTTCCTTCAGTTATTATTACTCCTTGAGGCAAAAGATTCGTAATTGAAAGTGCGGTCATGCTTTTTCCGCAGCCTGATTCGCCTGCAAGCCCCAGAATTTCACCTACATCAATAGAAAAACTGATATTATCCAGTATTTTAAGTGTTTTTCCTTCCTTTTTTACGCATACAGACAGGTTTTTAACATCAAGTAAGGCTGCCATATTTTCCTCCGAATCTGCGGCGCAGCCCTTCACCAATCAGATGAAATGCAATTACTGTCATCATAATGGAAATACCCGGTGCCAGTGCACACCACGGAGCATTGAAAAACCAAACCTGAGATTCAAAGAGCATTCGTCCCCATGAAGGATACGGCGGCTGAATTCCCATTCCAAGATAGCTCATCGCAGATTCAGCAAGAATGGCATTTGAAAGCCCGATTACAGAAGCTGAAAGAAGCTGCGGGGTTAGGTTCGGCAGAATATGCAAAAACGTTATACGAAAAAAACCGGCACCGAGGATTTTTTCTGCCTGGATAAAACTTGAGTTTTTATACTGCATTGCTCCTGTCCGCATAATGCGTGTATAGCTTGGGATAAAAAGTATTAAAAGCGCTGTGAACAGGCTTAATTGACTGTTGCCCATTACAGCAACCAAAAGCAGCGCAAGTACAATCCCCGGGAATGAACTTAATGTATCAATAATTCGCATAATAATTTCGTTTACAATTCCTCCCAAAAAACCTGCAAATAGCCCGAGTATGCAACCTGCCGCTGCTGCTGCTGCTACAGTGCATATTGCAAGAAAAAGGGAGTTTCTTCCGCCTGCCATAATACGTGAAAATACATCTCTTCCTAAGTTATCTGTTCCAAAAAGATGTATCGCATCAGGTGATTTAAGGCGTATTGTATGATCAATTTTATTATAATCATGCGGAACCCATATTAAACTTAAAAGAGACATTGTTATGATAATAATGCCGATTGCGCCGCCTGCAGCAAGTTCATGATTTAACTTCATCTGATTTTCCTTGACTGCATTATTCTTGGATCGATAATCATTATGACTATATCCGCAAGTGTATTGGCTATTACCACTAGAAACGCGATGTATACCATAAGGGCTTGAATTAAAGGATAATCCCTTGAACCAATCGCTGAAATTAAAAGTCTTCCGATTCCCGGAATGGAAAAAACCTGTTCGATTATAATGCTGCCTGAAAAAACTTCCGCGATTATCATTCCTAACATTGTGATCGAAGGCAGGCAGGCATTTTTAAGTGCATGACGGCATAAAATATGAAAAAAACCTGCACCTTTGCTTCTTGCTGTTCTGATATAATCACTGTTTAATTCCTTAAAAAGCGACCCCCGCAAAAATTTTATTAAAATCGCTGAGTTTGGAATTGCAATTGATAATGCAGGAAAAATCAGATAACCGATGAAGCCGGAATAATTTTCCCTGTAATCAATAAAACCGCCCGGAGTAAAAAATCTGAAAGTAAAACCAAAAATAAAAATAAATAAAAGCCCCATAAAAAATCCGGGAGTGCTTATTCCCGCAGCGGTAAAAATATTAACAATTTTCCCGGTGATGCCGTCTTCCCGCTTGACTGTTAAAACAGAAACCGAAAAAGATATTATTATAATAAATAAAAGTGAAAGAAGGGCAAGCGTTACGGTGACAGGAAGTCTTTGTGTTATCAATACTGAAATTGACTCTCCGCGGAAACTGTAGGAATTTCCCGGATTGCCCGATACAAAGCTGCCAAGCCAGTCAAAATACCGTATAAAAACATTGCGGTTAAGCCCCATATCTTCGCGTAAGACTTCAAGCTGTTCGGGAGTGATATCAATCCCGCCGATATAACCTGCGGGATCTCCCCTTATTACGCTGAAAGCAAGAAAGCAAAAAAATGAAACCAGAAAAAGAGTGATTACAGTAACAATGATTCTTTTTGGCAGGTAATTCAATTATTATCTATCCTGTATATTGCGGCAAAATCAATTGCATATAACGGATAATCCAAAGCCCCGCCAAAAACTCCGCTTCGAAGTGCAATAAAATATAAAATATCCTGTATGTAAACACTTGCTGCATTTTCAGAAATTATTCTCTGAGCATTTTTATAAAGATCAATTCGTCTTTCGATATCAGTTTCTGCATGAGCTGCATCAAATACCCTGTCAAAATCCGCACTGGAAAAATTGATGAAATTACCTCCGTTACCCGATCTGTAGCGGGTAAGAAAACTACGCGCAGAGACTGTCGGGCTGTCAAGGGAAATTATTGTAGCCTGATACTGGCGTGCAAAGTACACATCAGAAAGCCATGTAGACCAGTCTACAAGTTTAATGTTTGCGTTAATCCCGATTCTTTCCAATTGGCTTACGATTACCTGCGCTGTATCAACATGCATTGTAAAGTTTGATGGTACTGTAATTTCCAATGAAAGCCTGTTTGCGTTGTTGAACCCAACCTGAGATAACAGCATTTGCGCTAATTCAGGGTTATATGCATATGACAATGAATCTTCATAATATACGGATAATCCGGGAATAATGGGACTACCGGAATGGTGGCCCTGACCGAAAAAAGCAGCATCTATTATATGTTGTACATCAATACCGTAATTAATTGCCTGGCGTACACGTAAATCATCAAGAGGAAAAGATGAGTTATTTAACGCCAGTAATTGCACCGCTGAAGAACTATTATGAAAAATGTCAAACTGGTTTCTTTCAAGCTGTGCCGCCATGGCACCTGTTATAAATGCTCCGTCTATGCTTCCACCGCGAAGGGCAACCATCAATGAATCATAGTTCGCAAAAAAAACAATTGTTACTTTTTCCAGACGCGGCAAATTATTCTGCCAATAGGAATCAAATTTTTTTAATACCAGATTTCTTTGCGGTGTATAACTTTCTATATAAAACGGCCC
>Ga0123356_10006680_pt1 | contig 11622 bp, 4 predicted proteins | sample TergutEmb28metaG_2_FD_92546 | JGI IMG/M metagenome (GOLD analysis project Ga0123356, IMG submission 92546) | Embiratermes neotenicus P3 segment gut microbial communities from Petit-Saut dam, French Guiana - Emb289 P3 | ecosystem: Host-associated > Arthropoda: Insects > Digestive system > Gut ... | reverse complement strand
CTATGAAATGCAGTTTAGCGCCAGCGGCAGCGAGCCGATGAAATGGTCGCTGGAACCAATTCTGGCTTTAACTCATATTGCCACTGTCCCCGCTGAGGCCAGCATTGACGATACAGGAAAGCTGAGCATCAAAGGAACTATCGCCGTGGGTGATTACAACTTTATTATTCGGGTCACAAACAGCGTCGGTTCCGATACTTTTGCTTTTACGATCACGGTACAAGCAGGCCGTCAGATTAATATAAGGGATATACAGCCGGATATCAGAAAGCAGGATCATACGCCGCAAACCCAGGACGCCTCCGGCATGGCGGGGATATCCGCTCCGGCGGGGGCGGAAGTAAAACTGCTGTCTTTTGCGCCCGAAACGGAAACAACGCCATCGCAAACGCCAATGACGCAGCCTGCTGGCGCGCAGCAGACTGCGGCGGATACCTTGCAGCTGGAAAAGGCGGAATTTAAAGGATTTACGCTTTATGGGATAAATGCCGTGCAGCAAAATAATAATCTGTATGAAGGGACGGCAACGCTGGATATAGGCTGCGGAGAGCAACTGCCGGTAACGATCAAATCCGCCAGGTTTTCTGAAATAGGTTCCGCGTTGCCAAAAATGCAAGACGGTATCGTAAGCCTTTCGGAACCCGTTACGCTCGGCGAAATAAGATTGACGATCACGGATATCAGGATCATGAGCGCTAACGCGAACGCTACCGTGAGCGGTTACATACAAAGCCCCCCGCGGGGGGAGGCTTCCGACGGCGGCGAGGGTATCATCGACTTTGCGGGAGGCGCCAGCAAATTTAAAAATGCCAAACTGACTTACGGGAAAATCAGCTTCAGCCATTACAATATGCTTGATGATTATGTATATTTAAGCCGCAGTGACATGATGAGATGCGGACGGTTTGTCTTCAGTATGATCGGCAAGGGAACAATGACCATTGCTATGGACGCCGCATTATCCACTGGCGCGCCTTGGCTGGAACTTGAGGATTTGCGTGTGACGATGACGCTGCCTTGGGAAACACTTGAGGATTCCTATTATTATTTTGATAATATCCTTTTTTCCATGAAGGAGAGTTTGAAATTCGACTTGCAAGGCAGGATCATCTCGGGAAAACTCACCTTTGGCAGTGAATATGATTATTCCGCAAGTGTATATAATTATGCCGCAGGTGTATATGATTATACCTCAAGTGTATATGATGATGACAAAGATAAAGCCATCACCGCGTGTACGGCGCAGTTGCTTGTGCCCGGCGGCGCTTGTTTATGGGTGGATTATTCGGAGCTTAACTTCAACAATGGCCGCATCATGCCCAACGCAAGGCTCAAGGGCAAGCTGATACTGCCCTTCGAGAGATGGACCGCGGACATGGATAAATATCCCGTGCCTCCGGCGCAATACATCAGCGGGCACACATATTATAATGACGTCGATAATCTGATCGGTTATATAGAGGGGCTTACCGGCGAGCTTACCGATGCTACCATTGACAAACTGATCACGGGGCTGAAAGTATTCGGTGAGACCGCCCAGCGTAACGGCCTGCTATTATGCCCCTCGAACCCAAGTAAGATGGGCCGGCTAGCATATGTCAATTTGGATATAAACAACTGGGACGGCGGGGGATTCATTATGGAGGACGCCTACCTCAGCCCGGTGAACGTGGTGGAGCGGACTTTGGGCAGAGGCGAAAACGGCGTCCTGTTACAGCGCACACTGGGGATGAAGCTGGTGACAACGCGGGTGACAGTGGATATGGACAGGGGCAGATCATCGGCTTATGCTGCCACCTCAGCCGCTAAGATGACGCCCAGCGAATGCAAAGAGCCCTTCTGGACGGGCTTGATCGTCAAGGGCGGGACGCTTTCCCTGCCCGGCGGCTCCATAAGGGCTGAGGATGAGGGCAGTACGGTAGACTTTATACTGAGGGAAGGGGAGATGTTGTACGACCTGAACGGCTTCAACTATCAGACCTACCTTAAATCCTCAGACGAAGATGGCGCGCCCGCCAATTTCGGCGAAGATTTGGGCAGCTTCTCCAATGTGCGCATACACGACTGCCTGGTCGATATCTACAATAACAGAACGAGCGTGGAGGTCAACTGCACGGTACCCTTGGACGTCTTCAACGGACAGAAGGTGAACGCCAAGATATTCAGCGACAGCGTCACGGGCGCATGGCGGTGCTCGGCCGCGCCGACGGAGTTCGGGCCGGATTCCTTTATCGGCGGATACGGCATTGTGGTGGACGGAGGCTGGTTCAAGACCGACGGCGTACATTTGAACGGCAGGATGATACTGCCGGAGCTGGGCTCGCAAGCGGAGGTCGCAACGGATGATCATCTATCCTTCACCGATATGATCATACCGGCGAGAAAGGAAGCGCTTAACCCCCTAAGCACACTGTACAATAAAAATTTCGCCAATATGACCCTGAATGCGCCGGTCATATTGAATTTCAATGATTTCGGCTTTACCCTGCGCCATTTCAAGCTGGAATGCATCAGCAAATCCACGGAACATATCTGGAACCGTATCACCTTTAGCGGCTCCACCCTTTTGGGCGAATCCATACCGCTGCTGTCGCAAAGCCTGGATACCATCGTCGTGCAGTCGGATCGCTACGTAGGCATGGGCATGCGCCCCACTAATATGACCGTGATCCAGCCGGCGGAGGTCGATTATGACCTATGCGTCGCCGCGCTGCAAAATAATTTCGACCAGAGCTTCGAATTCTCGGGAGTTTTGAAGCCTGCTCCCAAGCCTCAACCGAAGCAAAGCGGCGGGGGCAAAAACAGATATGTGGAGTATTTGCCGGACGAGAGCGAGCCATTCAGCTTCGGTTTCTTAAACTCGCTGGAACTGCTGCCTTTGGAGATACATGCGCGCTTCGGCTATGACAATGTGAAGAAACGCACCTACTACGTCGTCGGCTTCAAGACTAATGCGCCGCTGACTATCCCCCTGGGGCCGGGAACGCTTTCGGATGTGGCGGGCATCGCCGCCAGCAATATGGTGGTGGAAACAGATTCACAGCGGCAGGATCGCATGGCCTTAAGCAATGCCAAAAACAATATGGGGGACTTTGTCAAAAATATGAGCCCCTCGGATGATAAATCAACGTTCCAGGCGGCGCTCATCTGCAAGATGACTATAGCGCAGATCTGCGTCGTGGACAATATGTATTTCGGCTTCACCAACGGCCCCATCGTGGAGGCGGGCGGCGACCTTGCCGTGGCCTTGAGCCTTAAAGCCCTGACCGGGCAAGGCGGCCCCGACAATGTGGATACCTATACGAATCTCGGCAATGTGCTGTTAAGGTATGACCATCCAAACCGCCATTTCTCCTGTAATGTGCAGTTCGACACGGAAGTCCTGGGGGTCGATATATACGGCAACGCGGGCTTCGAAGCCAGCCCCAACCTGCTGCGCATCTATGTCGGCTATCCGGATTATCTGACCGGCCAGTTGGAATTAAAGGTATTCGGCGTATTGCGGGCTAAAATAGCGATAGGGATGGGGCAGGAATACTCGACTGGTAAGGAGAACGGCAAGTACTTCGCGCAATACAGCCAGAAAACGCGTTACGACCTAGCCGCCAGCCTGAATATCGAAATAGTATACGTGGATGTTTCCGCCTACGCGGGCGCGGAGGGCAGCTTTAGGCTGAGCAAGCCCACCACGGCGGAACTGGAGGTCTACCTCGGCGGTAAAATAGTCGGCGGTATATGGTTCTTCGGCAAGCGCGACATCATCAGGCTCGGGCTCGACGCATGGGGCAATATGTACGCCGAAATCGGCGGGGGCAGCAGCGTCTACTGGCAATTGAAGGCGAAAGCGAAAGTTCATTACGGGATCAGTCTAGGCTTATTAGGCTCCATAAGCGGCTCGAAAACGGTAAACATGAACACGTCGTTCAAGATATAAAGGTTGTCGCAAGACAACCTGCCGTAGGGTCGGGGTTCCATCCCCGACCGTGTCGCGGGACAACCTGCCGTAGGGTCGGGGTTCCATCCCCGACCGTGTCGCGGGTCAACCTGCCGTAGGGTCGGAGTTCCATCCACGACCGTGTCGCGTAACATAATAACCTCAAAATCCCAGGGCGGCCACACAGGGCCGCCCCTACATTTGCTTTTTTTTCACCTTTTTATCATATTTTTGGCCTTTCGTATTGACAGTAGTCGTTGAAACGACTACAATATAGTCATATATTTAGTGTAATAGATTTTGTGTGAAAGAAGGTGCGCATGGAGTATATTTCAACCACCAATGCAGCCGAAAAGTGGGGCGTTTCCCTTCGGCAAGTGCAGCGGCTTTTAGCCGCGAACCGTATACCCGGCGCCAAGAGATACGGGCGATTATGGATGGCGCCCGCGGACGCTCACAAGCCCGGCGATCCGCGTAAGAAAAATACATTGTCGCAAAAACCGCTGCTTGCCGACTTAACGCGCATAATCGCGGCTACCACTTTACCTATGCCGCGCGCTAACCCCGACGCCATTTTAGAAACCATTACCGAGGAAAGGCTTCGATTACAATATCGGGGAGAACTGGCCTATCTGCGCGGAGATTTTACGGCGACAAAGCATTGTTTTCACCAGACTGAAGGAGATAGCGCGGCTAGGCTCCGCGCCAGTTCGGTCGCTATTGCGGCGGCTATCAGCTTAGGGGATTATCCATTTTATCAGGAAGTGGAAACGTTTCTCACAGAATTCGTCAGTACAAAAGAAAGTGACGAGATCACGGCTATCGCGGAACTGAATTTGTCCACCGCCTATGTGAGCGCCGGCGCGCTGAATATGGTTCCCGCTTGGTTGAAAGACGGAGATTTTTCCGCACTTATAACCCAAGCAAGGCCGGATGCCGCGTATAAGCGCGCCAAATACTTTCAGTTCCTTGGCCAGCCTGAATCTATGTTGGCCATTTCGCAAACCGCGCTTGAATTATGCAAAACCAAGTCTGAAATCAGCTTCCACTGCATTTATTTCCGCGTCTTATGCGCCATAGCTTGCTGCACGCTCAGACGCTTTGAAGAAGCAAATTGCTGGCTGCGAGAAGCCCTAAACATAGCCTTACCGCTCGGCTTTATAACACCCTTCGCGGAATCGGCAACCGCTTTCGGCGGTCTACTGGAAAGTTGTCTTAAGCAGGAATATCCGCAATATTATGAGATAGTGACCAAACAATGGGAATGCACATTTACCAACTGGCTGACCTTCCACAACCGCTTTACCAAAGATAATATCACACTGATTTTATCCCTGCGGGATTATCAGATAGCGCAACTCGCGGCGCGGGGCGTGCCATATAAGAAAATTGCGGATCAGTTTCAGATGTCGGTCGGAACGCTTAAAAACAAAATGCAGGTGATTTACGAAATGCTGTTCATATACGAAAAACATCGCAGAAAAGAGCTTATTAAATACATATTGTAGCGTAAAATATGACTTTTTTGTGGAAAAAAGTTACTTGTCAAAATGATGAATTTTCCTCTATGATATATAGTGCAAAACTATATCTATCATAGGGTTTTTATTTTGCAGGAAATATGAAAAATAAATTTAAGAAAAGGGGTAATGTTTTCATGAAGAAAAAGCTTTTTGTTCTTATGTTGCTGCTATGTATGGCGGTGATGATGCTGCCCGCTACCGCTTATGGCGCCAATGCCTTTGAGTTCCGCTACAAAAATGACGACCCGAATGATATCCGTATAGGCATCAAATCTATAGTCATCGACGGAACTACCTACTATGATCTCTATGACGGCGACCCCAGCAGAACAGCGCCCAATAGCAGCGTTCAATTCTTACAGGACGTGCTTACTAAACCTGATAATACGTATAAAGATGAGGATGGCAATATCCTGAATGCCAACGTCTAGGATTACTGGGCGCAGCTCGCCTATCGGGTCTTCGAGGACAATTGGGTGAACGGTTCCTTCACCGCGGATATCAATGCCAGCGGCGGGTTTGAGGCTAACTTTGGCAAGCGGGGCAATAATAGCAGTAATAGCACGGATGGCGGTTATGCGGATATAGTACAGGATCTCTCTAGCATATCCTCAGGTTCCCGAAAGAATAGCGCTAGCGGCCAAGGATCCGACAACACGCATTGGACAGGCCTTTCCTATGCCCAATCCCTTCAGAACGTGCGGCAGAAGATGGCAGAGGAGATCGCCAGCGGCATAGGGCGCAAAATCACGGCTAAAATGGTGTTGGACAACACAGAAGATGGTAATGCGTTAAAATTATTGGACGTGGATACAAAAGGAGATGTATGGTATTCCATGGTCACGGGCGTTGACCGGCAGGGCGCCAGTTTCTATTATAATTATAATTCCTTTGGCCTGGCTTTCTTTGATTTTAAGCTATCCATGATCGCCGATAATGGGCTGCAATATATCACGGCGGCGGAAGGCTATGATTCTATTTTAGACGCGGTGGAAAATGCGCAGCCCGGCGTCACTTATGAGGAGATCGGCAACAATGCCGGGGTGCTCAGCTATTATGAAAACAGCGCCGCTGTGGCATCCGATGTGGGAATGGAATTTTCGCTGACTAATAGCATAGAAATAGCTAATAGTATGACCACCACGGAAACCTATAGTTTCCGCGAAACGATAGGTTCCGAAACCAAATTCAAAGCCACGGTGCCGCTTTTGGGCGGTATCGAACAGACGATCAAGCTGGAGTTCTCCGCGGAGCAGGCATTTTCCACCGCTTGGACGGAGACAAAGACCGCTAAAGAGGAAATCAGCAATAAGGTATCCGCCAGTCTTTCTCTACCGGCGCAAACCGTGGTGGCTATAGATTCCGCCGACGGCACGGTCAAAGTGACGCTGAATTATGACAGCCCCATAGCCATCAGCTTTAAGGTAGCCATTTTCTCCCTCTCCGGCCAATGCTATACCGACAATGCGAGCATACAGAGCTTCAACAATGGCAAATATTGGCAGAAGCATTTCTGCACCATTTTCGGTAATAGCACGGGCGACGCGCAGTCGGATTTCTATAACCGCTATTTCAATTTCAGGGATGTAAATGGCTATGAAGAATCGCTGGGCGCTACCTATGGCTGGAAAAGGCAACGCGGAGTCGGCGAAGTCGCGAGTTCTGTCAAAAAGCTGAGCTGGAACAGGATACTCGGCAATGTTCAGGAAGCAACATTGAATGTAGATTATACCAGGGAGGCTTATGCGGTAGAGCCAAAAGTAATAGACAAGGACGTGGACGACAATGATATTTACGGCTATGTATTGAAGGAACCATTACAACGGCTTTATGTTGATGCCGAGCCTCGGGTAGGCGTCGCTAACTATGATAACTCAATACCAGCGCCGGGCGGCAGCGTGTTTGACGGCTATACGCTGGTAAGGGATGAAGTATGGCAACAAGCCGGAACAGACTTTGATCCTGTGGATAATACCTTCCCCTATACAGGGGATAAGCTTGTATACCTGTATGACAACCCTGAGTACAATGTGATAAGGTTCTATTATGTACTCAACGACGATGTGATCGGCGGCGCGCCCGCTTCCATTGGCGCCGCCTCCGGCATCATGGCGGCGCTCGGCAGCGATTTTAGCTCTATGGTCAGTAAAGAAACCTTGGCTAACTGGCTGGGCCGGCATGTACCGATGTCTTCCGCCGGCGGCGTGCTGACCTTTATGTCCAGGAGCATGAGTACCAAGATAAACGCCGTTATTCCCCTTTATCCGCTCAAAAATATCAACCTTAAAAGCGGGCTGGCCGCGGAATACGATATGATCGAAGGCGATGTGCTGGAGATCAACGGTTTAGAGGTAGAAGGCTTTAACAATTCCCTGCCTGCGATGGTTCCCTACTTTGGCTTTAATCAAAAACACGGCCATTGGGAATTGGTAGGGGATGCTGGTATCGCCGCGCTGTATACAGATACCCATACCGGCAGAACCACTTTGACCGCGGGCAGTGAAGCGGGCTCGGTGTATTTGAAGTATGTGATAGATGAAAATAAGTACACCGCGCACAATATTCCCGTGGGCGCCCCCGTGTTCGCGACTAATGAAAGCCTTACCAAGACGGCTTATGTTAAGATCAATGTTTCCGCCATGCCGTTTAACGGATGGATCGAAGCAAATGGGGGCATTACCGGCTGTGTGGGCGAGAGTATAAACCTGCTGGACAAATCCAGCGGCGTCCAGGCCCATGTCTTTGGCTCCAACGATATAGAGATATCCGCGCCTGTGACATGGGAAAAGAGATATCTGAACGGCTTGGATATAAACGGATATGATCTTAGTTTCGCTGAGGAAGGCAATTATCAAATTCGCGCTTCTTACCGCGGCAAAACTTCCGAATGGCTTCCCGTTACGGTGCATCCGGCGCGGGAGTTGGCTGAAATCACAATTTCAGATGCTAATACCAATCTTTTGCACGACTATATTCTTGACGATAGCTTCAACACCTTTGATTTAACGCTGCTGGGTATCAGCGCCACAGATCAATATGGCGATGATTGGCCTATCGACGCCGCCCCTCCCACGACCTGGCACTGCGATAAGGGTACGGTTGATGCCAACGGCATACTGACAGTAGATGAAGCGGGCCTGCATACCATATGGGCGGAGCGCGACGGTGTAGTATCAAACGAACTGACGCTTCTCGTAAAATCCGCCGCAGCCCTAGCCAGTATCGAAATCTCCGGTGATATCCCCATATTGGATAGCGCGGCGCCTAACAATATCTATGATTTGGGCCTTCTGGCAATAGAGGCGCTCGACCAGTACGGACGCCCTATCACCCTGCAAAACCCCGTTTGGCAGATCACCAGTGGCGAGGAGTACGCTTCGGTTTCGGGCAGCATTCTCACCGGTGAGGCGGCCGGCGGCGGCGACATACGGCTTACGGAGGGGAATGTGGTTTCCAATGAGCTTCCTTTCTCCGTGAAAGCTCTGCCATATATATATGAACTGTACTATGCGGACAATGCCGGCTATGTAGTAGAGGGAGAACCTTATGAGCTGGCCACAGTCGCCCTGAGGGCGAAAGACCAATGGGGCGGGGAATACATTCTTTCATCCGCGCAGATCGCCGCCATAGCCTGGGATATAACCACCAAGCCTGAACTTATGACCGTGAAGGCCGCCGATGTAGCGCTCGCCGGTTCTGTTCTCATGGTAAGTCAGGGCGCGGTGGCATACACCGGCACGGGAACCGTTATTTTAACCGCGGAACTGGCAAACAGAGGCGACGGGCAGCCCACTGGAGCACTGTATGTGACGCTACAGGTACGTCAGGCGCCGGTTCCCGTGACACTGACGATTGGATTGGTGGATGATACCGTGATATTGCTTGAGGGTGAAACCAGGCTCGTCTCCGAGTTCTTCACCGTTTCGGCAATCGACCAGTACGGCAAGGACTACCCGATCACAACCGCCGATGTAAGCTGGTTTTCCGGCAATGTGGACGCGTTTGAGTTTTCAACCAACAGCCAGGGCGATTATCTTATCACCGCGGTCACGGAAAATGAAGGCGCCGGCATAACGGCCTCTATAGATATTGACAAATTTGGCCTTGACCCAACTGACTATAAGATTATCACGCCGGAAACAGTTGTTTCCAACATAATACAGATGGGCATTCCCATGCCGCGCCGCGTGACTTCCATAAGCATCGCGGGCGCGCCGGGCGCAGTTGCCTTTGGCAGCGAGTTCAACGTCAACAGCTTAATCCCCACCATCTATGACCAACAGGGCGCCATATTCACTGCTGCGGAATTAGCGGCCTATCCAGCCACCATCAACTACAGCATAGATGCCGGCGGCACGGGGACGACCTTCGACGCCGCCACGGGTAAAATCAGCTTCGGTTCTATACGCGGCATCGTAACCGTGGTAGCGATGGTGGTAAACAGTAGCAGCGGCGGTCAGCTGGCGCAAACAGCCGTAAATATATCGGTTGGGCCCACTGTGACGGCCATCACTGCATCCCCTGTGAACATTGGTTATGCCGGAGGCGCCAGCTTAATAACCCTGACCGGCCGATTCCTGATAAACGGTATTACGGTGACGGCATTTGACATCAACGGCGACCCTGCCGATCCGCCGATTTCCGGACTTTCCACTGGCAATGCCACAACACAAACCGTCACCCTGACTTTCCCGCAAAACGATGACGATTCGGGTTCCGTGGTATACACTTTGATGATTTACATCGACGGCGCGGACTATGAAGCAGCGCCTACCACTACTGTTACCGTTTTGCCTTTTGGCACAGAGATATATACCCTAACAATTACCGCTGGTGCGGGCGGTAGCATTACAGCTGGAACAACTGGGCAGTACACACAGGGAACAGTTGTAAGTATTACCGCCACCGCGAACAGCGGTTATACCTTTAGCAGCTGGACTTCCTCTGCCGGAGGTACATTTGCTAGCGCGGTCAATGCCAGCACTACCTTCACCATGCCCGGCAACAATACCACGATAACCGCCAATTTCACAACTACCGGTGGCGGCGGCGGTGGCGGTGGCGGCGGTGGCGGCACTACCACCAGTACTGTGATCGAAGAAGAAGAAGTACCGCTGGCTGAACCCAAGTTTTTAGCGGAACTCTATGCCGACGAGCTATATAAGTTGGGTTTGTTTTTGGGTACCGGCACGGATGAACAGGGCCTGCCGATTTATGATCTTGATAAGCCGCTGACCCGTATCCAGTCACTGGTGCTGGTGATCCGTCTGTTAGGGTTGGAAGAAGCAGCGCTGGACTTTGCGGATGAGAGACAATTTACTGATGTAGCCGAATGGGCTTGGCAATATGCCGCTTTTGCTTACGAAAAGGGCTTGACCAATGGCGTCAACGAGGCGCATACCCTGTTCGCGCCGGATAGACCGGTCAGCTTGCAGGAATTCTCGGCCTTCCTGCTGCGTTCATTGGGCTACAGTGAAACAAACGGCGATTTCCTCTACGCGGAAACGCTGAATAAAGCTTTGGCTGTTGGCCTTTACACCCAAAGGCAGATAGACCTACTGGGCCAGGGTCAATTCCTGCGCAGCGATGCAGTTATTGCCATGGCGGAAGCGTTGCTGACCCCCATCAAGGGCGCCAGCAACACTAAGCTGATAGATACGCTGGCAGCCGGCGAGCTATTTTCCGCTGAAGAAGCAGCGGCTTTTGTGGCGGCCATTTTGAAAATAGGCAGATACGGTGAATAATAAGCACAAAAGAGCAAAATAAGACAGGGGGCGCGTTTCGTTCGCGCCCCCTGTTTTATTATTCTCGCAACACCATTGCCCCCACACGACCCGGATCATGTTCCAGCAGCATATCCAATAATACCAGCGCTGTTACAGCCTCCACGCAGGGCACGGCGCGCGGCGCTATGCAAGGGTCATGCCTGCCGCTAATGCGCAGGGTGGTTTGCTTTATCTTGCCGCCAGCCGTGGCGCCGGGTACAGAACCCACTTCAAAACCGGCTAAATCCACACTTTGCTGTTCCTGGGCAATGGAGGATGTGGGTTTTATGGCTACCCTGAATAGCAGCGGCATTCCGCTGCTGATGCCGCCGAGTATGCCGCCATGATGATTGGTTTTAGTGCGTACGCAGCCCTGATCGACGATGAAGGGGTCATTATG
>Ga0123356_10006679_pt1 | contig 11624 bp, 12 predicted proteins | sample TergutEmb28metaG_2_FD_92546 | JGI IMG/M metagenome (GOLD analysis project Ga0123356, IMG submission 92546) | Embiratermes neotenicus P3 segment gut microbial communities from Petit-Saut dam, French Guiana - Emb289 P3 | ecosystem: Host-associated > Arthropoda: Insects > Digestive system > Gut ... | reverse complement strand
GATAACCGCGCACCGACCCAGCCTCGCCCAAGGGGTCCCGAGTGATGTCCTTCAGATGGCGGGTAAGCACCTCCACCGTAAGGCGGGATTTTCCGAATACGATGGTGGACACGCCGTTTTTAATCAGCATGGAGGCGATTCGCCGCGTCTCTTGCAAGGCCGACTTGCGGATGCCCAATTGTTTGTTGACCACCGGCGGGTTGTAGAAAACAACGTGGCGCGCGCCGCTGGACGCGCCGTTTTGGTCGATCAAATGCATGGGCAAGCCGGTGAGTTGCTCGGCCAACTCACCGGGGTTGGCAATCGTAGCGGAGCAGCACACAAACTGTGGGTTGGAGCCGTAAAAGGCGCAGATGCGCTTGAGCCGCCGCAACACGTTGGCCAGATTGGAACCAAATATGCCACGATAGGCGTGAATTTCGTCGATTACGACATAACGAAGGTTTTCGAACAATTTCACCCACTGGGTGTGGTGGGGCAAAATGCCGGAGTGGAGCATGTCCGGATTGGTCACCACTACGTGCCCGGCCTGGCGGATGGCGCGGCGGGCGGAGCCGGGGGTATCGCCGTCGTAAGTGTAGGTTTTGATGTCCTCGCCAATGGCGGTGATCAGCTCGTACAACTCGGCCACCTGATCGGCGGACAGGGCCTTGGTGGGAAACAGATATAAGGCGCGGGCATCCGGATCCTCCAGTATGCGCTGGAGCACGGGCAGGTTGTAGCACAGGGTTTTACCCGAAGCGGTAGGCGTGACCACACAAATGTTGCGCCCGGCCCGTATCTGATCATACGCCTCGCGCTGGTGCGTATAAAGCTGGCGCACGCTCCGGGCTGCCAATACACCGGGCACGCGGGCGTCCAAATCCGCGGGAAAATCCGTATACCGCGCCGGCTTGGCCGGTATCTCACGCCAGTGGCACACGTTTTCCATAAACGCCGGATCGTTGCGCAGCGTTTGCATTAGTTGGTCGAGGTTCATGGGTGCGCCTCCCTATTTTACCGTATCCACTGAAAAGTGATATTCTCGCAACCCTCTATCACATCAAATTCGTGATGATCGGCAGTCAGCAATGCACCGCCGGAGAGCAGAGCCTGTGCCAATGCGATAGAATCTGCCAATGAAATTCGATATGTCGCTTTCAACCGCCCAGCTTCGGCAAAAACATCATCTGAAAACTCACTGATCGTTACGATTGATCGCTTGACGCCGTCCAAAATCTTTTCGGCATAATCTTTTCCCCTATCGTGGTACATACCATAATAAACTTCAAACAGATTTATCTTGTTCATAATAAGTAACGCTTCGCCATGATTTGCCTTTTCATATGCTAAGGCGACCTCATCCGCACCTCTCTCATTTTTCAAAAGCGCGAGCAAAGCACAAGCATCCAAAATAAAAACTTCATTCACTGCCCCATCTCCTTTTCATCGTGGGTCAGGGCGAGGAACTTGTCTACAGTAAGGCTACTTTCGGCGGCAAGCCCCCGAAGTGGGCAACCGCTTTTAGCTTCCATAATTGGCGTAAGGCTGATGATACCATTGGTTTCGCTAACCTTAACTTTTTCTGCACGTATCATGCGGTATAACGGCTCCGGCAATGTTTTTACATACAAAACCATTTCTGACACACATATCACTCCCATTTTCTAGCGTTCTTTCTGCGTCGCCCTACAAAGAATAACACCACCGATAGTATACCGTACATCGGCGGCGATTGTCTACGCGCTAATCCCTCTTTTGATACTCGCTTTTCAGCATCCGCATCATCACAAAATCGCTAAATACGCCATTGTGAAAATACCCTTGCTCTTGAATGCCCTCTTTTTTGAAACCAATCCGTTCATAGAAATCGAGGGCAGGCGCGTTCAATCCCACAACCCCAATGGCCACGCGGTTCATATCGTAATGCTCAAAAGCGCGGGATAACATCAGCCGCACCGCCTCGCCGCCGTAGCCCTTGCCTTGGTCGGTTGGGTTGGGAATGATGATGGACATGTCCGTGCAGCGCCAATGGGGCCACAAACGCAGCAGGCCGGTTTCTCCTACCAATCTGCCGGACAAGTCCGTCACTGCATACCAATCTGCGTCTTTATCAGGTTTTTGTATTCTTTTGAGTTCGGCTTCCAGTGTTGTCGGCTCAAAAAAGCCGCACTCAAACATCACTTCAAGCTGGTTGTACCAGTGGGCAAAAAATGTGGCGTCCTCGTCGCGTAATGGGCGAAGGATTACTTTGTTGCCTGTGATTGATTCTTTTTGCATAATGAATCTCCTTGTGCAATCCTTACTGCCCCAGGCGCACCGAGTCCTTGCCATAGAACTCGGCAACAATTTCATTCTCCCATTGGGTCGAATCCCATGCGATATCGCCGCCATGAAATACACGGGGCCGCACAGATACAGGAAGGACCACCGCATCCCGGATGGCTTCGTCTTCATATATCTTTGCGCGGGCATCCATTTCCTGCCCGAAGCGCTGTGCGCTTCCATCCAACAAACTCCTGGCCGCGCTTGCGCCGTTGATGGTATGTGACTCTCGCACAACAGTGGTAGCGCAGGCAAGCACCAGCAGCACCGCCGCCCCCACCGCAATCCACCGGGCTAGGATGCGGAGGGATACCACAACGCCCCCCTTTTTGGCAAACCAGCCGGACCAATAGAACATATTGCCGCCAATCAGCAAGAAATTTGTGTAAAACAAAAGGGCCGTTAACCGCGCGGGGCCAATGGTAGACAAAGCAGCAAGATGCGGGGTAACCTGGCAGGCATATACACACAGCGAAAGAAGCGAAACCAAGGCAGGATACCGAAAAGCGTGGCCACTGTGCTCTGCCGCCTGGTACAAAAATGGAAGCGCAATCAACGCACCCAGCAGGAATTCGACGCGCATGCTGCCCATCAAATACCTAAGCGCCTGCGGAAAGGAGGCAATAACCGCCGCAACATAAGGCATCCCATCCGATTGGGATTGCCGGACTGCGTTGCCGGGAGCAACGGCACTAACCACGAATGTGCCCATCAGGCACAGGAATGCCGCCAAAGGAATCCATAGTCGCCGATCCCTTTGAATCGCCCGATAGCTAGTAAGCAATGCAAGCAAAACACTCGAAAGCAGCGCAGTAACATAGTTGCCGCCCCCCACGAAGGCTGCCAGCAAGCATGTACCAATCATATAGGCCACTCGTTTTTCCGGTTTGTCCGCCCTGTGCGCCCGTAACACAAAGCTGTACAGAATCAAGGACAGGCCATAAAAGAAAGTGTAATAAGCCCCTCCGTTATACCAGAAGAACGCCTGCTCTACCCCTGGTACAAATTGAAGGAAAAAGAACAGCGCCAGCCAACAAAGCACCCCTCCGTATCGTTTGCCAACCATTGTTCGCACAAACAGCCATGTGCCCAGCACAAGAGAACCCAGCAGCACGTAGGGCGTTAGCGCATACCAATGTTCGCCGAAAATAGCCGGTTGCAAGGACATCACAAAAGTCGAAGAAAAGGAGCCCTGCCACTCAATATAGAACTCGATGGCCACGTTGACCGCCGCGTGCAAGGTAGCCCATAGAGAGCCGGTTTGCTGCCAAGCATGCCTAGTGGCTATACTGAAACGATAGTCATCCCAAACGGGGCGCACATAAACTGCGATCAATAGCAAAGGAAGAATAGATATCGCGCATAGCGCAAATGTACCCCTCCTCCATGCGCGGGGATTCAGTGGGGCACGGCCCGGCCAGACCCGCGCCAGCTTTTGCGCAAACGCCCGCGCTGCCTTGCGCCGCTTACGCATGAAACGGTACAATGCTATGCATAGCGCAGCCGACGCAGCAACGCATCCCAGTATACCTACGAACAACGCTAGGCGCATCCGGTTGAGGCTTCCTTTCCCGTCTAGCGCGATATCTACCATAACCTCTACCCAATCCTCGTTATCCAGATATGTGTCGATGATCTGGCTTTCGCCGGTACTGGGGTAGGTTAGGCGCACTTTTCCACCCGAATGATTTCCAAAAAACATCATCACATATCGTTCCGCTCCGGCAACGATACCTCAATCCCATCGGTCTGGCCGCTCGCTTCGGGTTCTGCCTGCCAGCGCAGCCCTTCTTCTTTCTGCGCCCAGATGCCGGAGCGCACCTGGGGAGAGGCTGCTATCCAGCGCTCGCCCACAATGCCAAACGCATTGCGAAGCCAAATATGGCCGGGGGCGGATCCGGGAGCGCCTTCCTCCTGTAGCGCCTCGATATGTATCACAGGCGAAAGGCCTGGGATCCAACGCCACACCCCCGCTATCATCACGGCACAGGCACAGGCCGAGACGCACAGGGCGCAACAAAACGTTTTACTCCAGCCCGTCCTCCGGCATAGCAGGAGCATTCCAAAAGCGATTGCGGCAAATGCAACAAACAGCCAGCTCAGGGTGGTCAAGCGCAGCACTCCTTTGTATAAAACAATTGATAAAAAAGAAAATGATACAAATGATACCATGATTTACAGAATAGAACAAGGGTTGCCCACGCTTGTTTGCGCGTAGCAACCCTCTTTGGATTTGCTTAGGCTTCCACCTTGTAAAACCCCAACTTCCCATCCTCCAGCTTGGCCTGTATACGATCCCCCAACGCCAGCCGCCCGGCCAGCAACTCCTCACTCAAGGCATCCTCTACCAAACGCTGGATGGCCCTGCGCAGCGGGCGCGCGCCGTATTGGGCATCAAAACCTTCTTTGGCCAGGAAGTGAACGGCGTCAGGATCGATCTCCAGGTGTACGCCGCGTTCGTTAAGCCGCTTGGTCACCTGCTCCAGCATCAGCTTGGCGATGGCATCGATATGTCCCTGCTCCAGCGCGTGGAACACGATCAGCTCGTCTACCCGATTCAGGAACTCGGGGCGGAACAGGTTCTTTACCTCGCCCATGATGGTTTCCTTCATTTGCTCGTAATTTCGTGCAGCCTCTACGGCGCCCTCCGCCGTGTCGCCAAAACCCATGCGGCGCTGATTGAGCAGTGCATGCGCGCCTGCGTTGGATGTCATCACAACAATGGTATTCTTAAAGTCCACCACCCGGCCCTGGGCGTCGGTAAGGCGGCCATCCTCCAAAATCTGCAGCAGGATGTTAAATACGTCGGGATGGGCTTTCTCCACTTCGTCAAGCAGCACCACGCTGTAGGGTTTGCGGCGCACCTTTTCGGTGAGCTGGCCGCCCTCGTCGTAGCCTACGTATCCGGGGGGCGAACCTACCAGGCGGCTCACCGAATGCTTCTCCATGTATTCGGACATGTCGATGCGGATCACAGCGTTTTCGTCGCCAAACATGGCCTCGCCCAGGGCACGGCACAGCTCGGTTTTTCCAACGCCTGTGGGGCCTAAAAAGATAAAGGAGCCGATGGGCCGCTTGGGATCCTTAAGCCCGGCGCGGGCGCGGCGGATGGCGCGGGCCACGGCACTTACAGCCTCGTCTTGCCCCACGACCCGCTGATGCAGCGTGTCTTCCAGCCGCAGCAGGCGCTGGGATTCGTCTTCGGTAAGCTGCACCACGGGGATGCCCGTCCAGGCCGCCACAACCTGGGTGATCTCTGCCTCACCCACGGTTTCGCGGGCGTCGTTGCGCTGATCCTCCCAGGCCTTGCGCTTGGCATCCATCTCGGCGCGCAGGGTACGCTCCTGATCCCGCAAGCGAGCGGCCTGCTCAAAATCCTGATGCTGTATGGCCTCTTCTTTTTCTTTGAGCACGGCGTCCAGCTTTTCTTGAATAGCCTTCATGTCCGGCGGCGGCGTGTAGGAGCGGATGCGCACCCGGGAGGCCGCCTCATCCACCAGATCGATGGCCTTGTCGGGCAGAAAGCGATCAGATATGTACCGGCTGGACAGGGCGACGGCGGCGGCGATGGCCTCGTCGGTAATACGCACTTTATGATGGGCCTCGTAGCGGTCGCGCAGGCCATGGAGTATGGCCACGGTCTCTTCTTGGGAGGGTTCGCCCACGTTTACCGGCTGAAAGCGGCGCTCTAAAGCAGCATCTTTTTCGATGTGCTTGCGGTATTCATCCAAAGTCGTAGCGCCGATGCACTGCAACTCACCTCTGGCCAAGGCTGGCTTTAGGATATTGGCAGCATCCAGCGCACCTTCCGCACCGCCTGCGCCTACCAGGGTGTGGAGTTCGTCGATAAACAGAATCACGTTGCCGGCCTTTTTCATCTCGGCCAGAGCATTTTTGAGCCGTTCCTCAAACTCGCCCCGATACTTGCTGCCGGCCACCACAGATGCCAAGTCCAGCGAGAACACCCGCTTGCCCCGCAGGGTTTCGGGCATATCCCCGGCGGCGATGATTTGCGCCAGGCCCTCGGTGATGGCGGACTTGCCCACGCCGGGTTCGCCGATGAGCACCGGGTTGTTTTTGGTGCGGCGGCTCAATATCTGGATCACCCGCTCCACCTCGCTGGTGCGGCCGATCACCGGATCCAGCTCGCCGTTGACGGCGGCTTTGGTTAAGTCGCGGCCAAACTGATCCAGGGTTTTGGTTCTGCCGCCGCCCTTGCCACCTACGCCCACTGCGTTTTCTTCGGCGTCGGCTTCGCCTTCCTCGGTCAGTTGGCTTAGCACCTGTTCCCGCGCGCTACGCAGGTCCACGCCCAGGTCGGCCAGCACCCTGGCGGCCACGCCCTCCCGTTCCCGCATTAGCGAAAGCCATATGTGCTCGGTGCCCACGTAATTGTGGCGCAAGGCACGGGCTTCGGCAATGGCTGCTTCCAGTATCTTTTTGCTGCGTGGCGTGTATCCGCGAAGCTCCTTGCCCTCGCCTCGGCCAATCAGCCGCAGCACGTATTCCTTTGCGTTGCTGTATTCGATATCCTTGAGCACCTTTTCCATGATGGTGCCGGGATCGATCATCAGTCCAAGTAGAATATGCTCGGTGCCCACGTAGTCGTGGCCCAGTTCCCTAGCGCTTTGTTGTGAGCCTTCCAGCGCGCGCTTGGCGCGGGCGGTGAAACGATCAAATGCATCGTGCATTGGTTTGTACCTCCGTTTTATGTATTGATTATTTTTTGCATGCGGCGGGACGCCGAGGGCGGCGTCCCCTACCCCCTAATCCCTAACCCCTAACCCCTGCCACCGCGCGCGTCATCTCTGCCCGCGCCTGGTCGCGTTGCTGCCCGGTGATCTCCTTGCCTGCTTTTTGTATGATGCAGGCGGGTTGCGCCTCGTAGATCAGCGCGTCCAGCTCCTCCAGCGGCAGGTCCACCAATCCAAGGGCCGAGGCCAGGCGCACATCGCTCCAGCGCTGCATGAATTCTTTGCTATCGATACGCCGGGCATAAGCGAATATACCCACCGAACGCATCAGCTGATCTTCTAACCCGGCGGCATCCCGCTCCTTCAGGGCGTCCCGATGCCTGCGCTCCAAATCCGTGAGCTGCTTGCATACCGCCCCAATTGTCTCTACGATTTCTTGTTCGGTGCGGCCCAGCGTAATCTGGTTGGATACCTGGTACAGGCTGCCCTGTGCCTCGCTGCCTTCGCCATACAGCCCCCGGATGGTGAGGCCCAATTTGGCCACGCCCTGGTTCACCGCCCCCATCTGCCCGGCCATGGTGAGGGCCGGCAGGTGCAGCATCACCGACGCCCGCATGCCCGATCCTGTGTTGGTGGGGCAGGTGGTGAGGTAACCAAGCTGCTCGTCAAAGGCGTACTGCACGGCACGCTCGAACCGGTCGTCTACTGAACGGGCCAGGGCCGCCGCGGTTTCTAACTGATCACCGGGCATCAGCGTTTGGATGCGCAGGTGATCCTCTTCGTTGACCATGATGCTCACACGGCCATCTTGCCGGATCAGGGCGGCGGCGATGTCGGCACGGCGGATCAAATCCCGGCTCACCAGGTGGCGCTCCACCAGGGCCTGGCGATCCACCGGGGCTTCGTCGCTTAGGCGCAGCAGGCGATAGGCGTCCGCATCGTCCATGGAGGCCATGGCATCGGTGGCGCGCCGCACGGATTCGGCGGCCCACACGTCGTTCATCATGGTGGGAAAGGGGATGTCTTGATAATTGCGCGCCAACCGTATCCGGCTGGATAACACTACATCGTTTTGATGCGGGTTTTGATTTGCCATATCAGTTGTCTCCTTTCACGGCTTCTTTCACGGCTTCTTGTGTGCTTTGCAACTCGCGCAGCTCGTCGCGCAGCTTGGCGGCCCGCTCGAATTCTTCTTGGTCGATGGCTGCTTGCATCTCGCGCCGTTTGGCCTCGATTTGCCTGCGCAATTGCAGGCCTTCGCCTGCGGTTACGGGAATGCGTCCCTCGTGCTGCAAACGACCATGGATGCGCTGGAGCACAGGCTGCAACTGCTTACGGAAGTCCACATAGCAGTGGGCGCAGCCCAGCATGCCGGTTTGTTTGAATTGACCGTAGGCCAGGCCGCAGCGGGAGCAGCGCAATCCCGAAGCCGCTTGGGCGCGCCCGCTTCCTCCGTCCAGCAGGCCTGCGAGTAGGCCGGATATCTCGCCCAGGTCAAAAGCCCCGCACTCCTTGGCGCACTCGGCGCACAGTTTCATTTGGGACTTCTGCCCATTGACCACCTTGGTTATGTGGATGGTGGCTTGATTTTGATTGCATTGTTCACATAACATATCGTTTTTCCTCCTCCTAGTCGTGCTGTTGATGCACCAGAGTGAGCAGCATGGCGCGCAAGATGGTGGCCCGCAACGCATCTTTGATGTTTAGGGGCAACGCGATGGCCCGGTTGCTCACCGCCGCGCCCATCAGCCGGGCCTCCCCGGCATCCACCACACCCTGTTGCCGCAGCCCGGCGATGATGGCCAGCGCCTCGTTTTCTGCAATGGAGGCGGCCAGGCGGTGGTTGATCAACTGCAAGAGCTGCTCTCCCTGATCACCCATGGTCACACGGATGATACGGATGTACCCGCCCCCGCCGCGCCTGGATTCGATCAGGTAGCCGTGATCCGGGGTAAAGCGGGTGGCCAGCACATAGTTGATCTGCGAGGGCGCACAGCGAAAATACTCCGCCAGCTCGTTGCGTTTGAGCTCGATCTGGGACTGCTCCTCCTCCATCAATTCTTTGATGAAGGCCTCGATGGTATCGCTTAATGGCCGCAATCGACCGCCTCCTTTCGTTTGGCTTTGTCTTTGACTATCTTTGACTTTATGATTCCATTATAAACCCCTTCCATCCAAAATGCAAGGGGTCTAAAAAGATTTTTTGTAGTGTGTGAAATTGGGCAACGAATCATTCTAGCAATCAAAAACGGTCAAAAGCGATTGTTGACACAAGCCTGGTTTTTCCTTATGCTATGAGCAGTTTTTGTTTGAGAGGAAAGCGTGATATGATCGACAAATCCCTCCCCTACATAGGCGTGTTGATGACTAAGTCAGATATCGGCACCTACCCGCATTTTGACCTGCCCAAAGGCTTTTCCTTCTCGTTTTATCAAGCGGGCTACGAAGACGCATGGGCAGAGTTGATGTTTGGGGTAGATCAAACCGATACTTTGCAGGAAGCCAAAGACATCTTTCGTTCCGAGTTTTTATCCAGGCCCGAGCTTTTGCAAACCCACTGCCTGTTTGTGCTGGATCAGCACAATCGCGTTGCCGCCACAGGCTCCATCTGGCCGGGTGATCATTTTGGACGGGAACTCCTGCGCATCCATTGGGTTGCCTGTGCGCCGGAGCATCAGGGCAAGGGGATTGTAAAAGCATTGATGACAAAGCTGATGGGCATCGTGAACGCGTTAAAGTATCAGGACTTGCTCTACCTCACATCGCAGACATGGAGCTATAAAGCGCTGGGGCTTTACGCCCGGTTTGGGTTTTTGCCGTACATGGACGAAAATCAAGCAGAAGCCGCATGGGCATTGATCGACAAGAAACTCAGCGAATATACATCATAACGGCTCATCAAACACTTCGGATAGCAACGCATGGGCATGCCGGTCCGCCAGGGTCCAAGTTCCGTTCTTGCGCAGATCGTCCAGCCGGTCGCCAAGCCAAGTCCACTCGCGGGCATCCTGTGGCAAGGTTTGGCAATACGCAAGGAGCTCGGGCACCGCGTCGCTGGATAGGCTAAAAACATAGGGTCTTATTTTCAACGCGCGAAGATCGCGGAGCAAAACCGTCATCGTGTGGGTTGCGTTGCGAACATTCCAGCGCACGATGATCGCTTCTACGTTCACCAGCGCCAGCCCGGCGTACCACAACAAACACACCAGCGCCACGGCGCGCAGCAACGGCAGCTTAGGCAGCAAAAGCCGCGCCACACACAACACCAGCACCACACACATCGCCACCATAAACGTATACGGGAACACACGCAGCCAAGTAAGGCCATAAGCGCCAATATACAGATTCAACCGGAGCAACCCGGAAGCCAGCAGCACGCCAGTGCATGCCAATAGCGCAAACAAGAAACCACGCACCACCGGGTGAGGGCGGGCAAAACGTAATGTGAGCGCAAATACGCCCAGGTTGATGGCTGCCACAGCCAACAATTGCCCAAATCCCTGGCGCGCGTATTCAGAATACGTTAGGCCCGCGGGCAAACCCCGGCTGCCAAACAGATAGGCAAATTGCACCCCGCAAAACAGCGCGTATACCGCCACCAGCGATGCCAAGACAATGGACACCGCCGACGGCGCAAGATTTTGCTCCGGCAAATCCACGTTCTGCTTGGCATCGTCCAGCTTGGCGTTGATCAAAAAAGAAGCAAACAGTGCGGCGACAACCACAACACACAGGGTATGGAGCAGTATCTGCCCAATCGGCAACCCTGTGAGCAAGTTCTCCGCAAAGTGCAACGCCACGGCATCGGCTTGCAGCAGCAAAACGCACACCAAAATCAGCAGCGGCGCCGCCACAAACAAACCCGTCAGTATGCCGCGCCCGCGCCCCTTCCAGGCCTTGCCCAGCACGCTTGCCAAAGCGGAACCGGCGTCACCTAAGCGCATAAAGGGCCAGAAACAAAAGCCCTGCACCACGCGCAACCCAACGATATGATCGGCCTCAGCCGGATCCTCGGCCACAACAAGTTGGGTATACAGCATCAGCAGCAACGGAATCACCGGCAGGTTGATTTGGCTCACCGCCAAACGGGAGCGCAAAAAGTTACTCACGCACAATAATACGGCAAAACCCGCCACGATCCAAGCCTGCCAGCGCCGGCTGGCCCTGGGCCAGAACAACACACCAATCAACACTGTATACACCAGGCCAAAGACTGCCCAGTTCTGCGCCAGCGCGCCATTGGCTAACGGCGCAGCAATCAGCCGGTCAAACAGCAGGCCCAACAGCAACGCGCATCCCATCAGAACAAAAATTTGCTTTTGCGGAAGTTTTTGTGGCGGAAGTGTTTTCCGTTCCCACTCAGCTTTCATCATCATGATTTTCCTCCTCTTGGTCAGGTATATAGATCAGAATATCGCCGGGTTGGCAATCCAGCGCTTTGCAAATGGCCTCCAGCGTAGTAAAGCGAATGGCACGCCCCTTGCCGGTCTTTAAAATCGACAGGTTGGCGATGGTGATATCCACCTGCTGGGCCAGCTCCGTTACCTTCATTTTCCGCCTTATGAGCATCATGTCAAGGTCTACACGGATCATGGACATCCACCTATCAGAGCGTTAGATCAATCT
>Ga0123356_10006678_pt1 | contig 11624 bp, 2 predicted proteins | sample TergutEmb28metaG_2_FD_92546 | JGI IMG/M metagenome (GOLD analysis project Ga0123356, IMG submission 92546) | Embiratermes neotenicus P3 segment gut microbial communities from Petit-Saut dam, French Guiana - Emb289 P3 | ecosystem: Host-associated > Arthropoda: Insects > Digestive system > Gut ... | reverse complement strand
GTTTCCTGACTACGCTTAAACCTCACCTCACGGCTTTGGCTCCAAGTCTGGATAACGGCGGTTGGCTAGACCTTACCGTGTCGGGGTTCCACCGACTATATTCTCAGCGCCGAACTGGCGCACTACTCCTTGTTGTTTATTTACTCTTGGTTAATGTTTGTCACCTGTTGATCACTCTGCCGTCGATAATTGGTGCTGCGTCAGGGGCAGAGGTTATTTCGCCTGTGTTTATTATATCGCCGTGGATTTCTGATGGTGTGCCTTGATTATTTGCTTGGAATGTGATCGTGCCGTTGTTAGTAAATGTGTCGGCTTCTGCGGAGTTTATAACGTGTAATATGCCGCCGTTTATAAAGTTGATGATGCCGTTGTTTACAGATTCGGTGCCGTCAAAATACAATGTGCTGTAATCCATCGCTTCGATCGTTCCTTCGTTGACAACCGAGCCCCCGGGTTCTGTATCGTTGTTCTCACTTAACAAAAATGCAGCGAAAAGGATATCATGGATTTGAAGTGTCCCATGGTTTATCAGCTTTGTTTCGGTATGTGTAAGCTGCATTAAAACGGCTGAGAGTGTCCCATAATTTATTAGAGTGCTTCTATGATTTAGTCTAATTCCGTAATCATTAATTACTGCAGAGGTTCCCATGTATGTCCAACTGCTGATAAAGGTCACGCCCTCCATTATTTGCAGTGTCATATCATAATAAAGTTCCAACATATCGTCAGTTTCAATGATGACTTCATCTCCGGGGGTTTTGGGAGCAACAACGATAACGAGATTTTCGCTTACTATGAAATCACGCAGGTTGTGGATAGCATACTCAACCTCAACTTTTCCGTTTTGATCGCCTATATCGTTACGTAATCTTTCGGTTAGCAATTCGAGTCTAAGACCGGCAGTTGTCTCTATCCATGCGGCATAGACTGTGATATCACCTGTTATCGGTTGCGAATCCGAAAACTCTGTCCCGTCTGGAAGTACCCATGAAAAGAATCTCACCAAACCCTCCCTTGCCGGTACGTGCACCATTTTATCTCCAAGGGAGCTGCCGTTTTCAACAGTTACTGTGCGTGTTGTGTGCAAATCGTTTTTTTCCCAGCCTTGCCATGTGCCGCCGTTTCCGATAAATGTCACCGTGTGTGTATTTGTGCCGCTGATTTGTGAGTCCGGTGTTAATGGGATCGGTTCGGGTGCTTGAATATTTAAAAGTGTTGTGATCATTATGATGATCGCAGCGATAATTACCAGGTTGATGACAAATCCTGCTATCAGTGGGATCGGTAGTTTTTTCTTTTGTGCCGGTTGCTCGTTGGATGGTTGTGCGTCGGGTGGTAGCTGCATGTCGGACGGTTGCTCATCGGACGGCTGCGCGTAGGACGGCTGCGCGTAGGACGGCTGCCCATCGGACGATTGCCCATCGGACGATTGCCCATCGGATGGCTGCCGAGATCCATGCTTTTTCCTTTTAACACGCAGCACAATTGCAACCCCAATTGACGCAACGATAAATAAGGCACCGATAACAATAGCCGTATAACAGTACTTTATTATAAGCATAGCAAAACCGTTTAATGCTGCTACTAGCACTGATAATGCACTACCCAGCAAGGGTGATTGATTAGTTATCAACAACCCCGGCAGAAGCATTAATATTCCAGCTAGTAAAACCGGTATCCCGACTGCATTAAAAGCGCAAGTCAGTGTTTTTCTGTTAATAAAGATCAAGTTAAACGATATAAGCACACATAATGCGAGAGCTATATACAGCGTGTAATTAGAGAACAATCCATACGGTAATGTGCTGTCAATACCAAGCTGCTGATAAACCGTAAGTTCGTCGTACGGTACGATAGAGCCGGGACCGGTTGACAGGAACCAATAGTCCTCTTCTGTCAGCTTCATGCCAAAATGAGCGAGTGTTTCGTTTTCCAGCCTCCGTGCAAGTGCCACTGCATCTTCGATCGTCACATGATAATTAAAATCATCCTGATATGCAGCAGCGATATATCTTTCAATCACTTTGGTAAGCTCATTGACAACGGCTTCATCATGGAAGAATCCCCAAAGGGTATCAGAATCAAGCTCCGGGTTAAAATCCGGCAATAAATCGATAGTCGTACTGATATCATCGAATAAAAATGTTTCGTTGAGCATATAGTCCGTATCTGTGTTTTCAAGTATTTCCTCAATATTATCCACCCGCAGCACAGATATCATGATAGTTGCACTTACAGCAACAAATAGCAGAAAACATAAAACGACTGAAAAAAACACTTTTAACGCAGAAATCACCGGGTTTGGTTTATTATAATTGTTCGACATAATAACTCTCCTATTGGTATATTTACTACAGCAAAGGCACACTCGTTATGTGCCCTTTAGATATACCCATTATGATACAAGATTCCTTTTTCTCAGTATATCATAAACCCATTGAAAAATAAATGTGTAAGCGTACAGTTTTACTTTTTGCTGATCGTTGCAACCATTGACAAATGTGCTTCAACAGTTTATAACATACCTTACTTACTCATAATATTTAAGATTGGATTTCAAAAAAATGGAAAATTATAAAAACGCTATCAATATCATGACTGAACGCTTTGGCAAAGACAGCCTTATTGCAGTCGCTACAACGGATGGTGAGCGTATGTACAACAGGATCGTTGACGCTTTCTACGACAATGGCGCGTTTTACATTGCCACTTATGCGCTCTCAAACAAAATAAAGCAAATAGAATCAAGCCCGGATGTTGCAGTCTGCGCGGTAGACTGGTTCAGCGGACATGGTAAGGGTAAAAATCTCGGTTGGGTACTGGATCCTCAAAACAGTGATATAAGAGCAAAAATCCGCAAAGCATTTGTATGGTACGACGAAGTTACAAACGAACAAGACAAAAACAGTTGCTTCCTCGAAATCCGCCTAACAGACGGCATGCTGATTAAAGACCACCACGCAATACGCTACCAAATCAACTTCACAAACCAAACAGCCCTCCTCTCAGAAAACTGGGGAGAGTTTAAGTAGTGCTACAAAAAAGAGAGCCCCCGCAGGAACTCTCCCGGTCAAAATGACGGTTCTCTCAACACTCTGAAAGAGGCTGCGGTGCAGCCTCTTTTCATGTGGTTATTTGGTTTTTATTCTCTTCGTTCTTTTCGGTTTTGGAGTTTTATTGCTGTTACTACTGCGAGGGTGGCGGTTAGGGAGGTTAGGAGGCAGATCAGGAGCATTGCCATTGGTGTCTCTACTCCTGTTTTCGGGAGTGCGGCTTCGCGAGGGCGGTTTGTTCCTGTGTCAGTGCTGCCGCCTCCGGTTGGTGTGTCGGGGATGAAGCGGAGGTCAACTTGCAATGGGACAGGCAAGCCGTCAAACTCGATGTGGATGCTTGCTACTGTTATCCTTCCTCTTTTTTCTACATCATACGCCACTCCTGCAATCACTGTTCTCAGGTGTGCTGTGAAGTACCCGCTTTCGTCGGGTTGAAGCAGTACCGGGTCGCCGATCACGCCGCCTAAGTCGTTCAGGTTACGGACTAAGACATAGTCCATGTCGACTCTGTAACCTTCATCTGCAACGCCATATACTTCGGTGGCGCGGTACGGGGTACCGTCAAATGCAGGCACACCGTCTGAGTCGTTATTCAGGTTGCCGTCACCATCGATCATGACCATTACTCTGCCGCCCGCATTGTTTTCTGTTACGTTGTTAACTGCGAGGGTCGGTGCAAATTTGATTTCGACTGTTACCGAGCGCGGCATGTCTTCAAAATCATTGCTGAGCATAAGTCTCACAGAGCTGCCGCTATACTCAAGATATGCTCCAACGTCAAGAAATCTTTGCAGTGCAGCCGGGTTATTGGTTGAGCCAAGCAACTCTGTAAGTGGTTTTAACACTCCGTCATTGTGGTAGTCCCAAACTGTAAACTCCCGCTCGATGGTTTCCCCGAACTCAATGTATTGAATGGTGAAGAAGTCGCCGAGTACCCAGTAACCTTCAGGCTCCCATAACACGGCAAGCTCGTCCGGGAAGTCCTCAAATGTAAACTCTTCGTCAGAGCTTTCATAGCTCATCGTCGGTCTGGAGGGAATATCAACTCTCACTCTGCCGCCTGCATTTGTGAGTGTGACCGGTGTCCCTATACCCTCGTTAGGGGTGATATTTACAATTTCTACTTCTCTGATAGCATTATTTATTATTGTAGCTGTCATTGGGTCATTCGGATCATCCGGATCATTTGTGATATTAAGCCGTCCGCTTAATCTTATGCTGAAATCCTCATTTAGAGTAAATTCATCGTGGTCTTCTTCTGCGATATAATAGAATAGACCTTGCGGCAACTCTTCAAGCACGAAACTTTGCCCGGCAGCGATCGTTATTTCTCCTGTGCTTGTATGCCTTTCTTCAAGTGTATGTACATCGCTGTTATAATTTCCGTAAGTTCCGTTAAATACATAGTAAGTGTGATTTCTTAATAGTCTGCCTTGCGTTGTCGGGTCTGTTATCGGGTTTATTGAGAAATACACTCTGAATGTAAATTGCGATGCTCTCGGGTGCGATCCTCTATACCCAAAATCAGTGTCTTTGTACGCCCACAGCGAGGTTACCGTATCGGGGCGCGAGTTTGTAAAGTTTGCATCTACTATGAACTCATCGCTGTCTCTGGCTCCCGTCGTGCTGTTATCGGGTCCGCCCGGATTTGGAGTATCAACCTCTATGTCATAATGGTTTTCCAACTCCGGCGGCAGCACTTCTTGTACTGCGTATGCAATCAATTCATTCGTTGGCGAATATGGGTCGTAGTGAATGAGTCCGGAACCTGTGATGACATATGTCCATATGTTATCATCTTTTTCCCAGTCGACTGTGTACTCACCAAGTACCTCTTTCCACTGGTTGTCAGTTATATTATAGTACCAGACGATCAAGGTCAAATCATCGGGTCTAAAGCCAAACATGTCATCGTCATCATCCCATGTTTTTGTGCCCGAGATTCTGACCGTTTCGACAATCAACTCATTTGTGACTGTTGTGACGAATCCGCCTGCGCTGCCAGTGGCAGGAACGGTTGATGATGTGAACTTATAGTGTGAGCGGTTTTCATCACCGATGACGCCTTTTGTCGGGTCGATCGCGTCAGGGACAAGTGTGTTGATAACTCCACCGGTTGCAGCAGTTTCAAGTACTCTGTACTCCCATTCGATGCCTTGTGCATTATATCTGGGCAGATTGTTGAACACATATTCCTGCTGTGTGCTTCCAATGGTTGTTACGGATGGTTCAACCCTTACTGCACTTGTAACAGGTACGGGCTCGAATGCTGACGTCCCTGTTCTTCTTTCGAGGGTGAAGGTGAGATTTGCAGGTCTGAGCTCATGGACGTTTTCATGGTCTTCCCACTGCTTGATAACACGGACGCTTACTGTTGTAAGGCTGTTTGTGATTTCTGCAAAATGCACCCTGTTATTTGTATCATCGATGCTGCCGCCGACTCCCCTGTTTGTCGGAAGCAGTGTTCCGGCGCTTGCAGGAGTTGAAGCAAGCGAGTATCTGTATCCCGGTTCGTATCCGTAAACAGTTGGGATACCATCAGCATTGAGTTCCAAAACCGCATAGTAGAGTTGGACGCTTGTTCCGGGTGCAGTCGCGCTGCTTGTTGTGTTTCTTCTTATCGGCAGGTTGTCCCAAGTGTATGTCCATGTCTCAGGTGATCCGGAAGGTGTTACTGTCACAGGTGTTCCGACGCTATTCCAACCTGTCAAACCTGTCGGGTCTGTCGTTACACGCAGTTGTAAACGGATGGAGTCGGGACGGGTGTTATATAGGTTTTCAGTCCCACTACCTGTGTCTGTATCATCCCAAAGCTTTGTGGCTGTCAGGCTCATAAATCTTGGTGCGTAACTGTTTCTAATGGTGACGGTTATAGCGCCCGGCGTGGTGTCTGTCACGGGTTGGCTAACTACTGTTCCCGGTGTTGCCATTCCTCCTGCCGCTGCTGAGGAAAATGTCCCGCTGCCGATCTGGTATTCCGGCGCACTGTAGTTTGCTACTGCAACTTCCTGTACACGGTACTCAGCCGGTGAGCCGTCGGCTCTGTATCTCGGTAGATTTTCAAATCTATGTGTCCAATTGTTGTCAGCATTGAGTGTTACATACTCTGAAACGATCTCATTCGGTGCTCCAAGACCCATGTCCTTGATGAGACGCACTTGTACAGATTCAGGTCTTCTTCCATCTTGATTAAACTGATTGACGGTTGCATCCCTGTCATCCCATTGCTTTGTTACGGTAATATTTCCGCGGGTCTGCAGCGTGTTTGTTACTGCTATGTTTGTTGGTGAGGTCAGCACCGTGGATGGATTGCCTGTCACACCGACTGCGGGGTCAGCTACTGAACTTGAGTAGCTGAGTGGAAATACGTCGTCGGTTACCGTCACACCGCCAATGGATACTTCCCTGATGGTGTACTGGTATGGTGTGCCTGCATTATTTCTTTCAGGCAGTCCTGTAAATCTCCATGTCCATGAATCTGCAGCAGTGAGTGTTCTTGCTCCGGCTGCTCCTGTTGTAGGAGTCCATGATGTGTCACCTTGCAGGCGATAGTGCACACGGACAGCGACGTTTGCAGTTCTTGCAAAGTCATTACCTGCTAAACCGACCCAGTTTTTTGTTACATCAAGGTTAATTGTGTTGAGTCTGTTTTGCACTTCGATTTCTGCAGGTCTTGTAAGTCCCACTGTATTTGCTTCGGTGACTGAAACCGTGTCTACATTATCGCTGAATGCATTGCTGCCTCCGATACCCACTCGGTATGTCGCAGTATAGCCAAAGGGGCTTCTTATATTACCTGAAGCATCGGTCTCTACTACGCGGTATTGATAGTTATCTCCATGTGTATGGCGGGCTGTAAGATCGATCCATGTGTGTGACCTTGAGCCCGGAAGGCTTGAGTTGTGCAGCCTGACCGTTGGTGGTTGTCCGTTAAGTTGGTCTGCGGATGTGGTCATGTTTTGCCACTGAGCAGATGAATTTGCACGCCTTTGTATCGTCACCCATACTTCTTCGTTGGTTGCAGGTCGTGTATTTCCAATGCCGGGACCTCCCAGAGCCGTGAGGGTGGCTTCGTCAAGCCAGCTTTTTGTCACTGTCACGTCCATCTTTAGCTGTCCATGACTGTTTACAAATAAGTATCTTTTTGGCGCGAGCGCTGACGCAGGTTCTGTCGGACTCGGGTCACCGAGCGTAAACGATGTGGCTGCGGGAGCTACTATCGGGTTGTGGCCATCCTCACTTGTCATTGTGTAGAATGTCCTTGCCCTTGTCGTGACATAGTCATCGCCGATAAGTTCTTCGACTGTGTATGTACTGAGAGTTGTACCATCAGCTTGAAACTTTGGAACTGTAAATATCTTTCCGGCTAGCTGCTCTGCTTCGGTTAATGGCACATTTATAGCCTGTGCCGTATTTCCGTCACGCACGATCCTGAATGTTACTGTCGTTGGGCGAAGACCGTCACGGTCATTTTCGTCTACCCAGATTTTTCTTATGAAGAGCGGGATCGTTTCTAGAGTGTTGGTAACTCTGCCGACACTGTCAATGGATATATTAAATCCACCGGGTGCTCCTGATGGAGTGATCGGGAAATCGCCTGTCGGATCTCCACTGCCTGTGCCCGGTACTGCCACGGTTCCTACATGTGTTTCCACCATGCGGTACTGCCTTTCGGTCAGTCCGCCTTCAGCGAATTTCGGTAGCCGGATGTTGAATCTGAGAGTCATTTCACCTGCTGCGTTTATAGCAGTGCCGACAAGCGTTGCTCTGCTATACTCTATTACCATCGGTACGGCAGGTGTTCGTTTGTCACTTAGATCTTCCCACGGTCCGCTTGTGCCATCGCGGTATTGCACTTTAAATGTCAGGCTCGGCGGCATCATGAGCGCTCGCTCTGCTTCGGTCATGACTGTGCCGTCTGATTTTCTCCAGACTTTTGTAACTTCGGGTGTTACATTTTGTAAATCATTTCTGAAGCCTGCTACAAAGTTATTACCGCTTGCTCCTGCCTGCAGCACCATGCTGCCCGCAGGCAATGCCGGTGATGTTATCAAAGAGCTGACATCGCTCGTGACATTTGTTCCCGTACCACGTTCAATGACATAGTGATTATTATTTAAAGGATTGATTTCTGCGACATAGTAGAGGTATCTTGCTCCTGTAAGTGAGTAGCGATAGAGAGTTGGAGTGTTCAGGGTTGCGTTGTATATTCCTGCATATGGATTTCCGCTTCTTGCGCGAATCGTATATGTCCATCTGTTATCGGTGCTTCCTTCTGCACTCCACACTATATCGACAGAGCTTGTTATCTCTTCAAAAGTTGTTGCAACAGCACCGTCAACAGCTCTGAACACTCGTAATTGTACTAATGGTGATGCGCCTGTCGGTCTTGTGCCGAATCTATTGTTTCCGTCATGCTCCCAGTCTTTGCTGCCGGATAAGAGAGTCAGACTGCCAAGTCGCCCGTCATCTTTGCCGTCATATTTATTGGTTGCTGTGAAGTTGTATGCAAAGCCCGGAAGCGCGTTTGGTGGCTCAAGTAAAGCCGTGTCTTCTATTTCGTTCGGAGTAAACTCGTACCCATTCATTGATTCTCTCAGGAAATACTCATATGGACGTCCATTATATGCGATCCTGAGCAGCTTTTTGTTCCCTGAGCTGTCAACTTCGTCTGCGGGCAAATCAAACCCCAGATGTGTGTGATCGAAAGTATAGGTTTGAGTCGTTGCGTTGTAAGGTATCCTTATCTGACCTACTTTTATTTCAGTGCTTGCTATTCCAACATTTGAAGCGTTGACTGAACGTCGCCATAACTCTATTGTTGCAAAAGTCAGAGCCTGTTGTCCCGGAGGCAGTGATGTCAGTGGCGATATATCCCATGTTTTTGCCACAGATACGGTCACTACAGGACCATTTAGGTTATATGTGTTGGTCACTTCCATAAGATAATCGTTGTATTCGGGTGGCAAGTAACCCAACGGAACACCGGATTCCACCGCACGGTATTTGTTATAAATACCAAGGTCGTCATATTTCGGGAGTATCGATCCCGCCGGAGAAGGAGTAAAGTTAAACGTTGGATGACCGTTTGATAATACTGCGGGGGTCAAGAAGCCCGGCACGGTTTGCGTGAAGCCACGGTCTTGGGTCCCGGCTGTGCTGTTAAAGTTGTGGTTTAGCTGTCGTCTTAATCCTAATGATATTGTCGGGAAGCCTTCCGGCGATAAGTTACCGGGAACATTTTGCCATATCTTTGTTCCGGAAAGGTCTCGTGAATGCTGCCGTCTGTTTACGATTATTCCGCCGTTACGCGCAAGGCCTGTTTGTGTGACAGTAGGGACAGTTGTCGTGAGGGAAAATCCTGAGTCGGGTACCACAAACACAGGCACATTGGTGACGTACTGTGTCCGCACTGCTGCGGCTCTGGCGGGTGTCGGAAGCGACGGATAAAGTGCAAGCCCTGCCGGGGTCAGGTTCCAGTATTCTGTTACATACTCACTGCCCGGTCTGTTGGGCATCATTTCTTCTACAGCATATATGATTTCCACACCGTTAGCGCCATAACGCGGCAGCGAATCGAATACGCATTTCCAAAAATATTCATTATAATTGTCTGATCCTGAATGGACTCCCGATGTAGACCATAAACGCCTCACAAATGGAGCATCATTAAACGTTACTCCACCATCGATCGACTGTTTGAGCTGAAGGAAAATATCGGGACGCAGGTAGTTTTCGTGGTCTTCGTTAAAGAATGTGCCGCCTGTAGGAGCTGTGCGCGCCACGTCATGCCAAAGCTTGTAAACGGTAAAGTTGCTTATCGTTTCGCTTCGTCTGTTTGTCACCGCAAATGTATAAATGTCATTGCGAGGAACTACGGGATATGCAAGGTCAGACCTGTGGTCACCGTAATTAAACGTAGGTACGGTCCCAACATGATATGTGTGTCCGTTGATTTCATAGACGTTGCCGGTAACAGTAGCCGTGTATCCTTCCGGTCCTGTCAGTACGTTTCCGGCGGCGTCTGTGCGTCTTACGAATTTCTCAACAACATGGTAATGATATAGCACACCGTTTTCATTGTATTTTGGAAAATGAGGTGCTGTACTGCTCCAGCTATCGGTCGGCATGGTGCTGCTTCCGCGTAAAAACACCGATGCACCGACTTTTTCCCATCCGGTTGTGTAGTTTAGATTGCTTTCGATATGAAACTCAACCTGCTGCGGGCCGTCACCGTTACCGAACTGGTTATTGACCCAGTCTTTTGTGATATTGATCTGCACTGTTCCTGCGCGTACGTTTCTGTATGTGTACGCAGTACGATAAAGGGTTGCGCCTGTGAACTCTGTATCTCCGAATCTGTCATTGAGTACAGTTCCGGTCGTTGTGCCAAATGCTGCAAAGACATTATAGAAGTGGGCGTTCGTTTTTACTTCGCCGACCTGTGTACCAACACCTGCCCATGACGGGACAGCACCGTGAATGTACGTACCAAACAGTGATAAGTTCGGCATATTTGCTGCACTGCCTGCCAGATCGGGATAGAACACATTGTACGGTCCACCCGTTCGGTTGATGCTGACTTCTTTTACTATATAGTTATTATAGTTGTTGTCTACCGGGAGAAGATATATATGCCCTGTCCAGTCGTTACCCTGATTTAATGTTACCGTGTTTCCTGTCGGGATCCATGAAGCGCCTCCATCTGTGGTGCGGAAAAGTTCAAAGGTAACGGGTCCGCGGCAGGCAAGGTCACCATCGTCAGCCCACTCTTTTGTGACTCTGACATAACGAGGGGTGCCTGTTCCCGGTGTGTTGGTGAAAGTTGCCTCAATTAGACCAATCCGTTCTCCGGTATCGGTAACTTCATCATATCCTGTCTCATCGTAATTAAAGCTGTAGGTATTATAGTATCCGCCCGGTGCATAGGCGTTTTCTCTTACTCTGTACTCGATTTCACGTCCGACGCTGTCATAACGGGGCAGCCCTGATATGATCAGCCATTCTCCATCATTGTCAAAAGATGTGCCGCCGGTTGTATTTCTGCGCCATGAATCACCCTCATCGATATAAAGGCTGTCTGCATTTCGGGGGCGATCAGGACCGTTTTCCATTCTTACTCTGATCCTGTCGTTGCTCCAATCAACAACACCGTTTGAGCCGGTGATATTAAACGATACACGTCCCCAGCCTATCGTTGGGTGTCTGCCGTTCCATATTTTTCTTATCCTGACCTCGGTTTCACCGATCAGTTGATTTGTGAGTGTGACTTCACCGTCTGATCCGGGTACACCGCTTGTTGGTGTTTTGCTTATTTTATATCTATAGCCGTTTATAACTACTTCGTCACCCGGCGGAGGGAGATTATCGACACGGATCGGAGTTGTATTCGGCAGCATTGTTATAGATCTTTCGGTCACCCTGTAGATGTATTCAACGCCCCAAAGGTTTTCGGCTCCGGGCATGTCAACGTCTCTGACGTATTGCGGTAGAGCGGAAAATGGCTGAGACCTCGTCATTTCTTCAGCGCGAAATCCTGTGATCGTAAATAATCCATTCGCTGTGCCGCCC
>Ga0123356_10006677_pt1 | contig 11625 bp, 9 predicted proteins | sample TergutEmb28metaG_2_FD_92546 | JGI IMG/M metagenome (GOLD analysis project Ga0123356, IMG submission 92546) | Embiratermes neotenicus P3 segment gut microbial communities from Petit-Saut dam, French Guiana - Emb289 P3 | ecosystem: Host-associated > Arthropoda: Insects > Digestive system > Gut ... | reverse complement strand
TCTCTTTTTTTTATTGTTTGTTATTTAATAACCGCGTGCTATAACCCGTTTTGGAATGTAGAAAAGAACGCAACTAACGAAACAACTTATACCATAACTTACAACGGTAATGGCAATGACGGAGGCATTGCGCCCGTAGACAGTGATTCGCCTTACGTTAATGGCGCGACGGTTACGGTTTTGGACAATGCGGACGACTTTATTAAAACCGGCTATACATTTACTTTCTGGAACACCGAAGCCGACGGCAGCGGAACAATTTTCTCTGCTGGAGAAACTTTTATAATTACCGGAAACACCGTTCTTTACGCTCAATGGATTGGCAATACTTATACAGTAACTTTTAATAAAAATAATGATGACCTCGGCAGTATTGCATCATATCCGGCAGGTTATACCAATGTGGTTCACGGCGATAAGATAAATCCGCCGCCAATACCTCCGGTTAGAATCGGGTTTGGTTTTGACGGTTGGCATAAAGACGCGCGGTTTAACAGCGCATGGGATTTTGGTATAGACATTGTAACCGCTGACATTACCCTATACGCTCGGTGGATTCAGAACTCTTTCGCGGTAAGCCTTGCGATGGAACAAATCATAAGGGGCGAACCGATACTTGCAGACATAATAATCTCCCGTACCGATTCAGGCGCTTACTCCAATGCGATAATCGCTATAAACGAAACCGATTATGATGAGGGCAGCATCAAATGGGAAATTGCTGGTGTCGGTATATACGCGGAGCAAACAATAATCGGAACCGACGCGGTTTTCATAGTGGACGCGACAGACGTTAGGTATAATTCGCTTGGCACACGTACTTTAAATCTGGAAGTAATGAAAGACGGTATGTTATACCAAACAAATATAAGAATAACAATAATAAATTAGGAATGAGTTATGAATAATCTGAATGTAAAAAGCAATAATAATTTAACGACTACAAAAATAAAAGATATATTAACAGGAGGAAAAGAAATGAAAAACAGACAGCAAGGAGTTAAAAGAAAAACGGAAAGCCGGATAATTTCGGCATTGCTTATTTCATTTTTCTCATTTTTCATTTTGTCGGCTTGCGTCATAGAGTTAAGTAATGTGCCGCAAGATAGCGATTTATTTAAGGCAGGGCAGGGATATTTCACGCTTCGTCTTTCGGATAATACGTCAAGGACAATTCTGCCTGACGCTCCCGTTTTAAACCAGTTTAAGTTTTTTGAATTGGTATTTATACCTGTTGAAAATAATGAAGGCGTTACTACAGGAGAGGAAAAAACTGTAATATATGCGTATAACGCATCTGCTGATACTCCTGCCGTACTTCCGGCGGTTTTACTTGCCGCCGGGACTTATGACATTACAGTAAATGCTTATCTAAACGGCACGATTGAAGTTCCCGCTCAACTTGCTGCCCGCGGAATACTTAACGCTGTTACAATCAATCCCGGCGCAAGTATAGAGAGAAATATCACTCTTAAAGGGTTGCTTTCGGAAGGAACTGGAAGATTTAACTGGAGCGCAAGTATAGATGTAAGTATTGAAGATTTTATAACAGAAGCAGTTATGACAATTATGCAGGGTTCAACACATTACGGAAACAGCCCAATAGATTTAAAAACCATAACTGGCGGCAACCCAACCCTTAATGCCGGCATTTACAATGTAAGTTTCAAACTGGTAAAAGAAATTACAAGTGCCGATAATCCAACGGAAAAATATGAAGTTATATGGAACGAATTACTGTATGTTTACAGTTCGCTTACAAGTAATTTTTCTATAACTTTTGATGACTCTTTCTTTTACCGCACCCAATATAACGTAACATTCATTTTCAATGACGGCGACCATGTATACAAAGACAATGCGACATTGGACGGAATAAAATCTGTTTTACATGGAGACACAATTAACAATGGCGCAATATCGATGCCTGAACCAATATCGGAAGGTTACCGCTTTGACGGCTGGTTTAGAAACAGCGATTTTTCCGGCACAACATGGAATCTTGATGATGACCAAGTAATGGAAGATATAACACTATATGCCAAATGGACGCAAAATCGTATTACCATAACCCTCCTTGATGTAGACAACATTCAAGAAGGAGTTGAACACTTTACATTCAGTGAACCAATAATTATTTCCCGTACCGGCGCAAATAATATTCCTAAAACAAAATCAATCGCTATCACAGGCACATACACATCCATTTTATGGAAAATACAGGGAAAAGGCGTTTACGCTACTCAAAGCGCAAGCGGGACTGTATCGCCAATTATTCTTGACGCTGAAAATCCAATATACAATTCTCTCGGCTGGCACACTGTCGAACTGACTGTTGAGAAGGGAGAGCAAAAGTATCAGACAGGTTTTAGATTCAGAATAGTCAATTAGCGAATAACAAATGAACAGAGGGTAGATGTAAATGAAAAACGGTTATATAAAACATAGTAATCTTTTCATCCGAATTGTAAATACCGGACTGTTTATTGCAGTCTGTTCTCTGTTGCTTGTTGCATGTTCATTCTCTTTCGATAATTCACAATCTGGGGAGAGTACAGATAATAACATCCCGCATGGATTTGGCTCATTTTCTCTAAGAATTACAGGCGCTCAGCGTACTTTGATGCCTGATTCTCCATTATTAAGCGATTTTGCCGTTTTTGAACTGGCTTTTACTAACACAGATGACGTCTCAGATATTATTACCGTATACCGAAACGCTGTTAATAACGGCGGCATTTTAGAATCTGTTGTTCTTCCGATGGGGGTATATACTCTTACCGTAAACGCTTATTTAGACATTGAAAGAACTAAACTGGCGGCGAACGGAACTGCGGAAGATGTTATTACAATTAACTCTGGAGCAAATACCTTTGCCGAAGTCCGCCTCAAAGCGTTGCTTTTTGAAGGAACCGGAACGTTTAATTGGAGCGTAAACATTAGTACAACTGGTGTAACGGAAGCGTCTATGACTATTAGAAAAAACGATATTATTGTAAGTGGTATAGGCGATAATCCGGTAGATTTACTTTCTGTATCATCAGGCATTTTTACTTTAGTTTCCGGTATTTACAATGTAAGTTTCAAACTGGTAAAAAACGGGACAAAAGAAGAAGCAATCTGGAATGAAGTACTTTATATTTATTCATCGCTTGAAAGCAAATGCGAAAAAACTTTTGGCGAAGATTTCTTTTATCATACGCATAACAATGTGTTATTTAATTATAATTACGATGATATAACCGTAACGCAATCTGTTGAACATGGCGGTATGTTAAATGAGCCTGATAATCCGCTTAGAAGCGGCTGGATTTTTGACGGCTGGTGGACGGAAGAAACCAGCGGCGTAAAATGGAACTTTGATACTGATATAGCCGAAGATATTACTTTATATGCAAGATGGCAGGAACTGATAATTACAATTGACACGCATCCTGCCGAAATCACAAACGTAATTGCTGGATACATAAGCGGCAACCTAAACATAACAGCCAGCGTTATAAGCAATGCAGCACTTAGTTATCAGTGGTACAGTAATGCAAACGCCGACAATACCGATGGCGTTGCTATAAGCGGGGAGAATGAAGAAAATTTTGCAATACCAACAACACTTTCTACAGGAACATATTACTATTTTTGCGAAGTTAAGACGACTTGTGGAGCAGTTTCTATTCGCTCCAATATAGCGACAGTAACTGTTACTCTACCGCAACTAACTGGTACTGTAGATATATCTGGAACTCTCCAGTTAGGAGGTTTAATAACAGCTAATATTAACAATCTAAACGGAACAGGAACCCCTTCTTTTCAATGGATGCGGGGAAGTACATTAATTCCAGGAGCAACCAACCAAACATACACCGTGACTGCTGCTGATATAAGCCAATCCATTACAGTAACCGTAATTCGTAATAATTATTCAGGTACGATAACCAGTAATAACCTTGTTGTTCAAATCGATCGTTATATTATAACTGGTAGTTATACTTCATTTAGGGCAACCAGAGGCTCATATTCAACAACGGTTGGTCAAATCCAAAACGTAATAATTCAAATTAAAACTCATGCGTTTATGAATAGTGTAGATAGTATCATTCAATTTGGAAACAATGGAGATTTATTAGACATTCAGTCAGCATATATTGTATTTGATGATATTGTAGGTTCATGGTCAGGTCCTATTACTCTTTTGGGTAAAATAACCTCGTGGGGTGAAGTCCCCGTATTACGCGAAACAATAGCCATTGGAGGCAATGTTTCTGTAACCAGCCATGCGGATATTGCGGCAAGGAGTTTTAGAAATGCGATACTCCATGAATCATCTGGTACATTAACTATTAGTGACGGAGATGTTGAATCATCGCATATTGGGATTTTACACACAGGCACTGGTTCATTAGTCATTAATGGCGGAATGGTTAGGTCAAATGCTCAAACTGTAAATAATAGTTCTATTTCTTGTATGAGTACTGGTACTGTAATAATTAGCGGCGGAAATGTAACGGCATGGGGGCAAAGTGTCCCTGCAATTTCTCTAAATAGTGGTACGCTTATCATATCAGGGGGAAATGTTGGTTCAGCAGGAAACTCTTCTAGCATTTCAGGATCGATATACGTCAGTGGCTCTAATTTCCCGCGTCTTGATATTACCGGTGGAACTGTAATAAATCTTTCATCATCAGGTGGCAATGCGATATATAATCAAGCATCAGGTGGAACAGTAACTATTAGTGGCGGTCGAGTATCGGCAAGTTCCGGTTTTGCAATACACCATACAAGCGCTCTAGTTGTTTTAAGCAATTCTCCAGATATCAATGGCAGAATAAGATTGCCTGCTGGAAGGTTGAGCGTAATACCTACTACGTTTATGCCGGAAAACAGAATATATCTACTTGATTTTGCTAATTACTTGGATGGTATGACCGCAGTAGTAGATGCTGCTAATTTTGAAAATAATTTTGCACTACACCAACAGCCGGATCGGGAATTAGTGCCAAGTGGTGACAATCTAGTGGTTCGAAACAGGTAATAAAATATATATGAAAACAATGAACGTTAAAAAAAATAAAGATGTGAGAGCAGAAGTCAGCGCTACATTCCCAAATGGCGGTTTTAACAATCAGGACTTTTGGGAAAACACAATGTTATGGACTTTTGGTACGACAGGTGTATGGGTATGGCATTCAGAAACTAATCTGCCAAGGCTAAGAGTAACGGGACAATAAAAGGAAGAAGCATGGAACAAAAGGTAAGGACTAATAGACTTCTTCTCATTGATAAAGCAATCCGTTCCGGAAAATACCCAAATGCTTATAAACTAGCCGAACTAGCGGAAGTCAACCATAGAACCATCCAGCGAGACATAGAATACATGAGGGACATGTACAGCGCACCTTTGGAATATGACCCGTCTCATCGAGGGTATTACTACACTGAAAACAATTTTTTCATGAAAGGGGTTCCCTTAACGGAAGGGGAACTCTTTTCTATCGCTCTTTTTGACCAATTACTAAGCCAATATCGAAACACTCCGCTTGAAGAAGCATTGCGGAACATCTTTAATAAAATCGTTCAATGTCTGCCGGATAATATAAGTGTAGATACTGGTTTTCTCGCTTCTCAAGTTACTTTCATTCCCGACCAAGCCGGAAAGATAGACCTAAAAGCATTTCAAATAATTTTTAACGCATTGCAAAAAAAACGTACTTTTAATTTTGAATACCGCTCGCTTGAGCAGAACGAATATAACAAACGCAACGCCGACCCGTATCACGCTATATGCCAGCGCGGCAACTGGTATTTTATTGGCTATTGCCATGAACGGCAGGAACCGAGGATGTTTGCTTTTTCCCGAATTAGAAACGCTGTATTGAGTAAAAGTAATTTTGTTATTCCTGTTGACTTTAATCCTGACATTTATTTTGACAAAGAGATTGGTGTTTGGGCATCATCTCGAACTCCGCAGTCAGTTGAACTGCGTTTTGAAAGGGAAATTGGTATTTACGCTCTTGACCGACAGTGGCACAGCAGTCAGAGGGTTAAAGAAAATAAAGATGGGAGCGTTGATGTTAAGTTTACCACAACGCAGATGCCGGAAGTTTTGCGCTGGGTTTTGGGTCAAGGGCGAACTGTGAAGGTTTTGAAGCCAAAAGAATTGGTGAAAATGGTGAGATCGGAATGTGAGGGGGTTAGGGGGATGTATCCATGATTAACAGCCGAAAACTAAAAGAAAAACTCAGTGAAGCCAAAACCGATATAAATCAAAATGTTGGCAATTTACGAGTTGTTGCCAAAGATGCTGAAAGAGTAAGTAACATCGCCAAAAACGCGAACATCATTATTGCTGATATTGATAGGCAGTTTGAGTCAGCAACTAAATTAAATAAAATTGATATTTCATTCTTGTTTCTTGCGGTTGCTTTACAAGTAGTACGTCAATATTTTATTACCAATTTTAAGGAACGTTTAGATGATGGGGAAGCCGCAAAACCTGCAAAGAAAAAAGAGGAAAAAGTTTTAGGCTCAATAAATGAAGATGAAAAAAAACAATTGCGAAGGGATAATCATGATTTATATCGACCTTCAATTGAAAGAGTATCATTTCTTACAGTTCCATTTGATATAACTACAGGAGTTTCTGAATTAAGTGGTTACAAAATAGGAGGGAGTTTTGAACATAGAGCAAAAACACCGGGACATGACGCTATTCTTGGTTACATTTTTGGAACAGCAAATATCGCTACATCGACTTTAACTACATGGAAAATTATAGATACTTTTCATGTTGAATATGTCCAATCAGGAACTAAAATGATACCTAAAGCAACAAGTAAAGCAGATACAAAGATAATGTTTGATAATTTATTTGAAAGATTTACTTCTGAAGAAATTGAAGGAAAAGTTATATTAGCAATTTCTCTTTTTAGAGAAGCAATGCATCTTAAATCTGATATTGGTTCTAAAGTAAGTTTGCCTGTTCCTATACTAACAACTATATCACCTGATATAGCAAAAGAAATCGCTAAGTACGGTTTTGACCTTGCCAATATTCAAACTGTTGGAAAGCAGGCTATTTACGCTTCGCTAATAAATACAATAATCGCAATACTTCATCGATTTATACACGAACATAATGGCGGTGGTGATTTAAAATTATATGAAGTTAGAACAAGAAAAATATTAAGTTATTCTAATATTATAGCATCCGTTAGCAATATCATCGCAGTAGCAATAGGGGCTGCCATAGGAACCGCTACTAAAAATCCAGATATAGTAAAAAAGAGTCTAAGTTATCTTGACATCGGCGGGTGCCTTGTTACAATTTACCGGATTATAACTGATTACAATTTTATAAAACAAATAAAACAAGAGTTTCTTGAGAAAGAGTTCTATAACACCGTAATGGGTGAAGAATATAATTTTTAAAGGAGTAATATTATGGGACGAAAAGATTTTCAAAAAGGAATGGAAGCAGGTGCGAAACCATTTGAAGAAAAGTTCAAGCAACAGGCTGATGCAATCAATCGGGTTTCTGATAGAATTGAATCTGGGATTAATAAGATAGACGGCGTTGTAGAAGTTGTCATCGACGAATTATCTTCTATCCAAAAGAAAGAACTGTATGACCTTAATACTCAATTTGACATAAAAAAAATGGAAGATTTTGAAAAAGAACTCCTTCTTGCATGTTTATATACATTAGCAGGTGATAATGCTAATGAAAATCAACAAGCATATATTAGGTCGGTGCAAAAATATCTTAATATTAAAAATCCACAAACTAAAATTGATTTATCTGGTATAGAGAATATTGAAACTATTGCTTCTCAAAAAGCAATATATCAAACAATTTCAGAATTGTTATTTTTACAGAAAGAAAATAATTCATTCTACAATGAATATTCAGATTTTTTTGAATATTTTAGCGTTAACCGAAAAGACCGTGATGTTTTATATGAAAATATTATACAAATCCATAAAGCCGCTGGAGCGCAGGGGCTATGCGAAAAATATGGATATGTACCTTCGAAAAAAACACGTGACGCATCTTTAGGTAATATTGAACTTGAGAAATTAGAAGTCAAAGAGGCAATTACTGTAAAGGAAGGTGAAGAAATAATATTCTCTGAAAAAGAAGTATATTTATACGCTGATATAAACTGTGAAGGTTTTATTTCATTCGACCAGTGCATAATTATTTATGGCGGTAAAATTAATGGTTTAATAAAATTAAATGAAAAAGGCTCTGTAAAAATGACTTATTGTTCAGTTATTTCAAGGGGAAGGGGTTCAAGCAGATTTATAACTAATACAAACAACGAAGATGATTCTATTGATAGAAATCATAATGTTAATAAAGATATTTTATATCCGGTTTTTACTGCGGAAAATACATATTTTTATAATTGCAATGACTTTATCAATAATGTTCAGGTACATTTATCAGATTGTGTTATTAAATCAAGAACAGACCTTTTATTCTCTGCAGCAATACATGGTAAAAACAATTCTGTTATGAATCAGTGTTTTATTGAATATACAGGTGAAAAACATGAAAAACAAGATAAAAATAATTCAAAAGGTATGTTTTCCGTTCTGGGAAGCACATTAAATACAATTGCTGGCGATGCAAGTACTGGAGGATTTCTACTCTCGGATATAAAAACTTTTAGAAACTGTACATTTAAAAATGTTTCGCGTTGTATAAAAAATACAAATGAAATTATTAATTGTTCATTTATTCAATGCTCGGTAATTTTTTGCGGTTATGAACAGAAAAAAGAAAAAAGTCCGTCTGCTGATTTAATAATTGAATCATCTAATTTTATTAAATGCGAAGATGTATTTGGTGACAATACAAAGACAAAAAAAGAAACTGGAATATTATCAAAGATAGTTGGCGATGGTGTATTAGATATTTCTAACAGTCAATTTATTGATTGTAGTAACACATTATTCAAAAATGAAGGACGAGAGATTCAAATTGATAACGGTTACATAAAAGCAAAAAACAACTGGATTAGTTCAAAAAATAATGAGCAAGAAAGCAAAACAGAAAAGGGTGAATCTATAGGTATAGATGAAGAAGAAATGGATGCAGGGTTCCCTGGGTTATCATTTGACAGGATTAGACTGTATACAATACCAGATTAATTGAAAACGAGGGCAAGGACACAATATCCTTGCCCTAAATAAACCAAAGTATTTTACATCCTCTGAATAATTTTTTCTGTCATCCATTCAAAAGGAGCACAGATAAAATCGCCAATCTTGTAAATACCTTCGACAATAACGTCACCTACATCATCTACCGCGCTTCTTGTGTAATTTGATTCTTCATCATCTTCATTTTTTGCAGACGGCATAAAACTTGATACAAGATTTTTTCCAATATTGTAGTTTTCGGTATCTATCGCCCGTTCATTTGAAATACCTAATTCGCTCAACTTATTCCAGACTTCCTGTTCTTCTTTTTTAAGATTTGAAAGAACGGATTTGGCTTCACGATATGATAAATCACTATTTTCTATAGCAAACCTCTGTTGATTGATTTTTACAAGGGATAAGGCGCCGTTTTCCAAAATGAATAAAACTGATTTATCAATTTTCCATTTCCGCGCCAGATGTTTTAAAATGCGTTTCTGGTTATCACTGCAAGCCCCTTCAATGATTATCATTTTTAAATAGTCAAATATGAAGTGAGGTCCTCCTGGAAGTTCGCAGGGTTTTGCGGTAAGCCAACCCATTGAATAACCTTCGCCTATATTGCAGTCCTCATCCCCTTCAATTATGTTGTTAATTTCATCCATTATGCAGTCACAATATGTATCGTCACGTTCAAGACCGTCAAGAAATCCGGTACACTCACAAATAACAGATTTTCGCAAACTCTTGAGTTTGTCGTTTTCCTCTGTGTTATCGATATTTTCTCCTGTTCTGATTCCCATAAAAGCATCAAGTTTTCTCATGCGCGCGGAATCCGGTTTTTTATCAATTGACATAAGCAGAAATGCGATTAATGCATATCGGGCATCAATTTCCCAAACTGTTCCTTCGGGCTTAGAAATTGTCTCATCAGAAACATTTTCATAATCGTCAAATATCATATATTCCTCCTAAAAATAAAGCCCGCGTACGCAGACTTTCAATAATATAAAATAATTGTATAACTCTTGGTACGACAAATAGTGTCGCAGGTGAAAGAAAAGTATATTTTTAACTGTTTTTTATAAAACGATTAGTAAACAATACGGTTGTCTGCTTTTACTTTACGGCTGCCGCATTGTGGACATTTTGTAAAGAAAAGCAACTTTTTCCCCATAAAAACCTTTCCGCATTTTTGACATTTGAGAAATCTTTTTTCGTTCCGATTAGGCAGTCTCATATCCGTATAACCTCGCTCATTGAATCAAACTGTTGTTTAAACTCATCAATTCCAACGCATGGATTATCTTGGTATATGTTTTGAATACTTTCAAGAGCGATACGCATAATTTCTTCATTGTTAATCTGTAAAGCGGTTTCAATCAATTTATAGTATTTTTCAAAAAGGTCTTTGCGTTCAGAAAAACGTGAGTTTAGGTATTCGAGCATAATTGTTTTTTCTGTTTTTAAAACAGTAATTGCCGTTTTACGCTTTCGCTCTATATTCGCCAGATTGCTTTTTTCTCGTTCCAAAGTTTTTACGTATTCAGTAACGGCGTTTAGTACGCCGCTGATTGTCTCGCCGTAAAAACGCCGTTCACGCTGCTGTTTTTCTACTTCCAGTTCGTTGCGGTAATAACCATCCTCATCATAGGGAACTACATCATAATCTTCTTCATCATCATACATTAAAAACCTCCTGTTCTATTTTTCTAAAAATAACGCCTGAATGTTTTGTAAGATAACCGTCAGCGTTGCAAATGTCAATTTCAATTATTTGCTTTATTGATTTGATTAAATTGACTGATACATCTAATTCCTTAGCCGTTTCTTCCGTAAGTGTTTCGGCATCTCCAACGAGTGATTGAAACTTTTCCAGTGATATTTTAAGTTTTTCTGCTAATGCGTATAATAATGCCTTACCCTCATCAACACGTTTTTCAATCGCTCTTATCCCAGAAAGAGCGTTAGACATTCGTTCTGTTTCAATTTTAATTTCAACTGCTTTTCCCTGTGCTTTAGTTTTAGCAAGATTGCCGTTTATCCCCCATGAAACTCCCATCATAGTAATACCTGCGTATGGGATAGCCTGTAGAGTTTTTCCAATTCCTGACGCTCCGATTATTTGCAAAAGAGCGAGAGTGTCATTATAGGGTATACGGTCATGTAACGCAGTATTGATACTTACAGAAATAGTGCTTAATACGTCGCTTGCCTGAATAAAGGTTTTTTCAAGGTTATTGAGTTCCTTGTTAATGAAGCAGACATTTTCAACAGTAATTCAATACATTGCTGTTAAAGGCGATGAGATTTCAAATAACAATTTTGAACAACTGTCCTGAACCGTCAAACCGAAGGTTTGTGAGTTTGTGGGTTGGCACGGCTTTTGCTCGGTGTGGGGCGATAAGATGCGTTGCAAAAGTCGTGCCAAAAGCCGACTCTTAGCAAATAATGGATTTAGAACTGGAATAAACTTAACAC
>Ga0123356_10006676_pt1 | contig 11626 bp, 11 predicted proteins | sample TergutEmb28metaG_2_FD_92546 | JGI IMG/M metagenome (GOLD analysis project Ga0123356, IMG submission 92546) | Embiratermes neotenicus P3 segment gut microbial communities from Petit-Saut dam, French Guiana - Emb289 P3 | ecosystem: Host-associated > Arthropoda: Insects > Digestive system > Gut ... | reverse complement strand
GCGTTCGACGTTGAACAGGGAGAGAAGAGGGCGCGTACCGGCGCACCGATGACGTATACCATACACGACAAGGGACTGTCAACGGAGATCTCGTGGAAGAACAAGGACAGTTACGGAAAGAGCATCCCCACAAGGAACAGAGCGCAGTTATACCGTTTAAGGAAATGGCAGCGAAGGATACGTGTCTCGAATGCGACCGAAAGGAACTTAGCGTTCGCACTTTCCGAATTGGACAGGATGGCATCGGCCATGGGTCTTCCGCGTAACGTAAGAGAAACAGCAGCGATGGTCTACAGAAAAGCGGTCAATAAGAATTTGATCAGAGGAAGAAGTATCGAAGGCGTCGTTGCAGCATCGCTTTACGCCGCCTGCAGACAGTGCGGCGTACCGAGGACACTTGACGAGGTCGCAGGATCAAGCAGGGTCGGGAGAAAAGAGATCGGCAGGACATACAGATTCATGACACGTGAGTTGAAACTGAAACTAATGCCGACGAAACCTCAGGATTACGTTCAGAGATTCTGTTCGGAACTGAAATTAAGCGGCGAGGTCCAGAGCAAAGCGGCGGAGATCCTGAAGGATGCGTCCGAAAAGGAACTGACGTCAGGCCGCGGGCCCACAGGCGTTGCGGCGGCGGCGATATACATTTCGTCGATACTTTGCAATGAGCGCAGGACGCAGAGGGAAGTTGCCGACGTTGCCGGCGTCACCGAAGTTACGATACGGAACCGCTACAAGGAACTTACCGAGAAACTTGGTATTGAAATTCAGTTATGAAACATCTTCAGTGGGCTTCGCCCACTGTGTAATTCTTTTTTTAAGGTCTGAACCTTTTGAATTCCAGATATTCCGCCTTATCTTTTACGCGGCAGAACAAGATCTCTTTTTTCACGCCGTGCGCAAGTCTCACGGCCCTGGATATCTCCGGCCACATCAGTGTTCTTGAACCATCAACTGAATGCACCAGGAATCGTGCGTGACATGTGTCCGGATGTTTCTCATACACCCTGAAATGGGTGCCGTATTTGAATCCCGTTTTCACAACAAGTCCTGAGTCCCTCATGTCCGTGAATGCTTTCAATCTGAGATCAAATTCATCCTGCGCAGATCTTCCGAACTTTATCATATCTGTCAGTCTCATTTTCTTGTTGTTCTCCGCCGATACGGAACTTATCAGTCCTTTCTTCATCAGATAACACGTTTCAATGAGCGATATCTGCAGCACACTGCCTACCGCCTTGCCGAATGCTCCGGCCGCATACGCCGAAGAATCGTCAAAAATGAATACGCGATCCTTTATCAATTTCCCTTCTGCCTTGACAGTATCATCAAACGGCCGCATCGTACCGGAAAGTTCGCGTTTTGATACAACGTAATACGTCATATCGCCTTCTTCGTCAACTATCCCGAAAAGAAGTTCCCTTCCTTTCGATCCGGTCGTTTCGGCAAGTTCCATAAGCGCGTCGATATTGAATGCTGTTCTCTCAGACACCGCTTTGACCAGATATTTCGGGCGCGAATCGCTCAATGTCTTTCCCCTCGGGAAAACGGAAAGATCTATCTCGCCAACCTCCGGCTTCACGACAAAACCGCGTTGCCTTATGTCCCTGTACACCATGTAACGTATATCGAACCCTTCGGACGCGGATGATGAATATTCCAAGAGCGACGGGAACGTCATCTTTTCGTTATCGCAGAGAACATCCAGACGTCCCGTTTCCGCAAGGAATGTTGCTTCTATCAGATCCAATTCCAAGGAACCGCCGCTTAACGGATAACCGAAATTGCCTTTGTTGTAGATCTGACTGCTTTCCTTCTGTTCTGTAATGATGACGGAACTCTCTTTCAGTACGCCTGCCACGTATGTGTGTACATTTGTTCCGTATATATCATTTCCTGAAAAAGGCGATAAAAAGGTGTTTGGGGCGGTACCCGCCCATGGTACAAAGGATCAATTCATCCTTGACGATGATGCCAACGTTCCTGAGATGAATTTCTCATATCCTGCAAGATCCAACATTCCGTGACCCGACAGGCAGAAGACTATTGTTTTCTCCTCGTTCTTCGCTTTCGCTTCCAGCGCAAGATCGATCGCCGCCTTTATCGCGTGCGTTGATTCCGGTGCCGGTATTATTCCCTCTGCTTTCGCAAAGAGGACACCTGCTTCGAACGTTTCCGTCTGATCGTACGAACGGGCGCTCATCAATCCTTGGTTATATGCTTCGCTCACGAGCGGCGACATGCCGTGATATCTTAAGCCTCCGGCGTGAATTCCCGATGGAATGAAGTCATGACCCAGTGTGAACATTTTGAACAGCGGCGTCATTCCCGCGGTGTCACCGAAATCGTATCTGAACTCTCCTTCCGTTAAACTCGCGGCAGCCTTCGGTTCAGCGGCGACGAACTCACATTCCGTCTTACCGAGCATCTTCTCGCGCATCATCGGGAACACGAAACCGGCGAAATTGGAGCCGCCGCCGATACATGCGACCATGTGATCCGGCACTATCTCCGCTTTCTTCATCTGCTCCATCGTTTCAAGACCGATGACCGTCTGATGCAGTATAACGCTGTTGGCGACACTTCCTAACGTATATTTCGTTCCGGGATCCCTTACGGCCATCTCGATCGCTTCGGATATCGCTATTCCTAACGAACCTGTGGTATCGGGATGTTCCTTCAGCAATTTCTTGCCGTATTCCGTCACGGGACTCGGAGACGCATGCACTTTTGCACCGTAGGTTTGCATTATCGTCCTTCTGAACGGTTTCTGATCGTAACTTACGCGGACCATGAACACTGTGCAGTCCAAGTCAAATATACTTGACGCCAATGCCAACGCGGTACCCCATTGTCCTGCTCCCGTTTCCGTTGTTATTGTATGAATACCATCCTTCATGCAGTAGTATGCCTGTGCTAACGCCGAATTGCCTTTGTGACTTCCTACGGGACTTAGGTCTTCACGTTTGAAGTATATCTTTGCCGGCGTTCTCAGTACCTTTTCCAAATTCACCGCTCTCTGAAGAGGCGACGGCCTGTTCAGTGAGATGTAATTCTCACGTACCTCTTTCGGTATCGTGATGTACCTTTCCGTGGACATCTCCTGTTTTATCACAGACTTCGTGAATACAGGTGCGAGATCCTCTTCCGTTACCGGTTCTCTCGTCCCTGGATGCAGCGTCGGCTGCAGTCCTTTGAGGTCTGCCGCTATGTTATACCATTTCTTCGGGATCTCGTCCAATGACAAGGTCACACGCAGATCGCTATTTTTTGTCATGATCGTGCAATTTGACAATTAGTATATTAACATTATGTACATTGATGTATAATTATGTACATTAGTGAACCATTTCATTATGAATGTATTGAGGTGTGCTCATATCCCTGTTTATTCCCGTTTTTGGATCGAGTAAAGTGTAATATAGAAATGTTTATATAGAAGCAATAACCAATATGATTTCCGAGAAAAACAAGGATGTTGGAAGGAGGCAGACTATGGCAAGAGATAAAGCATTGAAGGTCGCCGAACTTAGACCCGGCGAGGCTGGAAGAGGAGTTGCTAGGATCGATCCCGCTCTGATGGAGATACTCGATCTGAAAGTGGGAGACATAATACAGATAAGCGGCAACAAAAAAACTGTTTCAAAAGTGTTGAAGGGCGATTATGAAGATACCAACCGAGGTACGATAAGGATAGACGGTTCCACACGACGGAACGCCGGAACAAGCATTGACGAACGTGTGGATATCAAGAAAGTTACGGCAAAGAATGCCGATAAGATCACTTTCTCGCCTACGGAAGAGGTAAAACTCCAAGGCGGAGAAGATTATCTTAAGCAGATATTCGAATCGCGCGCACTGTCCAAGGGCGATATCGTAACGCTTAACATCATGGGCAATAAGATCGACCTTGCGGTAACGTCGTTCACGCCTGCGGCCGACGCGGTGATAATGACATCAGCGACGAGCGTGAAGATAAACACCAAACCGACGAATAAAACGGGAGACATACCGAAGGTCGCATACGAGGACATCGGCGGATTGGGTGATGAGGTAAAGAAAGTAAGGGAAATGATAGAACTCCCGCTGAAACACCCGGAATTGTTCAAAAGATTGGGTGTCGAAGCGCCTAAAGGCGTGTTACTGCACGGCCCCCCGGGAACGGGAAAAACGATGTTAGCGAAAGCGGTGGCAGGCGAGACAAGCAGCAATTTCATTTCCATCGGCGGTCCCGCGATCATGAGCAAGTTCTACGGCGAATCTGAAGAACGATTGAGAGAGATATTCAAGGACGCGGAAGAGAATGCTCCCAGCATAATATTCATTGACGAGATAGATTCCATCGCGCCCAAGCGCGACGAGGTATCCGGAGAACAGGAACGGAGGATAGTTGCTCAGTTGCTTGCGTTAATGGACGGCCTTGAGACAAGAGGTAAAGTTGTCGTGATAGGTGCAACGAACAGACCTAACGCGTTGGACGAGGCGTTAAGGAGACCCGGAAGATTTGATCGCGAGATAGAGATAAGCATTCCGAACCGCGACGGAAGGATGGAGATACTGCAGATACACACAAGGGGTATGCCCCTTACCGATGATGTTGATCTTGATCGTTTAGCGGATCTTACACACGGCTACGCAGGAGCGGATCTTTCCGCCCTTACGAAGGAAGCGGCGATGGCTGCGCTTCGCCGCATACTGCCGGAACTTGATCTTGAGACGGATGAGATACCGTTCGAAACATTGAACAAGATAAATGTGAACAAGGATGATTTTAACGTTGCACTGAGAGAGATGCAGCCGTCCACGATGCGTGAGGTGCTGATAGAAAAACCGCGCGTCTATTGGAATGATATCGGTGCGCTGGCACATGCTAAACAGGAACTCAAGGAAGCGGTCGAATGGCCGCTGAAATATGGCAAAGTTTTTGATCACATGAACGCAAAACCGCCCAAAGGGATATTGCTTTACGGTCCCCCCGGTACGGGAAAGACAATGTTGGCAAAGGCCGTCGCAACGGAAAGCGAGGCAAATTTCATTTCCGTGAACGGTCCGGAATTTCTGAGCAAATGGGTCGGCGAAAGCGAAAAAGCAGTAAGAGAAACGTTCAGAAAGGCGAGGCAGGCCGCACCGTGCGTGATATTCATGGATGAGATAGACTCGATAGCACCGCAACGCGGAACGGGTGATGACAGTAAAGTAACTGAAAGAGTAATTTCACAAATGTTAACTGAAATGGACGGCTTGCGTGCACTGAACGGAGTTGTTGTCATAGGCGCGACGAACCGTCCGGACATAATCGACCCTGCTTTGCTAAGGCCCGGGCGTTTTGATAAGAGCATACTCATCGGCTCACCGGACAAAGAGTCAAGAATATCGATATTCGGCATCCATACAAAAGACAAACCATTGGATGATGATGTGAACATCGAAGAGCTTGCGGAAATGACCGAAGGATGTTCCGGAGCAGACATATCAGCGATATGCAACGAGGCCGTTATGACCGCTGTGCGCGGACTTGTCGCTTCGGGGAACATACCAACGGACGATGAATTGAGAGCGTGCAGAGTGAGGATGGAATACTTTGTAAAAGCCGTCGACAAATTCGGACCCGCCGCGAGAGAAGAGCTGGGCAAATACACGGGACTGTACGCGTGACCGTTCTCACGTCCGTGACGTGAGGGCGTTCCGCCCCAATCCAAGGTGCGGGTGCTCGTTAGAGGTATTAAATAGAAGGACATTCTCTTTATTATCCGTGAGCAGAGAGGAACTTATCAACACCACGCGTGCGATCCTTGCAAGGGCCGGTTACAGTGTATCATCTCCGCTTAACATGAGAAGCGTCTGTTTCGATATAGTCGGAAGAAAGAATGATTCGCTGCTCATTGTGAAGATATTAAGCAATGTGGACGCATTTTCAAGAGAGAACGCCGACGAAATGAAGATACTTGCCGAAGCGTTGGGCGCCAGTCCGATACTCATCGGAGAGCGTTCAAGTTCCGGTGCCCTTGAAGCGGGTATAGTATACTCAAGATTCAACATCTCAATAATATCCAACGAAACTCTGGAGGATCATCTTTTGAGCGAGATACCGCCGCTGATCTTCGCGGCACCCGGCGGCCTTTATGTGAAGTTGGACAAGGATCTGCTACGCCACCTCAGGGAAACGAGAGGCCTCAGCCTCGGAACATTGGCCGAAACTGCGGGCGTATCAAGAAGGACGATACAGATGTACGAGACGGGAATGAGCGCAATGATAGATGCCGCAATAAGATTGGAAGAGTTCCTGAATGTTCCCATAATCGAAGCGATGGACCCGTTCGCATACAAGAACGAGAAAAAAAGTCAGGAATATGAGGTCTCAGGAGCGAAAAGGACGGATGTCCAGATATTCAATATCCTTTTGGATCTCGGCTGTTCCGTCACACCGACAGTACGCAGTCCCTTCGAAGCACTGACAAGAAGCGAGAAGATGGTCATACTTACGGGATTGGGCGGAGATGAGGAAAGGTTATTGCACAAAGCGTCCATTGTTTCCGATATTTCACGAATATCGGGACAGCATTCGGTGATAATCGTTGAACGCAAAAGGAATATTGATAATATTCAATCAACAGCCATTGTAACGAAGGATGAGATAAAAAAGATGGACGACCAGTCTGAACTGAAGGATCTCGTCCTTGAACGGAGCGGCCACGAATGATCGCTGTTCGAGTGAACGGGTGCGACGTTGACATCCTTCCCGTTGTGAAGGGACTTGTCAGTGAATACGAGAGAGTGAAAGAATCTGCAAAGGGATATGACATTTACGCCGTATCCCTCGGGAAAGAAGATATAATTGCCGTCGGTATCAGGGATGAATTAAAAGAAGATCAGGAACTTGAGGATATAGATCTTGTATATTTGCACCATCTGGGTACTTTCGGCGATACGGATGTTCCGTCGCCGGCGTTCGCCGCATTGGTGGACGTATGCAATGAGAATTCAATTCAGGTCATGCCGCTCGATCTCGATGAGGAATACTTTTCCGAGGTCTATTGCAACCTCATAACAACATTTGAACTTCTTAAGGAAGGGCGACTTGCAAGAAAGGCATTGAAAAAGAGATTCGATATCTCATCCGCAGAATCGTTCGCAATATCATGGGATGCCTTTGTGAACAATTCCAAAGGATTCCGTGAACTTACGAAATTGAGAGAGAAGTACATGGCCAACCGCATACGTCATTTGGCGAAGGACGGCAAGCGCATATTGGCCGTTGTCGAGATCGAACGCATCAACGGCATTTTGTCAATACTGAATTCGGATGCCGCATCACAATGAATGGTGACAGAATGACAGAAGCCAAGAACAATACGCTTTCCGTCATTGCTTTGCTGGCGGGAATAATTCTTTTAATGATCTGTGTTCCGGTGCTTTTCTTTGAAATTTACACCGCATTCTGGGCATCAAGCGAGATATTGCCGGTCATCGGCAACTATTCGTTAGGAATAATAATACTGGCGCCTTCGCCTGTCATCCTATTCCGCGTGGAAGGCATCTTTGCTCTTCTTTACTACCTGTTCATTCTGTTCTCTGTCACCGCATCATTCATCCTCCTGATGTACGGCAGCGGTAAGATCTTTGTTAAAAAGTTCTGCGAAGATGATGCACAATACAACGAGGGCGGTGAGAAGATAGTAAGCAGGAACGATCCTTCCCTTAAGATCGCTGCCGCAGTGAAGGAGATGCCGCTTTACACTATCGTGACCATCTTTGCCGCCACCGTATCGTTCAACGTGATACTCAACGCATTCATTGTCTCTTCGGGAGGGGAACCTTACGTACCTCCTCCTTCCGATCCTGCGTGGATCGATCAATATCTTCTCATTAACGCATCCGTCTGGGAAGAGATACTCAGCCGCGTATTGGTGATCGGCGCACCGATGGCCGCGCTCGGACTGATGCTCCGAGAGAAGGGATCGATAGAACGCCTGTTCGGCGGATTCGGAATGAGTAGGGAGGCATTGGTGTTCATCCTCATTTCCGCGGTATGGTTCTCTTATGCTCATTTATCGGGATGGGATATGTTCAAAATGATCCCGACGTTCGTTACCGGATTGGCGTTGGGATATCTTTTCGTAAAGTATGGGTTGTACGCGTCGATAATGCTGCATTTTATTGTGAATTACTTATCATCCCTCGGATGGGTGATGGGGTCCGTCGGAACATTGATGTCGTCATTGTTCCTGCTTGCGGTGACCGCAATAGGTGTTGTGTTCATCGTACGTTATGCGAAATACGGTCTGCTGTACGTCAAAAAGATAATTTCAGAGGGACAGCATCCTCTTTAACCGCTCTTTTGATACTACCGCTGATTCCAGTGATCTTGATTCTATCACATACTTTCCTTTGTATTTGGATAATTTCTTTAAGATCGGAGCAAAATCGATATTACCGTCGCCGATGGTCATGTGATCATCATTCTCACCGTTGTTATCATGTATGTGAATGTTTCCTATCCTGTCTCCGAGCATATCTAATATCTCATCTATCTGGCCTGTTGTGTTGGCGTGTCCGATATCGTAGCATATCTTCATGTCCGTACCGTCAACGAGATCGAACATCTCTTTTGCCGTCCTTCCGAGCATGTATTTGAAAGACGGCATGTTCTCTAAACATGCGGTCACGCCGAATTCATTCATTATGCGGTCTATCGTTCTCATCGAACGCTTCGCTCTTTCCGCCGATCTTGATCCGAAACCGGGTATCACCGGCGATTCAAAGCCCGGATGTATGGTTATTGTCTTGACATCAAGTTCTATCGCCTGTTCCATCGCCGCGATCAGTTCCATCACGGCCGCTTCTCTCAGCCTTTCGCATAACGCCCCGGGATTCACATCCGATATCGGCGCGTGTATCGAAAATCTGATATCATAGGAGGGAGCGATCGCTTCCAATCTCCGCATCACCAGCGGAAGGTAATGTTCCCCTTCTGAGATTATTTCCCAATGATCGAATTCTTTTGCAACTCTGATGAGCGTGTTCTCTATGCTTTCTGTGCAGAATGTTGTTGATGATGCTCCGATCATATCTTTACCTCCTCGCCGTTGACCGTGTGCGGTGCCAGTAATTCAATGAATGCTGTTATATCTTCCGCCTCTATTGTCACTTTTATCGTTCCGAGTATCGTCCTTTCTTCGACGAATGATATCTTTCCCGCGTATGCCGCCTGTTTGTTAAGGTGGAATATTGTGCGTTCTGTGTTCTTCCGTCCTTTCATCATCACGGAACGTGCGGTGTCCAGTATCTTCTGTTTGCGTATCTGTTCTCCGAAATGTTCCGTATCCCCTGGTTCTGCGCTTATCTCATTTTCCTGTATGTTCAGAACAGCATCCGGAAATATGTTCATCACCGCACGCGTTACCTTTTCCGCGTTCTCACTGGGAAAAACAGGACATGTCGCACTTATCGACGGGATCATGATACCGGATGTTCAAAAAAGTATATAACAAATCATCCGCTACTTCGACGACATGAGAACCGATGTGCTGAAGGTCGCCGCCCAGAGGAATATGTTCCTCACGCCTGACGCACTGGAGATCATACTTTCGAACGCAGAACCGATGATGTTCGTTAACAATATATTATCGGCGATATCGAAGAATGCCATGTTCGTCGAAAAGAACGACGTTCTGAATTTTCTTTCCGGCGACGTTCTGAAAAAAGAGATAACGGAACCGGTGGCGCCGAAGAACAAAAGTCAGCATGATATCTCTGTCATCAAAGGATCGGATGTCACCGGAGAATCCACATGCGAAGGTAAGGTCGATGACTTCTCGAAGTATTTCATGAGCCGCTATAACGCGATACGGGACCTGCTGAGGAACCGTCTCGGAGCCGTTCTTCCGCTTGATAAGGCGTTAACGATGCAACGTGAGGTGCAGGTCATAGGAATGGTATCGGAATCCGCTCTGACCAAGAACGGGCACCGGATGCTTACGCTTGAGGACGAATCCGGTACGTGCAAGGTTCTGATAATGAAAGATTCCGGCCGCGTTAATGATATTGTCGTCAATGATGAGGTCGTCGGTGTTATCGGTTCGCCAACTAAGGACGGCGGCCTTCTGGTCGCGGATGAGATAATAAGACCGAGCGTCCCGACCAACCGCAGTTGGTTGCGTACGGATTCCGTTTCTTCTGTTGCCTTTCTGTCGGACGTTCACGTAGGCAGCGGGACATTCCTTGAAACAAGATGGAAAAATATGGTAAAATGGTTAAAAGAGAATGCAAAAAAGATGGATCTGGATTATATTGTTCTGCCCGGTGACGTTGTTGACGGTATCGGTATATTCCCGGGTCAGCAGGAAGAACTTTTGATAGACGATATTCATCGTCAGTACAGCCGTCTCGGCGAATATTTGAAGGAAATTCCGGATCATATCAAAATGGTCGTTCAACCGGGCAATCACGACGCGTGCCGTCCTGCGGAACCGCAGCCCGCATTGTCCGAAGTATTTACAAAAACATTCGATTCGAATGTTATGCTCACTGCGAACCCCGTCGGTCTGGAGATCGAGGGAAGGAAGATACTTACGTATCACGGAAGAAGCATTGACGATTGGGTCGCGAGTGTTCAGAAGTTATCGTACGATGATTCCATCGCCGTGATGAGAGAGATGCTTGAACGCAGACATCTTGCACCGATGTATGGTATGAAAACTGCCTTAGCACCGGAGAGGAAGGATTATCTTGTTATTGATAAGGTGCCTGATATATTTGTCACAGGTCACGTTCACAGCGCAGATACCGTTGAGTACAGAGGTATACGTCTCATAGCGGCATCCACGTGGCAGGATCAGACCGAATATCAGAGGATGCATAACTTCAATCCGTCGCCGGGTGTGATGCCGATGGTCCATCTTGGCACAGGCGACACGATAATGAAACGTTTTTGATCGTGAGCGTGGAACAATGGGCATCGCTTGGATATATTTGATAATTGCAGGCCTTCTTGAACCGTGCTGGGTCGTCTCGATGAAACGCTCCGACCGTTTCAGGGATCTTCCGTGGTCACTGGCAACGGTCATTTTCCTTGCCGTCAGTCTTTACCTGCTGTTCATAATAATGTCGTTGCTTCCTGCCGGTACTGCGTATGCGGTCTGGGCTGGCATCGGTGCCGTTTGCACACTGATCGCAGGCATAGTTATTTTCAAAGAAAGGATAACAGTAATGAGAATGCTGTTCACCGTTCTGACGGTCACCGGGATCGTCGGCCTTTACGTCACCGCGGGGGTGTGAAATGAACAAAGGATGGACGTTCATTCTGATCGGCGGACTGTTCGAGGTCATTTGGGCGGTGTCGATGAAATATTCGAACGGTTTTGAGAACGTCCTATGGTCGTTGGCGGCGCTCATATTCATTATGTTAAGTATGATCATGCTCTCTAAAGCGATGTCATCGGGTATGCCTGTAGGGACTGCGTATGCTGTTTGGGTCGGCATAGGAGCGACGGGAACGTTCGTTTACGGTATACTGTTAATGAATGATCCCGTCAGCGTATTGAGGATCGCGTTCGCTGTGATGATCGTTCTCGGAATTGTGGGATTGCAGAAAACGTCGGCTGCTGCAACATGAATTATTAAAAAT
>Ga0123356_10006674_pt1 | contig 11627 bp, 8 predicted proteins | sample TergutEmb28metaG_2_FD_92546 | JGI IMG/M metagenome (GOLD analysis project Ga0123356, IMG submission 92546) | Embiratermes neotenicus P3 segment gut microbial communities from Petit-Saut dam, French Guiana - Emb289 P3 | ecosystem: Host-associated > Arthropoda: Insects > Digestive system > Gut ... | reverse complement strand
TCTACCTGGCACGGGAGGGCACACTGCACTCCGTGCGCTACTACGGCGATGGCATGCCCACGCTTGAGCGCATCTTCGACGATCGCGGCTTCCCCTCAAGCGTGCTGATGCACGACGAGGACGGCCGGCCCATGACCCAGTACTACCTCTCGCGCGCCGGCGACGTGATCCTCAGCGAGGATGTCGCCTCGCGCCGGCTCGACATCGTCCAGAGTCCCGAGGGCAGGTTCCTGAACCAGTCCTACGACAATTGGGAGGCCCTGATCGGCGAGTTCCTCGATGCCCATCTGGCCAAGCGCCGAGGCGAACGCGACACTGTGGTGCTGGCGCTCTCGGAGCAGCACAACGAGCTGGTCGCATCCACGCTCGGGGACGAGACCCTGATCCTCTCCCGCTTCGCCGGGAGACGCTCGGTGGCGTCGAGCGAACTGCTTCAGCGCGCAGGTGCCGTCTTCGCAGACGTCGGCCAGCGGGCCGACGTCGAACCCGGCGATCAGGCCGAGGAATGGGCGCTCCTGCCGACGCTATCGATCTACCCACTCGAGCGACGTCCCACGTTCGGCGCCAGCGCCAACGAGTCAAACATCTACGTCTCCCTGTTCGTTGACAGCATCACCACCGCGCAACTCGACTACGTCATCGCGATCATGGCTGGCCAGCTCGTGAGCAACGAGCACACTCACCTGCTCGTCTGCTCGTTCCGGTCTCAGGATCTTCCCTATCTACAGGGCGTCAGGCGCGTGATCGACGGCTACCAGAATCTGGACCTGGCCGTTCTGGGCGACGACGACCCCACCGCCCTGGGCGTCGACCTGGGCGTCAGCGAGAGGCCGGAAGAAAAGATCCAGCTCACCTTCGTGGACCGGGAGGCCGACCTGATCCGGACGATGGGAAGGTCCCGGGTACTCGTCGACCTCGGCGAATCGGTGAACCGCCGCCTGGCCGTCGAGGCGGTCAACGCCGGGGTCCCTCAGATCAACCGACAGGAGCAGGAGCTGGTGACGCACCCGATCAACGGCTACGTGATCGCCGACGAAGCAGAGCTCGGCACGGCGCTCGACTACTTCCTCTCGGGGCTGGAGCATTGGAACCAATCTCTCGTCCAGTGCAGGGTGCTGCAGGATCTCTTCAGCGCGCGTGAAGTGCTCGGCCGCTGGGACCTCATCAAGGAGGGGGTGGCCTATGCGGGTCCTGCAGATCGGGTCTGACGACTGGTCTCATTCTTGCCGCCTGCCCGACGGCATCGAGTGGTCCTTCGTCGATGTCGCTGACGCCTCAGCGTTCGATGCGGCCATGATCGGACGCACCGACATGACGATCCTCGATGCCTGGTGTGACCTTCGCAACCTATCGGCCGTCGATGCGCTGGTCACGCCTTACACCCTCGTCGTCGCGCAGTCGCTGCAGCGAGCCTTCGACGGCACCTATGAGCAGTTCTTCACACGGAAGGCGGCCACCTACGCAGACCTGGCCGATCGCCAGGATGTCCTCGACGAGCTGCCGTGGGAGTATTTCGCAGGGCAGTTCGGCCAGAAACTGGAGATCCGTACGGCGCTGGTGTCGCCGCTCCACCACGCGGAATCCTGGTTCGAGGGGAACGCCTACCTCGCGACGACGATCGACCACGCCGACGGCTTCCGCCAGCTGGTGATGTGGAAGGAGAACATCGCTTACAACAACGACCGTGCGCTGGAGCTATGGCCCGAGTATGTGAAGGATCCCGGCTGCGAAATCGAATTCAGCGTGCAGCTCATCCAGAACGGCACGCCCGATGTGATCGCGTTCCAGAAGACATACTCAGAGACTGAGCTGTCGGATCCGATCGTCTTCTCTCACCCGACAAGTGGCTATCTGTCGTGCTCGATCTTCGCCAGGGGAACCGGCCAGGTCAAGGTGGGCCCGATCCACTACCGCCGTTCGCGGCTGGGTGCCGGACAGTTTCTGCCGGGTGGGAAGAGGATCGTCGACACGGGGCGGGAGGAGCTCTTCTTCTACTTCCATCCCGGCGACCTGTCGCCTCCGCTGAACGTCTACTTCGCCGGCTACCGCCCGGCAGAGGGCTTTGAGGCGTATTTCATGATGGCGGGCCTGGGCCACCCCTTTCTGCTGTTCACTGACCCTCGCCTCGAGGGCGGCCGCTTCTACCTTGGAAGCGAGGACCTCGAGCACCAGTTGGTCCAGGTCATCCGCGAGCACATCGACTCCCTCGGGTTCCGCGAGGAGGACGTGATCTTCTCGGGCCTGTCGATGGGCTCGTTCGGCGCTCTCTACTACGGATCACAGTTCAACGCGCTTGCCATCATCGCTGGCAAGCCCATCGTCGACCTCGGCTATGTGGCCGAGCGCGGGCGGTTGGTGCGCCCCGATGACTTCTCCACGATCTTGGACATCGTGAACTTCTGGACGAGGGAGGCACGCACGGGGAACGGATCCACAATCGGCGGCTTCACGCAGGACCTCATCGAGCGATGGGGCGGTGTCCCGGGTTTTGGAGACACGAAGATCCTAATGTCCTACATGTTGCAGGACGACTACGACGACCAGGCGTATTACACGCTCCTCAACTCGCAGGCCGGCAAGGCCACCACTGTCATCGCCCGTGGCTACCAGGGCCGTCACAACGACGACAGCGCGTCGATAGTGACGTGGTTCAGCAACCAGTACCGAAGGGTCATCGACGAGTACCTGGCGGCTCGCGATGGCTAGTCAAGAGATCATGACCGTCGGCTGGGGCAGCCCCAACAGCCAAGCCGCCCTCTACGGATCCGCACTCACGGTCGAAGCCTCGGGGGCTGCGCACCTCGTCAACCACCTCATGCCGGGTGGCACGACGATCCAGGAGTGGTACTCGTTCACCGACTATCAGTCGGTGCGGCAGACCCCCGCTCTGCCGCTGCTTCATCACGGCAAGACCTACCGCATCGTCCCGCGGATCATGTCCGTTCCGGAGGACACCTTCATTCTCGAGGTGCAGTACTTCAACCGGTTCCATGAAGTTGTAAGCATCGCTGTGCTGTACCCGCCAGAGTATGAGTTCGACTATCCACCGGGCTGCCATAACTACACCATTCGCCTGGTGAACGGTGGGTGCGACGAGCTTCGTTTCACGTCCCTGACCCTGCTGGAGGCGGGCGGCGATGGCTAGGGGCAGCTTCGGTGAGCTTGCCGCCCGTGGCGGCGTGGCCAGGAACCAGCGGCTGGTCGCGCAGGTGGGCTCCCACGAGGACGCGATGCGCGAGCTCTCAGACGAGCAGCTCCGGAACAAGACGCGGGAGTTCCGGGAGCGGATCGACAAGGGCGAGCGGCTCGACCAGCTCTTGCCCGAGGCCTACGCCGCGGTCCGGGAGGCGGACCTACGGATGGTCGGGAAGTTCCCCTACGAGAACCAGGTCCTCGCCGCGATCGTTATGCACCAGGGCAATATCGCCGCGATGAAGACCGGCGAGGGCAAGAGCCTCACCGCGACGCTTCCCCTGTACCTCAATGCGCTCACCGGCCGTGGCGCGATGCTCGTCACGGTCAACGGCTACCTGGCGCGCCGCGACGCCGAGGAGTTCCGGCCGGTGTTCGAGTTCATGGGCCTGCGTCTTGCCATCGGTGTGCAGGAGACAGCCGCGAGCGATTTCTCGTCGAGCGAGAAGCAGGATATCTACGCCGCCGACGTCATCTACTCCACGAGCGACAAGCTGGGATTCGACTACCTCCTGGAGAACCTCGTCGGCACGAGCCAGGAGAAGTACCTCCGTCCGTTCAACTACGTGCTGATCGACGAGGCAGACGCGATCCTGCTCGACCTCGCCCAGATGCCTCTTGTCATCTCGGGCTCGCCGCGGGTGCAGTCAAACCTGTATCCCCTGGCCGACGCGTTCGTCGCGACGCTCCGCGAGGGCCTCGATTACGAACACGACGAGAGCGCCGGCGTCGTCACCCTCACCGAGGACGGGATCGCCGCCGGAAACCGGTTCTTCCACGTCGAGAACATCTACGACCCCAATTACTTCCAGCTGAACCGCCACATCAATCTGTCGCTGAGGGCACGAACGGGCTTCCAGCCCATGCGGGACTACATGGTGGTGGGTGGCAAGCTCGTGCTTCTCAGCTCAGTGACCGGGAGACTCCTCGAGGGCAACAAGCTTCAAGGAGGGCTTCACCAAGCCATCGAGGGCCGGGAAAGCCTCGAGATCACCACGGAGAACAGGGCAATGGCGTCGGTGACCTACCAGAACCTGTTCCTGATGTTCGATCGCATGGGGGGAATGACGGGCACTGCAAAGGGCTCGGAGAAGGAGCTGCTCAAGACCTACGGAACCGAGGTCGTCGAGATCCCGACCTACCGTCCCATGATCCGCGTGGACGAGCCCGACGTCGTCGTCCAGACGATCGACGAGAAGGAGCGCCTGGTCCTGGACTACCTCGAGGAGGTGCGGGCGACGGAGCGACCGATCCTCCTCACCACGGGCTCCGTCAAGAGCTCGGTGAAGTTCTCTCAGTATCTCCTCGATCGCGGCATCGAGCACAACCTCCTCAACGCCCTCAGCGAGGCCAAGGAGGCTGAGATGGTCCGCGAGGGCGGGCGCAAGGGCGCGATCACCGTCGCCACCCTGATCGCCGGGCGAGGAACTGACATCAAGGTCGAGCCCGCCGCCAGGGAACTGGGTGGGTTGGTGATCATCGGGGCCGAGAAGTTCCCCAACCAGCGCATCGAGGGACAGATTCGTGGCCGCGCCGGGCGGCAGGGCGACCCCGGGTCCAGCCGCTTCTACGCCTCGATGGAGGACGACCTCTCCGTGAAGTTCGGCTCGGTGAAGCAGGAGAACATCCAGAAGAAGCGGCTCAGCCCGCGCACCATGAGGCGCCTGCTGGATCGCGCCCAGCGCGCAAGCGAGGATTCTGCCAGCGGTGCGCGGAAGCTCTCGAAGGACTTCGACATCGCCATGGCCCGGCAGCGCGACCTCGTATACGAGATGCGCAACCAGATCATCACGGGTGACCCGGTCACCAGACAGGAACTGGAGGCGATCGCGGCGGGCGTCTTCGCCGACGCGGTGGCCGACGGCGCCGGTGACAGCAGCGACTCCCTCATGAGGTACATCCTCGACAACCTGAGCTACCGCCTCCCCGCCGGTCTTGACAGCCTCGGCGCGGGCGATCAGCCGCAGGTGCACTCGTTCTTGTCGAAGATGTTCTCCGGGGCGGTTCAGGAGAAGGCGGACGCTCTGGCCGACGCTGAGGTCTATGCAAGCTTCCAGAACATCATCTTCCTCAAGGCGATCGACGTCGCCTGGGTCGAGCAGGTCGACTTCCTGGAGCAGTTGAAGACCGTCGTTCAAGACCGCAACATGGCCCAGCACAAGGTCGAGTACGAGTACCGCAGGGAGGCCTACTTTGCCTTCGAGGAGATGAAGAAGCGCATCAACCGGGACATCGTCCGACTCCTGTGCCTGAGCCGCATCGAGAACGGTGCGGACGGCGGTCTCATCATTCAGTTCGCCTGATCGGACGCGGACCTAGTGCGCGTCTACAACATCAACAAGGCCATCGGCCTCGCATCGAGCGGCGTCGAATACGCCCAGAGGTACCGCCGAGCGATCTTCGCCGACATCACGTGGGTCGACGACTATTACGTCTTCACCGACTACATGTCCACCAACCTGAGTGTGTTCTCAGACCGGCTGGGCTTCACGAGGGCCCAGGTGCTGTGGATCTACAACCTCGTGACGGGCCGCGACACGCTGCCGTGCACGGTGAGCGTCGCGCAGTTCATCTCGACGCTCGAGCAGCCGCACGCTACTTCGCAGACGGGTCCGGACGACACTGAAGTCTCCATCACGGACTCACCCGTGCGCCACCGGATCAGGACCCTCGGAGGTCAGTTCGTCGACCGTGTGGAGACCACACTGGGCGATCAACTCGTATGCGTCGCCCACTACGACGGGACGCTGAACAACGTCGAGCACTTCCACGAGAACCGACTGGTACGTCGCGTCTTCTACACCCCGGACGGCCGCGTCGGCGCGGAGCAGTTCCACCGGGACCAGGAGATCACCCGCACGCTGATCACGCCGGCATCGCCGCTCCATCCCGGGGCTGTCCCGCTGGACCGCCCCGGGACCGGATCGTTCCGGGGGAACGTGGTGCTCGACGGCCGCTCGCGGTTCTTCCAGTTCGTGTTCGAGCGTCTCTTCACCCGGCCGGATGACGTGGTGATCGTGGACCGGGCGTTGGATGTAATCGACGGCATCTACCCGGTGATCGGCGAGCACCGTCTGTACTCGGTAGTGCACGCTGAGCACTTCGACCTCAGGCAGGTCGAAGACGGCGTGCTGCTCTGGAACAACCACTACGAGAACGTGTTCACCCGGCCGGACCTGGTAGACGGGCTCGTCGTGTCGACGCGCCGACAGAAGGAGGTCCTGCAGCAACAGCTCGCATCGCGCGGACCGGCCAATGAGATCCCGGTGGTGTGCATCCCGGCCGGTGTTGTCACCAGGCCCGCTCCGCAACCGGTGTACGACCCGTTCGCGACAGTCACCGCCAGCCGCCTCGCAGAGGAGAAGCACATCGACATCCTGATCCGCGCGGTCAGAACGGCTCGGGACGCACTGCCCGAACTCCGCCTCGACATCTACGGTGAAGGTAACCACGATCGCCTGCGCGCCGTGATCCGGGAGACGCGGGCACAGGACTATGTGCGCCTCATGGGGCACCAGAAACTGGACGGGGTGCTCGGATCGTACGGGCTCTACGTTTCGGCATCCACGTCCGAGGGTTTCGGCCTCTCCCTGCTCGAGGCGATGGCCGAAGGCTTGCCGCTCATCGGGTTTGACGTCGACTATGGAAACCGGGAGATGATCGATCCCGGAGTCAACGGCTACCTGGTCCCGTTCACCAACACCGACCAGGACGTCGACCAGTTCGCCGGCTCCATCGTCGAGGCGCTGACCTCAGGAGCACTCGACGAAATGCGGCGACAGAGCCTGAAGCTGGCCGAGGGTTACACGGCAGCCAACGTCGGCGAGCGCTGGGAGCGTCTCCTCCTCGGTGGGGAGGAGCACTGCTAGCGATCTTCAACGACTACGACGCCGCCACGCAGGAGCTGATGCAGTCGCTGCGGACCGCGGATATATCCTTCACACCGGTCGTCGTCCGGTATCGCGGAGAACTCCCCGACGAGGCTCTTTGCCCCTTCACCACGTACACGGGACTTGAGCGGACCGGCTCGCCGCTGTTCTTCAACGAGGTCCCCGTACCCGCCTGGTGTGAAATCCGCCAAGGGCCGGAGGTCTACGGCGAGATCCTGCGCGACGGATACGTGCTCGGCCGGATCCATTACGAGGCGAACTCGTTCCGGCAGGTGGAAAGCGTCGACTGGCTGTTGCCGGACCAGACGCTGGGCCACACCGACCATTACGACCGGTACGGCAACCACTACGCCGCGACCTACTACGGCAACGGCGTTCCCTACCAGACCGTGTACCGGGGACCGACGAAGCGGGACATCGAGGTCAATCACGTCTCACGGGTCGTCACCATGCGGTCGAAGCACAACCTTCTGACGTTTGCGAACTTGACGGGCTTCGTCTCGTACTTCGTCGACGACATGGGGCTCGTGGACGACCGCTTCCTGATCAACTCACTGTCGTACCCGTTGTTCGTGATGCGCAGACTTGCGACGGTGCCGAACACGACGTTGTTCTGGCAGGAGCCGATGACCGGCGACGTGCCGGACAACATGGCAACCGAGCTCGAGCGTCCGGAGGCGCTCACGCGGATCGTCTTCTGCGACGAGCGGCTGAGGCAGAAGGTCGCAGCGCTGTACCCGCAAACCGGCCTGGACCTCACCTACCTCTCACACATTGGGCAGTTCGCCGACAAGCACGACTATGACCCCAGGCGCGCGTTCACACTGACCTACAGTGATGAGATCGCAGGTCTCGTGGAGCTGCTGGAAGCATTTCCGGAGGTCACGTTCTCCGTTGCGGCCCCGACATTGATGAGCGACAAGCTCCACGGCCTGGCGCGCGGATACACGAACCTGACGCTGACCCCCACGATCAACCACAGCCAGATTCGCGAGGAGTTGGACAGGGCGTCCGTGTACCTCGACATCAACGCCGGCGCACACGTCCTTGACGTCGTCAAGGCCGCGTTCTACCTGAACCTCGTCGTGCTTGCATTCGGCCCTTACGCGAAGGCCGCCGGCCACGCCCTCGTGTTCCCGACAACGGAAGAGCTGAAAGCGCTCCTCTCGACCGTGATCGCGAGCCGGGAGGGCAGAGCGAAGGCGCTCGACGAGTTGCACGCAAAGCACGGTCCGATATCGACGCCGGGGGACTACCGGCGGTTGTTAGCGTAACCACGCTCCTGGCAGCCTTCAGATCCCCCGTCGGTTCGGAACCATCGCAAGGCAAACGATGGCGTCGACGATCATTCGGCGTGGCGTCGTCGAAGAGCTGACGCCGCAACCACGATGAGAGCCAGTCCGATGGCCGCTACACCAACGGTTCGGAGGACCCGCATTCCTTTCTGCGCCGTCCGCTCGACCTGTGCGGCGCCCCGGAGAACCTGTCGGACGTCATCAAGCGCCACCTGCACATCGCCGAGTCGGGCATCGGCATGCGCCAGGGCTTCAGGATCCGGAATCCTCATTGGCAGCGAACCTTACCCAACGCAGCCCAAAAGGGGGCACCCAGGGTCATTCAGAAGAAGCAACTCCCCCGTGGCCACGGGGGAGTTGGAGTGGAGACGGGGGGAATTGAACCCCCGTCCGCGGTCGCGTAAGAGATGGCGTCTACGAGCGTAGCCGGCGCTCAAATCTCACTTCCCAGTCGCCTCGCCGGCGGGGTTCTGGGGAGCCAGCTCCCTGGGTGGTCCTCGGATCGGAGGGAGCAAATCCTCACCGAGCAAGCCCACTAGTTGATCCCGGATCCTCCGCCGCGGGCTAACGGGGGCCGAGATGAGTCTTAGCTAGCTGAGATTAAGCAGCGAGGCCAAGATCAAAGTTGTGCGTGTCCGCACTTATGGTTTCCCAGGTGTTTTACGAGGCCTCCCGGGAACCTCGACTCGCAACCACCCCCACGATCCGACCACGTCGAAGCCTGTCGTCCCCAGGGGCATGTCTGCTCCTGATTTTAGCGGCGCGGCGGTGCGGGTAGCTCCGCAGCAGGTGGCTGTCACTGATCACGCCCATTCCGCGCGCTCCCGCCGCGGTCTGACCGCGGGCGAGGAGATCGGCGCGCGGTACCGCCTGCAGGAGGTGGTCGGAGTCGGCGGGATGGCCACGGTCTGGCGAGCACGGGACGAGCGCCTCGAGCGGCCGGTCGCGCTCAAGGTGATTGCCGACGCACTCACGGAGGACGCCGTCGCCGTGGCGCGCTTCGCGCGCGAGGCGCGAACGCAGGTGAAGATCCGGCACGCGAATATCGTCCGCGTCCACGATTACGACCTCGCGGCAAGGCAGCCGTACATCGTCATGGACTACATCGCGGGCGCGACCTTGAGCGAGCGCTTGGATCGTGCCCCGCTCGAACCGTGTGCGATCAAGGCGCTCGCCCGTGAGCTGCTCGCGGCCGTCGCAGCCGTCCACGACCACGGCGTGCTGCACCGAGACATCAAGCCCGCCAACGTCCTGTTCGACAGCGATGGTCACGCCCGGCTGACCGACTTCGGCCTCGCGCAGCTCGAGGGCCAGATCACCCATTCCGACGAGGTCGTGGGAACGCTGCGTTTCCTGGCGCCGGAGCTGCTCCAGGGCAGCCCGGCGACCCGCCAGAGCGACCTCTTTGGGCTGGGGGTCCTGCTGCGCACGGTCGCGGGCGCCACCGAGCTGCATCCGGCGACGGGGCTGACTCCTGTGCCCGACTCGCCACAGCACGTCGCCGATTTGATCGAGCAGCTCACCCGCGTGAGCCCGCACGACCGGCCGCGCGATGCTCATGCGGCGCTGGCTCAGATCGACACCGCGGCGATCTCCGCCCGCACCCGCGCGGGATCCACGCCAAGCCGCGCGAGCGTGCGCGCGGCGCCCGAGTCGTCGTGCATGACGACGCTGTGGAGCAGTTCGAGCGCGGTCAACTCGTTCGAGTCGCCCGCTGCCGCGTGCGTCAGCGCGCGTTCGAGGATCCGCCGGGCAAGTGGCGACACGAGCGTCGCCGCGCCGGCCCGCTCGCTGTTCGCGTAGGCGCGGCGGGCGGCCTCGAGCGTCATCTCGGTCGTCGGCTGCACGGCGTCGCGCGTCGCCTCCAGCGTCACGCCGAGCCGTCGCAGCAGCGTCATCGCCTGCTCGTCGCCGCATTGCAGGATCCCGAGCAGCAGGTGCTCGGTGCCGACCTCGTCGGCACCGAGACCGGCCGCTTCCTGTCTGGCGATGCGCACGGCTCGCCGTACGGGGACGGACACGTTGACGCCACCGGCCGTCGTGACGTCAGCCGCGTCGTCCTCCTTCACGAGGCGAGCGACGCTGTCGCGGTGGCGGCGGTGGGCGGCCTGTTTGGAGACACCGATCGCAGCCCCGATCTCGCGCCAGGACATTCCGGCACGGACCGCATCCGCGGCCAGCTCGGACTCGATTGCGTCGAGCTCGCGACGCAGCTCGCAGAGCGCCTCCAGTCTTCCGGCCGGATCCGTTCCGGCAACCACACGCAAAACCAGAGCTTCCACCTGGGCAGAGCGCTGCATCGCTATTTGAGGGTACTCAGCCGCGCCGGACGGCGGGAACGACAAATTGACATACATGCCTAGCTGCCCGTCAGAGGACGGTCACATTCGTCAAATCGATCTGACGTCGGGATGTGCCGCGCGCGGCGGCTCTCGCAACCGCAGATCGCGATCGGCCCGCCGGCGGCTCTCGCAACCGAGGTCGTCATGAGCCGCCGGCGCGCACAACCGCAGGTGACGATCAGCCGCCGTTGCCGCCCGGCCGGAAGCCCGTCACCTGCCGGCTCATCACGTGCTCGGTGATCACCCTGTCCACCAGCCCGTAGTCACGCGCCTGCTCGGCGGTGAAGAAGCGGTCGCGTTCCATGTCCTCGCGGACCTTCTCCTGGGTCTGGCCGGTGTTCAGGGCGTAGATCGTGTCGAGCTGCTCACGGAGCGCGAGCGTCTCGCGGGCATGGATCTCGATGTCCGCCGCCTGGCCCTGGAAGCCTCCGGAGGGCTGGTGGATGAGGATGCGGCTGTTCGGCAGCGCCAGGCGCTTTCCCTTGGCGCCGGCCGACAGCAGCAGCGAGCCCATGCTCATCGCCACGCCGAAGCAGATCGTCTGCACGTCGGGCTTGATGAACCGCATCGTGTCGTAGATCGCGAGGCCCGCGTAGACCACCCCGCCGGGTGAGTTGATGTAGAGCGAGATGTCCTTGTCAGGGTCGCTGCTCTCCAGATGGAGCAGTTGCGCGACGACGAGGTTGGCGATGTCGTCGTCGATCGCCGATCCGATGAAGACGATCCGTTCGTTGAGCAGTCGCGAGTAGATGTCGAATGAGCGCTCGCCGCGGGCGCTCTGCTCGATGACCATCGGAACCAGGGGCATGGGTAATATCCTTTCGACAACTGGTTGGTTGTCGCACGGACAATAGCAACCACTTGGTTGTCATCCGAGAAGATGATCAGCTGCCCACCACCAGAGGAGC
>Ga0123356_10006673_pt1 | contig 11630 bp, 10 predicted proteins | sample TergutEmb28metaG_2_FD_92546 | JGI IMG/M metagenome (GOLD analysis project Ga0123356, IMG submission 92546) | Embiratermes neotenicus P3 segment gut microbial communities from Petit-Saut dam, French Guiana - Emb289 P3 | ecosystem: Host-associated > Arthropoda: Insects > Digestive system > Gut ... | reverse complement strand
GCAGCCCGCTGTCCTTGACGATTTGAATGACGTCTTCCGGTTGCAACTCCGTGAGCGCCTTCTTGAGCGCCTGGTAGCCATCCATGGCGATATACTGCTCGAGCTGGAGCGGGTCGATGACGCCGCAGTTGCGCAGCGCCGTGCGCCTTTGCTTGCGGTAGAAGGCTGTTTCCTCCAGGGGAAGCGCTTCGCCTTCGGCGGCCTCGCCCGTGGCGGCGCCGATGGTGTATTCCGCGACTACTTGCCCATTCGCGATGTGGGAATGGGTCACGCGGGCCGCTTTTTCAGCGTTCATCTGCACATAGGTGACTTTTTCCCGGCCGGAGGCATAGACCTCCATAATGGGCTCGTACTGGCACATGCCGATGCAGCCGACTTCCTCCACGGCCACGTTGTTCAGGCCCAGGCCGTTCAGCTCCCTGCGCACGGATTCCAGCACGGGGCCGGCGCCCGCAGCGATGCCGCAGGTGGCATTGCCCACCACGATGCGGAAGGCCGGGCCCGCGGCGCTCCCCGCCGTCATTTTGGCCCTAGCCGCGTCCCGGATCACGTTTAGTTCATTCACAGAAATCAAAGCAAACTCTTCCTTTCTTATAGCTTAATCGCGATACTTCGCCAGAATGCCTTCGAGCATATCCGGGGTCAGGTTGCCGTAAACATCGTCGTTGATCATCATCACCGGGGCCAGGCCGCACGCGCCGATGCAGCGGCAGGCCACAATGGAAAACCGGCCGTCCTCCGTGCATTCGCCGGCCGCGATGCCAAGCAGCTCGCAAATGCGTTCCAGCACGGCCTGCGCGCCCCGCACGTAGCACGCCGTGCCCATGCAGACGGATATCGCGTATTCGCCCGCGGGAGAAAGCGCGAACTGGGAGTAGAAGGTGGACACGCCGTAGACTTTTTCCAGCGGGAGTTCCATGCCGTCGGCAATCATGACCTGCACCTCGTAGGGCAGGTAGCCGTAGATTGCCTGCGCCTTTTGCATCACGGTCATCAGCTGGCTTTTGTCGCCGCGGTATTCCGCGATTACGGCTTCCAGCTGGGCCGCCTGTTCGGCTGTCCCCCTGAACGGCATTTTGCTGACTTTTTTGACCATATGTAGTTCATACCTTTCTTATGCTTGCTTTATCACGCAGGCTCCATTATAACAAAGAAAGAGACGCTTGTCAAGATTCCGTACGCAAGAAAATCCTGCGAGGATCATGCAAATTTATCTTGACAAACGAATCATTTTATGCTATGATGCATATTATGCAATAAATATGCATCATAGGAGTTAAATATGCAGGACATCACACATGCGCAGCGGGCGACGGTTTTGATGGAGGCGCTGCCTTACATCACGAAGTACCACAATAAAATCATCGTGATCAAGTACGGCGGCGCGGCAATGCTGAACGACGGGCTCAAACGCCAGGTAATGGGGGATATCGCGCTGCTGCACCTGGTTGGCATCCGCGTGGTGCTGGTCCACGGCGGCGGGCCGGAAATCTCGGAGCTGCTGGGTCGCATGGGCAAGCAAACGGAGTTCATCGACGGCCTGCGCGTGACGGACAAAGAAACGGCGGAAGTCGTTCAAATGGTGCTGGCTGGCAAAATCAATAAGGGCCTGGTGGCGCTAATGGAAACCTTCGGGCGGCATGCCATCGGGCTCAGCGGCCTGGACGGGCGAATGATCGCAGCGGAACAGATGGACCCTGCGCTGGGGTTCGTTGGGGAGATCACGGGCATTGACCCGCAGCCGATCTTCGACGTGCTAGAAAGCGGGTACATCCCAGTGATTTCGACGCTGGGCTGCGACGAAGAAGGTAATGTGTACAACATCAACGCGGACACGGCGGCGGCCCGCATCGCCGCGGCGCTGGGGGCCGAAAGCCTGATTTCCATGTCGGACATCCCGGGCCTATTGCGGGACGTGGAGGACGAAAGCAGCCTCATCCGCAAGTTATCCGCCGATGAGATTCCGGATTTGGTGGAAGAGGGCGTCATCTCCGGCGGGATGATCCCCAAGGTGGACTGCTGCGTGGAGGCCCTACGGGGCGGCGTGCGCCGGGTGTTCATTTTGGATGGCCGCGTACCCCATTCGATTTTAATCGAAGTGCTAACGGACGCGGGCATCGGCACGATGTTTTATTCGGCTGTGCCGCAGCAGCAGAAAAGCTGCACTGAAAATAAAGGTGTGACCTCATGAAATTGTTCCACGTCAGCGAAGAACCGGATATTGCCCAGTTCGTTCCCCGCACGCCCCTGCGAAACGATTTGGATCAAACAAAGAAGTTTGTGTGGGCCATCAACGAGCAATGCCTGCCGAATTTTCTCGCGCCGCGCGAATGCCCGCGTGTGACGTTCCGCGCCGACGAGAATACTTCGGAAGAGGACGTCGCACGATTTTTCTCCACCTCCCGCCGCCATTGCATGGCCATTGAGCACGCCTGGTTTGAACGCATGCGGAACACCACGCTGTATTTATACGAGCTTGATCCTGCAAATTTTTGTTTGCAGGATCAAGCCGCGGGCTATTACGTCAGCGAGCAAACGGAAGCGCCCATCGCGAAAACGCAAATCGACGACATTTTTGGCGCGCTGTTTGAGCGGGGCGTCGAAGTCCGGCTTGTGGATCACCTGTGGGAATTGAGCGACGTCGTGATTGCTTCCACGCTTTGCTTTTCGAACTGCGACATGGCGAATGCCCGGTCCAGGCGCCTGTTCACACGGCACATCGCGAGCTGGGATGACTGGGGGAAGGTCTACCAGTCCATTCCGGCATTCCGGGATTTGATTGCGCATATCTTCGCGAAAGAGAACTTGCCCATGGCGGAAATTGGGCAGCTGGAACCGGGCACGAACGCCGTGTTCCGGGTAGGCGGCTATGTCGTCAAAATTTTCGCGCCAAATGAGAGCGGCATGGATCAAACGCTCGACTTGCAGACGGAGCTTTTCGCCATTCAGCGTGCCAACGCGCTAGGCATCGCCGCGCCGAAGCTAATCGCCCACGGCTTTGTGCAGGACAAATACCGTTTTGCGTATTTGATCATGGAATTCATAGAAGGTAAAATGATGCTCGAAGACGATGTGAAGCGCATGCCGAATCAGGCGAAATATGAATTCGGCCGCAAGCTGCGCACCATCACAGACAAAATGAACACGCCATGCGAATGTTTTAACGGCATTGATATTGTGAATGATGAAGATCGGTGGGAGCGATGGAGAAAATTCCCGGTGCGTTTCCAGACGGAACGCAGGGATTATCTCGCGTCCCATGCGTTTGGCGCATCCGTCTTCGTGCACGGCGACCTGAACGGAGATAATATTCTCATGACAGCGCAAGGCGATCTTGCGATCATTGATTTTGCCGACGCCGTGCTGGCTCCCGTCGAATATGAGCACGCGCTTGTCGCCGCGACATTTGATTTTGACAAAGCGTTCCTGCGAGGCTATTTCGAGAACGATACGGCAAATCTGGACGAGCGATGCTTCCACGGGATTTTGATTCACGCCTTCGGCGGCGACATCGTGGCGGAACGCATTTGCGGGCCGGAAGAAATCACAGGCTTGGAGCGGCTCAGAGAAAAAATTTATGCCGTAATTGAGGAGGCCGTTTCATGACAATCCGCGCAATGACAATCGAAGACTACGATGCTGTGTACGCTCTTTGGGGGAGTTTGCCGGGCATCGGCCTGCACCCGCGGGACGACTCGCGCGAGCGAATTGTCTATTACCTGCGGCGGAACCCGGATACCTGCTTTGTGGCGGAAGAGGATGGCGCGCTTTTGGGCGCGGTGCTGTGCGGCAACGACGGGCGGCGGGGGTATATCAATCATTTGGCTGTCACGGCGGATCGGCAGGGCCAGGGCGTCGGCCGGGCGCTGGTGAACGCCTGCCTCGCGGCGATGTCCCGCGAGGGCATCGGCAAGTGCTCCCTCATGGTGTTTCGAGGCAACGACGCGGGCAACGCCTTCTGGGACGCCGTGGGATCCGTGCGCAGGGAAGAAATTTTGTATCGGAACCTGAACACGAATTATGAAAAAATGGAGGGCGACGGCCATGCGTGTTAATGCCTATGGCGCGACGCTGGCCGGCAGTTCCGGCGTAAACGGCGACAAATTTTATATTTCCACCAACCGTCGGCTTTTCGTGCTGGCGGACGGCGCCTCCGGCGCTGGGCCGGACGGCAAAGTCGCCATGAGCGCCACTTGCGTTCAAATTGCAAGCGAGTTTGATTTTGTCGGCGCAGACCTAGCTCCCGGCGAATATATCAATACGCTGCTGCATAAAATCAACCTGGCGCTGATTGCGCTCTCGCAGGAAACCGGCGTGCTGTGCTTTGGCACGCTTGTGATTGCCTTCGTTCATGAAAATTCTCTGTGGGTCACAACCTACGGCGATTCTCCGGCGTATCTTATGCAGGGCGGCAAAACCATGCGCGTGGCGCGCAATTTAAGGCGCTACGAAAATATGATCGCCGAGGGCTTCATCACCCGCGAGGAATACGAGGGCTATCTCGGCAGCATGCACGAGCGCATGCAATCCGCCTTCGACCGGTTTCTGCCCGAAATTGTTCCAGACAATGTCATAGAGCAGTACGCCCTTGCCCCCGGTGACGCGTTTTTCGCTTGCAGCGACGGCCTGAGCGACTGGATTCCGTCGGAGCGGGTGTTCGGGAACATCAACGCGCTTGACGAATTGGTTCTTACGGCGCGCGATATCGCGTTAAGCAAGCAAAACTATTTTGACGATATTACGGCAATCGCTTTTACTTGCGAAAGGAGCTAACAATGAACACACAAGAACTCACCCAACAATACATCGCGCCAACCTACGCGCGGTTTCCCGTCACATTCGCGCGCGGGGAGGGCTCGCTGCTATGGGACGACAGCGGCAAGGAATATATCGACCTGGGCTCGGGCATCGCGGTAAATACCCTGGGCCTCGCGGACCAGGCCTGGGCGGATGCCGTCGCGGCACAACTGCGCACCCTCGCGCATACGTCGAATTTGTATTATACCGGCCCACAGGCGGAACTCGCGAAGATACTTTGCGAGCGTGCGGGTATGTCTAAAGTATTCTTTTCGAACTCCGGCGCGGAGGCCAACGAATGCATGATCAAGGCCGCGCGCAAGTGGGCGTCCGACCGCTATGGTGAAGAGCGCCGCCCCGTGATCGTCACGCTGAAGGGGAGCTTTCACGGGCGCACTTTAGCGACATTAGCCGCCACGGGCCAGGAAGACATGCACCGGCACTTCGGGCCATTTCCCCTGGGATTTAGATGTGCTGAAATTAACAGCATCAAAGATTTAGAGGGCGTGATTGGTGATGATTGCTGCGCTGTGACGCTGGAGCTCGTGCAGGGCGAGGGCGGCGTCATTGCGCTGGATCATGATTATGTGCAAGCCGTAGCCAAGCTTTGCGTGGAGCGCGGCATGCTGCTGCTCATTGATGAGGTCCAGACCGGCAACGGCCGCACGGGCACGCTGTTCGCGTTCGAGCGGTACAATATCGCGCCCGATATATTCAGCACAGCGAAAGGGCTGGCTGGCGGCCTTCCGCTTGGGGCTACGCTCTTCGGGCCCAAAACGGCGGATGCCCTGGGTCCTGGCGACCACGGCTCCACCTTTGGGGGGAACCCCGCGTGCGCCGCCGGGGCGCTGCATGTGATTTCCCGCCTGGATGAGGAATGCCTGGCCGGGATTCGCGAAAAAAGCGAATATATCAGGATGAGATTAACGGGCGCGCCGGGGGTGCTGGGTGTGACGGGGCTTGGGTTGATGCTGGGCATCCAAACCGCGCGGCCCGCGAAGGAAATCGCAGGCGAGTGCCTGGCGCGAGGCGTGGCTGTGCTCACGGCGAAAGACAAAGTCCGCCTCCTGCCCGCGCTGAATATTCCCATAGAAATATTGGCAAGGGGGATGGACGCGCTGCTTGAATCGATTGGTGCGAACCGGTAAAATTCATCGGTCGTTCATAAGGATTTTCTCCCTTTCCTTACGACAAAAAAACAGAAGGGGGGCTTATTTGTGGAGCAACACCTGGCGTTTTTGCGGTCGCTGCCGCTGTTCCGGGGCATGGAGGAACCGGATATTCTTCGCCTCCTGCGGGACCTGAACGCAAGCGAGTTGCGCTTCGCCAAGCAGGAAATCGTGTGGGAGCCTTTCCGGCGGCCGCCGTATCTGTGCGTGATCGTAGAGGGCTGCTTCCAGATGATGCGGGAGGATTGGCGGGGCAACCGCAGCATTACCGATTTTTTTCTGCCGGGGGATTTGATCAGCGAAAACCCTGCCGAAGGTTTGCTGCCGTTTTATTTCACCGTGAAGGCAGGCACCACGGCGATTGTTTTTTTAAATGACGCGAAACCGATGCCGCCGGAAGAGGGATTGCGGGATGTGAACATGCTATTTCTGCGCAATCTTGCGGATGTCCTGATCCGCAAGGAAACGCGCCTGCTTTATAAGATTGAGTACCTGAGCCGCCGCACCACGCGGGAAAAGCTCATGTGTTACCTGACGGTCCAGGCGGCGCTGCAGGGCGGCGGCCGCCGCGTCACGGTGGATTTTACGCGGCAGGAACTGGCGGACTTCCTTTCCGTGGACCGCAGCGCTATGTGCACGGAGCTTGCCCGCATGCAAAGGGACGGGCTGATCCGCTTTGACAAGCGGGAGTTTGAGCTACTGGGAAATAATTCGTAATGCGCAATTCATAATGATATGCTCAAAGGCAAGATCATCGTTATCTTGCCTTGACATTTTATTTTAGATGGGGTATCATAGTATTTGTGAGAATATTGCATTCAGAAGGAGGCCTCTATGAACAACCGCCCTGTTTTGCTTTGCGTGATGGATGGCTACGGCCTGGCCGGGGCAAGCGCCGCCAACGCCATCGCCGCCGCGCATACCCCCCGGCTGGACGCCCTGTTCGCCAAATACCCCCACACGCGCCTGGGCGCTTCCGGCATGGACGTGGGCCTGCCCCACGGGCAGATGGGCAACAGCGAGGTGGGGCACATGAACATCGGCGCGGGGCGCGTGGTGATGCAGAAATTCACGCGCATCAGCATGGCGATACAGGACGGCACGTTTTTCGAAAACGCAGCCTTTTTAAAAGCCATCGCGGATTGCAAAAAAAACAACGGCGCCCTGCACCTGCTGGGCCTTGTCTCGGACGGCGGGGTGCACAGCCACAACACGCATCTTTACGCCCTGCTCGAGCTCGCGAAAAAAGAGGGCCTGCGTGCGGTTTACATCCATTGCTTGCTGGATGGCCGTGACGTGCCTCCCACCTCGGGCATCGATTATGTGAAGGAACTCTTTCAAAAAAACCAGGCGCTTGGTGTCGGGACAATCGCCACCATCACCGGGCGGTATTACGGCATGGACCGGGAAAAAAAATTCGACCGGGTAGAGAAATTTTACAACGCCATGGTTTATAATCAAGGCGAGCGGTTCACCTGCGGGCGCGATTATATACAAAAAAGCTACGACGCGGGCAACACGGACGAATTCGTGCTGCCGGGCGTTTCAGCCGCGGCACAGCCGGTGCGGGACGGCGACAGCGTCGTCTTCTTCAATTTTCGGCCGGACAGAGCGAGGGAAATCACCCGGGCCTTTGTGGACCCGGAATTTAACGGCTTCGCCCGGGGCCGCCAACTTGCCATTACTTTCGTGTGTATGACCCAGTACGACGCCACCATGCCCGGCGTGCTGGAAGCGTTCGCGGTTTCGCCCCTTGATGAGCAGTCACTGAAATACCCACTGGGGCAGGTGATCGGCGAGCGCGGGCTGCGGCAGCTGCGCATCGCGGAATACACGAAGTACGCGCATGTCACATTCTTTCTCAATGGCGGCGTGGAGACTGTGTATGAGGGCGAGGACAGGATTTTGATCGACTCCCCCAACGTGCCAACCTATGATTTGCAGCCGGAAATGAGCGCGTATCTCGTGACGGAACGGCTGGAGGCGCTCATCGCCCAAGGGACCTATGATGTGATCGTGCTCAACTTCGCCAACTGCGACATGGTGGGCCATACAGGTGTTTTCGGCGCCGCAAAGGCCGCCGTGGAGGCCGTGGATACGTGCGTGGGCCGCGTTTGGGATTCTATCAAAGCACAGGACGGCGTAATGCTCCTAACGGCGGACCACGGCAATGCCGACCGCATGTTTGAAGCCAACGGCGAACCTTTTACGGCACACACGACAAATCCCGTGCCGTTTTTGGTCGCGGGTTACGACTGCAAGCTGCGCGAAGGCGGCAGGTTATGCGATATTGCCCCCACGCTGCTTGTTGTCATGGATATTCCTCAGCCGAAAGAAATGACGGGCGTCAGTTTATTTGAGGTCTCATAATATTTCAGGATTCCCTTGCATTTTCGCCTGCAAAGATATACAATAATCAATATGGGGAGGGCTGATTTATGCAATTGAGCAAACGGTCACAACTGCATTTGGGGCGGCTAATCGACGTCGCCTATTATTTGATGATCCTCGCGGCGTTCTATTTGTTCATCCGCTACGCGTTTTGGCTGGCGTTCCCGTTTTTGTTTTCGTTCCTGGTGGCCGTCGCACTGCAAAAGCCCATGATCCTCGCCCACCGGAAACTCCGGCTGAAAAAAAGCTTCACAGCCATTGCCCTGGTGCTGCTGTTTTATGTGCTAGTGTCCGTGGTGGTCGCCCTCATCGGCGTGCGGATCTGGAACAGCGCCAGAGGTTTTATGGATTATATCATGGAGCAGGCGCGCAACTTCCCGCAGATTGCCCAGGGCTTGCAGGGCAGGATCATCGACCTGACCCGTTGGATGCCGGTAGGCGCCCAGGCGCGCATCGAAACGTGGCTGGGCACCTTTTTTCAAGGCCTGTTTGAGGGACGGGATGCCGCGGGCGAGCCCCTTGGCGCCTTTGGGAGCCTGATGACCCACGTGAACCTGCAATGGTTCCGGGCGCCCGTTTCCGGCGTGCTGAATACCGCCGCGCGGATCCCGAGCATCGTGATCGCCGTGGTCATCACCATCATTTCGAGCTTTTTTATCACCATCAGCTACGATTCCATCGTGGGCTTTATCAAAAGGCAGTTGGGGCCGGAAAAATCGAAGGGCCTTTCCGCCACCAAGCGCATCGTGTTCCAGTCCCTGAAAAAACTCCTGCGCTCTTATGCCATCATTATGGGCGTCACGTTCTGCGAACTGGCGCTGGGGCTTTTGCTGCTGCGCCTGGTGGGTGTGTACGACGGCAGCTACATCATCAGTATCGCCGCGGTGACGGCCTTGGTGGACATCCTGCCGGTGCTTGGCACCGCCTTCGTGCTCATCCCCTGGGCGGTTTACAGCCTGATCATGGGCAATATCGGCCTTGGCGCGGGGCTGCTCATTTTGCTTGGGGTTATCACGGTGGTGCGGCAGATTCTTGAACCCAAGGTCATCGCCTCGAACCTCGGCCTGCCGCCCATTGCCATCATCGCCGGGATGTACATCGGCCTGCAACTGTTCGGGTTCCTTGGGCTCTTCATGGTGCCCATCCTGCTGATTCTGCTCAAGCTCCTCAACGACGAAGGGGTGGTGCGTATTTGGAAGCCCAGCGTGCAAAAAGAAGAGCCCCAGCCGAAACAGAAGCCGAAAAAGCCGCCGAAGGCCAAGCCCGAAAATACGCAGCCCAAGTAATAGATATAGAAAGAAGGTCTTGTCGTGGATTGGATAATCGATGTCCTCGCGTACATTATAATGATTCCGATTATGATACCGATGCTGCCTTTGTTTTTCTTCTTGGCGTTTGTTTTTAAAGATCATTTTTAATATCGAGGGGGAATGCAACCATGGTTTCAGGCAGAGTCGAAAACCCAGGCGAATACTTCGGGGCCGTTCCGGCGGGGAAGCTGGGCATCATCGCGCTCCCGGGCTGCGAGCGCATGGCCCGGCAGATTGACTCGTACATCGTGGGCTGGCGCGGCGAATACGCGAAAACCCTGCCGCCGGACATCCAGCACTACACGCGGGACAGCTACCTTATCGACGCGAAGCTGCTGCGCTTCAGCACCGGCGAGGGCAAGGCCGTGATCACGCAGTCCGTGCGGGGCTACGACCTGTTCATCCTGTGCGACTGCTTCAACTACGGCGAAACTTACGAGATGTACGGGCGGGAGTACCCCATGAGCCCGGACGACCACTTCGCGAACTTGAAGAGAGTCATCAGCGCGGCGGCTGGCAAGGAGCGCAGGCTCACGGTGATCATGCCCATGCTCTACGAAGGCCGGCAGCACCGCCGCAACAACCGGGAATCCCTGGACTGCGCCATGATGCTGCAAGAACTCGAAAGCCTTGGCGTGGAGAACCTCATCACCTTCGACGCCCACGACCCGCGGGTGCAGAACGCCATCCCCAACTGCGGGTTCGAGAGCGTGCCGCCCATCTACCAGATGATCAAAGCCATCATCAACCATGTGCCGGACGTCAACCTGCACAAGGACCATCTGATGGTCATTTCCCCGGACGAAGGCGCCATCAGCCGCTGCATCTCGTATTCCACGGCGCTTGGCGTGGACGTCGGCATGTTTTACAAGCGCCGGGATTATTCCATTCTCAAAGGCGGGCGCAACCCCATCATCGCCCATGAATTTCTTGGCGGCAACATGCACGGCAAGGACGTCATCGTGGTGGACGATATGATTGCCTCCGGCGACAGCATGATCGACGTATGCTCCAAGCTCAAGGAGCTGGGGGCCGAGCGGGTATTCTGCTGCGCCGCGTTCGGACTGTTCACCTCAGGTCTTGCCCGCATGGACGCCGCCTACAAGGCCGGGCTGTTCGATAAAATTTTCACCTGCGACATGATTTACGGCACGCCGGAGCTGCTCGAGCGCGAATGGCACGTAAGCGTGCGCATGTCGAAGTACATTTCGTACATCATCGATACCCTCAACCACGACATGTCGATTTCCAGGCTGCTCAACCCCGCTGACCGGATTCAGCGGCTGCTGGTGCAGAGGGGATACAGAATAGGCTAGCGCCTATTCAGGAATCAGGTATATCCCATGGGCTTTGTCCAAATACGCGAAAAATATTCCGAGAAAGAAGGTATCCCCATGAAAAAAGCATTCAAGAAGGCACTGGCAATCCTCCTGGCAACTCTCATGCTGATGGGAGTTGGGGCTGTTTCGGCAAGCGCCGCGCCGCAAAAAACAAAAGAGCTCTACCGCATGGAGGCCGGGTCAATCAAGGCCGCGTACGACGACTACGGGCCGGGAATCCCCGAAGGCACGCTGGAAATCATCGATCCCGGCGCGGCAAAGGGAATCGTTTACGTTTACGACGACGGAGACTCGTATCTGGAAAACCGGGACCTGAGCGGCTTGGTGTTCAAGGCAAGCGGCAGCAACTTGGACGAGCCGCAGACAGTCAATTACGACGACGTGAGCGCGGAGGACTATTACGACAAACCCCAGGAAGGAAAAATCATTTGGGAATTTGGGCTTGGCCTGGACTGGGACGCCCAGCCCGATGGCTGGAAGCTCGGCGAGAACCAGGCGATTCTCTATGTGTACGGCTACCAGTACACCGAATTCGTCGTGGAAACGGTGATTGACGGCGTGGAGTATGGCCGGTTCGTGGAGGAATACGTGTTCTATGGAACCGCGCCATTTGTCCTCACAGG
>Ga0123356_10006672_pt1 | contig 11632 bp, 6 predicted proteins | sample TergutEmb28metaG_2_FD_92546 | JGI IMG/M metagenome (GOLD analysis project Ga0123356, IMG submission 92546) | Embiratermes neotenicus P3 segment gut microbial communities from Petit-Saut dam, French Guiana - Emb289 P3 | ecosystem: Host-associated > Arthropoda: Insects > Digestive system > Gut ... | reverse complement strand
TGACGCCGACTGCGAATCCGCAGCCAACGGCAAGCAGGCTCATGCCAACGCCCAGAAAGCGGTCCCAACCCAGGCGGAGCGAAAGAGCGACAATGATTGCAGTCAGGGGAATTACCTCTTCAAAAGAGCCTATCAGAGAGCCAAGGGTCATAAAAACCAGCGGTAGAACAAATAGCAACCGGCGGTTGTTTTGCTCGAAACGTGCTGCAACGCTGGTGATCAGAAAGCTGAGCACACCGCATGATTCGAGAGCAAAGAAGGCACCGCCGATCACGAAGAGAAAGGCGAGCAGCATTATCAAGACAACCCTGTTGGTTCCGCCTAAGATCAGCAGGGGAGCCAGGAACCACCGCCAAAGCGGCAGATTGCCATTGGTTGCGTGATATGAATCAGCGACGATTACCTCGGAGCCGTCAATTATGGCGCGATCGAACTGTCCGGTTGGAAGCAGGCGGGTCAGCAGTAGCGCTGCGATCATCAGGCCGATTAAGACGACGAAGGCGGTGATGTAGGTGCGGATTGAGATGGCTGTGATTCCGCCGACTGCGTTGTCGTCTGGTGCGCCACCGCTGCTAGCGCTGCCCTCGCCCTTGCCATCTTCAGTTGGTCGTACTTGCATGTTTACTCCTTACAACTCGCAAAACCTGGCGAGCGATTTCATGTTTCGGCTTGAAGCGTGAGGTTTTATCCACATTATTTGCCTAGCATTGGCGAATCAGACGCAGGTAGAACTGGACGGTTTTGACTATTGACTCGACGGGGATGCGCTCGTTGTGTCCGTGGATGGTCTCGCGCTCAGCCTTGCTCAGGGCGATTGCCGAGAAGCGGTAAACGCCGTCGCTGATGCGGCTGTAGTGGCGCGAATCGCTGGCTGCGACCATCAGGTAGGGTGAGACCAGCGCGCCAGGCCAGGTTTCGCGGATCACAGAACTCAGCAGTTCCCAGTGCTTGCCGGTGGTTTTTGAGGTGCTGGACGGCTCCATACCATACAGGTTGGTGAAGATGATGTTCGGATTATTGGCAATTGACTTCAGGCGCGCCAGTGCGCTGTCGGGCGTTTCGCCGCCGATCAGTCGCAGGTTGGCACGCATCGCCGCGTTGGGTGGCAGCACATTGCAGGCTTCGCCGGCTTCCATCATGGTAAAGGCGCAGGTGGTGCGCATCATCGCATTCAACTCTCCGCCGGCTTTGCGGCAGATGCTGTCGAGCAACGGCAAAAAGCACCACAGGTTGGCAAAAATCATCCGGTAGAGAAAGGACGAATGGCGCCCGAGCGTGTCGAACATCTCAGCGACCGGCTTGGTCAGCCTGGAAGGAAAAGGCTTGCTCTCGATTCGCACAACCGCCTGCGCAAGCTGGCCGACCAGGGTATGCGGTGGCGGAGCAGAAGCGTGCCCACCCTGGCTCACCAGGCTGAGCTCGACATTCAGCATGCCCTTCTCCGCAATACCGACCACCGCACAAGGCTGCGTGACTCCAGGAAAAATGTCCTCAACCACGGCGCCGCCCTCATCGATAACCATCGCCGGCTGAACGCCTCTCTGGTGAAGCAGCTCCACCATGGCGGGAGCTGCGGTTCCAGCCACTTCTTCGTCCCCCGCGAAGGCAAGATAAAGATCATTCTTAGGGATAAAACCTTGCTCTAGCAGCATCTCGGTTGCGTTCATGATGCCGTTTAGAGTGACCTTTGTGTCAAGCGCGCCGCGTCCCCAGAGTACGCCGTCTTCAAGTATGCCCTCGAAAGCCGGTTTTTCCCAGGACTCTTCGTCTGCTGGTACTACGTCGTAGTGCGCCATTAGCACTGTTGGAGCAGAATCGCTTTCTCCCTTGATGGTGAACAAAAGACCCGTGCTTTCAACAAGTTCGACAGTTGCTGTCTTGTGTATCAATGGAAAACGGACGGAGAGCATATTACGGAATGCTATAAACTCGGCTATATTGATCAGGCTGGGGTCGTCGTAGGAGATTGTCTTACAGCGAATCATTGACATGAGGTTTTTGGTGGCGCGTTCGGCATCTACAACAGCCTCGCTGGCAACAATGGAGTATGGTTGTGGCGGCTTGAATGCGGAGGTGCGAATCAGTAGCACGCAGACAAAGATGAGTAGAATTGCCAGTAAACCGAGTAATAATTGAATCCATATGCCCATAGTCTGACCGACTTCCTGTCTGAGATAAGACTGCTTGCGTTGCCTGGTTGCTTGGCGCATTACATGCTAGCAACCTTTGCAGCTATACATGATGCTGGTTGGTAATTTAACACGAAAGCGGTGTAAGGTTCGAGTAGAGAATGGGAGTCGCACCGGGTACAGCACGGGCGTAGCTCAAGTGGGGCGCAAGTGCTGCACGGGCTTAGTGCAGACGCGATGCAGACGCGGCACATTACATAAAAATGCCTGCAAAAGGGTTGCCGCGCGTTTGGCTTTCGTATATGATAGCGTCCGCTGCTTTTCGCAGCACCCTTATTTGCGGGGTGTTAGCTCAGTTGGTTAGAGTGCCGGCCTGTCAAGCCGGAGGTCGCGGGTTCAAGTCCCGTACATCCCGCCATATAACCTTCGCAGGTTAGAAGTCTATTCGCGGTTTCTGGCCTTATTTTTTTCAGGGTTGAAGCGCGCCAGCTATGGCTTGGCTGTGTCCGAGCTGTGCCGCCGCTCTCGCGCCTCGCGCCACGAGACCCACCTACAACTGTTTAGCGATATAACAGGCGACGGTAGTGCCCACGCGTGGAGAGCTAACCAGCTCAACATAACCACCATGGTAACTGGCTATATGCTTGACAATTGAAAGCCCGAGACCGGACCCACCGGTTTTCTTGGACCTGGACTTGTCAACACGATAGAAGCGTTCAAAAACCCTACTCTGGTGCTCTTGAGCGATTCCGACTCCATTATCAGTCACAGCGATCTGGTAGAACTCGTCTTCTGACGACAGAATCAGCTTTACCGATCCACCTTCGTTGTTATATTTGATGGCATTATCAAGCAGGTTGAATAGCAACTCATCAATCATCTGTCGGTTTGCAGTGATTATTAATGGCTGCCCGAAAAGCTCTACAGTGACACCTCTTTCATCAGCTTGTGCCTGCAGAGCATCAATGACTACCACAGCTAGCTCGCGCAAGTCAAAGTCCGAAAAGTCTCCGTCAACCTTGCCTTCGTCAAATTCTGAGATCCTGATTATGTCGTCGATGATGCTAACCAGTCGCTTGGTCTGCCAGGCAATCTTCTCTGAGAAATCCTGAATGTCTTCCTGTTTGGCAATACCAGTGCTAATCATCTCCGAAAGAGCAGAAATCGAAGTCAGAGGGGTCTTCAGCTCATGCGAGACATTTGCGGTGAACTCCTTACGTAGCTGCTCGGCGTTTCGCTGCTCAGTAATGTCAAAGAAAAGAACAACCCCACCAATGAGTTCTTCTGCACTCAAAACCGGGCTGAAGAACAACGAATACAGGCGACCACGACTCTCCCAGCTCATCTCTGCATACGTGCCTGAAAGACAAAGTCTGACCTTCTGTTGAAAGTCAATATCGCGACAGATATGTAAGATGTCAGCTTCAACTACTGAGTCTTCGGATACATCGAAAACAGCAAGAGCGCTTTTGTTTGCAGTCATAACTTTACCAGTGCTATCAAGCAGGATAAGCCCTTCGCGCATATTATTAGTGATAGTGTTAATCGTATCAGCGCGGTTTTGCAGCGAGGTTATTTGGGTGTTAATCTCCTGCCTTTGCTGATTGATGCGTTTTGCGTATGGGGCAAGCTCATCGTAGACAACAATGTTTCCGCTATCAAAGTTAATCTGCTCAAGTGGGCTAATAAGTTTGGCAGTCAGTTGCCGTGCCATAGTATTGGCAAAAAGAAGAATTACTATTGCCACAAGCAGAACTACCGGTAACAGTGAAACAAAAATTCCTGTTATTCCGGCAACAGTACGCGACACCCGAAGAACCGTGCCATCATCGAGCAATAGTGCAAAGTAGTAGGTTTCTTCCATCTGAGTCGATGATTGACGCGTAGCTTCGCCAGTGCCTGTATTCAGAGCAGAAATGAACTCCGGTCGATCCGAGTGGCTCTCAAGAGTATCCGCTTTGTACATATTGTCAAACAGAACCACTCCATCCGATGCAATAACTGTCACACGCAAAACATCGCTCTTATCCCCAATAAAACTAAGAACGTCTGCCAGATTTTTACTTGAAGAATTAGTCGCAACCCCATTTGCCATCTCTGCAGCGAGACCTGCTGTTTCACGTAAATCGGCAAAAACCCGATTTTTATAGGCGCTGTAGAAGAACATGCTGAGCAGCATCGAGAGAATGGCTACGCTGACAAAGACCAAGCCAAGAAAGTAAAGATAGATACGTTTTCTCATGTAATTTTCCTGCCCCTATTGCTGCAGAATCAGTCCCCTAATCGGTAACCGACATTTCTAATGGTTTTTATATGTTCGCCAGCATCACCCAGCTTGTGACGCAGTGTGCGGATATGCGTATCCAGGGTTCGGCTTTCGCCGCCAAAATCAAAACCCCAGACGGCTTCCATGATTCTGTTTCTGGCTAAAACCAATCCGGTATTCAGCAGCAGGTAATAAAGCAGCTCGAATTCTTTAAAGGTTAGCTGCACATCATCACCATCCACAGTTACATTGCGTCTGGCATTGTTCAGCGTAATATTCTTGTGGATAAGGTCGCGTTCTGTTGGCATAGTGCCGCTTCTGCGCAAGACAGCATTTATCCTTGAAAGCAACTCCATTACACCAAATGGTTTTGACAGGTAGTCATCTGCTCCCATATCAAGACCGGTGACCTTGTCAAATTCGCTACCTTTTGCAGTCAGCATTATCACAGGGAGGTTTTTGGTCAGCTCAGAATTCCGCAGCCTTCTAAGAATCGACAGGCCATCATTTTCAGGCAGCATGATGTCAAGCAGAACCAGCGATGGAAGGTTTGTACTACTGGCAAGCTCTAAAAAGAAGGTGTTTCCAGTCTCGAAGCCTGTTGCTATATACCCCGCTGAACGAAGTGCATACAAGACAATCTCGCGAATCTCTTCGTCATCTTCGACGAAATAGATAACTTTTGCAGTGTCAGTCTTAGCCATTTGCCACACCCACGGTTACTCGAGCACTTCCTCCCATGGTCTCTTACCTTCCAGCTCGGGAAAAAAGCGAACATGCTTGCCGGTAATAGAAAAGGCAACCCACTCAGCGATGTTTACCGCATGGTCTCCGATTCGTTCGAAGTATTTTGAGATCATCAGCAGGTCAACAGCTAAAACACCATCGATCTGGTCGTTTTGCAGCCATTCGATCAGCTCGAATTTAACAGTATCGAACAGCCTGTCTACGACATCGTCGTGCTTGACAACGGTCTTAGCCAGCTCGATATCCTTTTTGACAAATGCATCTATTGCCCAGGTTACCATCTGTACCGTTGCATCAGCCATCTGTGGAATGTGTTGTAAGGTTGATGAGTTACTGAAAAGTCGATTACTGGCAGTGCTCATCATCAGGTTTATCTCAGATATATCTGATGCCTGGTCAGCAATACGCTCCATATCGGTGATCATTTTCAAGCAAGCAGAAATCAGCCTGAGATCGCTAGCAACAGGTTGCTGCTGCAAAAGCAATGTCAAGCAGAATGCTTCGATATCTTTCTCTTTCTGATCGACGTCCTGGTCAAGGTCTATAACCTCTTTTGCCAATTCAACGTCTTGCTCGATCAGGGCTTTGGTTGACATCCTGATGGCTCGCTCAATCAATGCGCCCATCTCAATCAACATGTTGTTCAATTGCGCCAGCTGTTCATCGAATCTACTTCTCATCCTGCTACCCTCTCTGCTTGAAACAGTTATTTGGGGTCTGTACAGTTTGACTTTCTCAACCATCGATTTCAGTGGCTCCTCAAATTGATAAGGCTATTACAGAGCCAGCATGAAGTGAGTGCGAAAACCAACTGTGTACTCAAAGTAACAATAACCGCTGTATAGCCTTTTTTCAATATAAACAGATAATCTTTCGCTCTAAGTATCGCAACCGACTGTAAAAACCAGCACTTCGGTATGTGAAAAGTATGTGAAACCTGAAAAACGATCAGCCTTCGCAAAGCCTTCGCAAAGCTTCGCGCACATTTCGCGCTCCATTTCGCGAACCACACACAACAATTTTGTACTGATTAATTGGTAAATCCTGCGGCTGTGTCTGTATACTGATGTTATGAACAACTCAACTAATACCGAGCACCCACAAACATGAATCAACAGAAAACACAAGTGCTCGAACCTAAAAGCGGACATAGATTCAAAGAGGAGCCTCAGGCTGAAACCTCTGGCTTGGCAAGTGCTTCTGCACGACTAAAAACGCCATTGCTGATCATCGGCATAATCCTCTTATTGCTTGCAGCTATATACGGGTATGGGGTCATACACTTCACAACCCACTTCGGTTATAACACGACAATCGACGGTCGCAATATGACTCACCTGACAGCTCGCCAAGCCGAGCAGAGGCTCGCCCTGAATGCGCATCGATTCGAAATGGTCATTATCGGCCGTGAAGGCTTCTCAGAAAGAATCACTGCAGTTGACGTCGGGATCTACTATGTACCAGATGGACAGATCGCCGACCTGCTCAAGTCCCAGGATCCGCTGCTTTGGCCGCTGCGTTTACTACCTCAAGCCAGCTATCAAACCCAACCGTCCTTTGGATTCGACAAGTCCCTTTTGGCTCAATACATAGCTGAAAACGAGGCTTTTGATCCAGTGAATATGCGTCCGCCAACAGATGCTACTGCGATTTTCATCAATGGCAGCTATAACGTTGAAGAGGAAGACATAGGCACCTTGCTAAACCTCGATGCCGTACTCAGTTCTCTCTCTATGCACCTGACAAAAGGAATACCCGAGTGCGACCTTGACCAATCAAGCTGCTATCAGAATCCAGCGGTTTTTGCTGACGACCCAGATCTGCTGGAGCAGGTCTCAGACTACAACGCCTTTGCTCCGTTTGAGATCATCTACGACTTCGGAACATTTTCTGAGACCCTCGATGCCAGCATAGCCATCGATTGGTTTACTCCAGCTGATGGCCTAAGTCGCTCGCTTGACTATAGCGCGCTAGACGCATGGCTCGATGGTTTCTGCGAACGTCATAATACATTGGGAGAAGACCGTACTTTTCTTTCATATCGAGGTGACTGGATAACTATCGGCAGCGGAACCTATGGATGGTTAATCGATAGAAGCGCGGAGCGCAGTGCGATTATTGCAGCTCTTTCAAGTAGAACAAGCGTTACCCGTGAGCCCTACTATATTCAACGCGCAGCAGTACATGTAACAGAACCAGGTGCTCCTGACTGGGGCGGAACCTATATCGAGATTGACCAGACTCTTCAGAAGCTGTTCTACTTTGTTGACGGCGACTTGGTTTTAGAAACAGATATCGTGACCGGCTTGCCTACGCCGATGTGGACTACTCCTTGTGGTGTTTTCAGGATACTGACCAGGGTCAGCCCAGCACGTCTGCGCGGGCCTATCCAAGAAGATGGCAACCCGATGTGGGACTCGACGGTTCAATTCTGGATGGGGGTTACCTACGGTGGCGTTGGCATACATGATGCATACTGGCAGCCTTGGTTCGGCGGCACCAGGTATCAGTACGGCGGAACCCATGGCTGCATTAACCTGCCATATTACAGCGCCCGAGACCTTTTTTATATGGTTGAGGTTGGAACGCCGGTAATAATTCACTGGTAGCCTAAAGCTTCAGGTAATTCTCAGTTCGCCCGGCAATATGACTGCGGTATAATTCCAGAAAGCTTTCATGTAATTACCAGTAAATCTGCCGGTCTTGCGAAATGGGATTGAATATGGATGAGAACGCCACAAATCCGCTCGATGGACAGAGTGTTTTGAACTCAGCGACACCTGAAGATCCAGAGAGCTTAGCCAACCAATTAGTATTTGATACTGACGACTCTACTATCGAAATAGCAGCCGATGCAGAGGTTATATCTGAGGACGAAGAGAGTGACACTACTGATGTCAGTTTGATCTCTGAAGTTGTGCCTGTCACAGCATACGAACCATCCAGCGCTGATGGCAGCAGTCCTGCAGGCGAGGGTGAAACCACAGAAAAGGGCATCTCGATCATAACGCGAGAAGCAACCGTGCTCGGCGATATTATTACCGAAGGTCACATAGATATTATCGGCAAGGTTCGAGGAAACATTGCCGCTCAGGGCGACGTAGCGATTCATGGCCAGGTACGAGGAAACGTTGATGGAGAAAAGATCGGTCTCTACAACAGTCGTGTCAAAGGTAATCTATCAGCTGGTCAGGGGATAATCGTTAACGATTCATCGATTATTGATGGAGACGTAACCACAAAGAACATCATTTTTGACGGCAAGGTTCGGGGGAACATCGAAGCTGACAGCGTTGTAGTTCTGCGAAGTCATTCGTATCTCCTTGGCGATGTGACTGCAGCTTCGATTGCAGTCGAACCAGGTGCTGTGATCAATGGTACGGTTCGTACTGTCATAGAGGGGGATCCAGAAGCACCATTCGAAGAGATTTTCTAACCGTATTAGAGGTAGGTGCCGATGGTGGAGGAGACACGTCTACCGAGTGATTTAGAGGTTGAAGCTACTGACAGTGAGCCCATGCAGTCGGGTTCTCTGAACCTCGGAGACCTCGGGAGTCTCGATGAACAATTTCTGAGCAGTTTCACGTCAGTCTTGGAGGGTGTGGTTTCGCTTATCACAAGCGAGAACCTGATCAATCAACCTGGTGCTGAGTCGGTGCTTGCTATAAACATCGACCCAAGCCAGGCTCCGCAGACCTCTGATGACTCTTTGGCTCTGCCTCTGTCCGAACTGCCACAGGAGACTCCCGGAGACGAAACGCTGAGCACGGAGCCTGATCTGGACTTCGCAAGCATAGATGTCTCGACACTTACCGAAGGCATAAAACCGATATCAACCGAAGAAACCAGCGCTCGGCCAGACAGCACAGCAGTCTCTATACCTGAGACCGATGCAAGTCTGCTAGCTGAACCTTCGTCGGTTTTCGATACACTTCAAACCATCGACACCAGTCAGGTTGATATATTTAAGCCAGCAGAGCCTTCCAGCCAATCGACAAGATTCGGGTTGAGCTTTGATTCAGATGTCGGCGGTATGCGTATTGTGCGCATGGAAACAGATGAAGCTGAATCACTAACCGAAGACCAAATGGGAAGAAGGTCTTGGCAAAGCGATGCCCCGATAGATAATGGTCTCGCATCTCTGATAGAAATGGAAAAGCTTGCAACGGAGCGAGCAAAAGCAGAAGCCGCCAGGCTCGAAGCAGAGAGAATAGCTGTCGAACAGATTGCAGCTGAGGCAACAGCAAGGCTGGAAGCCGAAAGAAATGCTGCAGCAGAAATGGCTGCAGCCGCCGAAGCAAAGCGCCTGCAAGATGAGCAAAGGCAGGCAGAAGAGATTCGCATAGCAGCAGAACGCTTTGCTGCTGAAGAGACATTGAGACTTCAGGCAGCAAGGGAAGAAGCTGAAAGGATCAGCGCAGAGCAGTTAGCGAAAGAAAGAGCCGCAAGGTTAGAGGCAGAGCGTATAGCTGCTGAAGAAGCTGCAAGGCTTGAAGCTGTGAAGATCACTGCAGCGCTGGCTACATCTGAAGCTGCACGGATCGAAGCTGATCGTCTCGAAGCGGTCAGGCTGGCTGCAGAGCAGGCTGCTCGGATCGAGGCGGGTCTTGCTGCAGCTGAAGCAGCCAGACTTGAGCAAATGCGTATTGCTGCAGAAAAAGCTGCAGCTGAACAGGCTGAAGCTCGGAGGCTAGCAGCTGAAAACGAGGCACGACTTGCTGCCGAACAGGCTGAAGCAGAAGCCCAACGTATCGAGCAAGCGCGCCTTGCGGCAGAGGAAGTAGATGCAGAGATTGCCAGAATAGCTGCTGAACAGGCTGAAGCAGAACAAAGAATCGCAGAGCAGACGGCCAGAAGAGAAGCCGAGAAGGCTGCAGCAGAAGTTGCCAGGCAAGAAGCCGAACAGGCGGAGGCTGATAGATTAGCTGCAGAAGCTGCTGCCAAGCTTGAAACAGAGCGAGCTGAAGCAGAGTCTTTGCGAATTGAAGAAATACGGATCGCTGCTGAGGAAGCAGCTGCTGAAGCTGCCAGACTTGAGGTGGAGAGGCTTCAGGCAGAGCAGAGGGTTGCAGAAGAGACCGCAAAGCTTGAAGCTGAGCAGTTAAGTGCAGATCTTCGAATCGCCGAAGAAAGAGAGAAGCTCGAAACAGCCAAGCTGGCAGCTGAACAGGCTGCTGCTGAGCGCGCAGTACTTGAGGAGGCTGTTAAGCTTGAGGCTGAGCAGGCTGAGGCAGCAAGAATAGCTGCCTCTGAGGCGGTTAGAATAGAAACAGAACTGGCTGAAGCTGAAGCGCAAAAACTTAAAAGAATACGTAGTGAAGCCGAGCAGGCTGCAGCTTACCAGGCGGAAGCCGATAGGCTTGCAGCAGAAGAAGCTACCAGGATAGCCGCTGAACAGGCTGCGTCTGATGCGCGAAGAATAGTAGAAGCAAAGTTAGCGGCTGATGAAGTCGCCGCCTTGATTGCCAGAATCGAAGCAGAGAGAGCGGAAGCAGAACAACTCGTTGCCGAGCAAACTGCTAGAAAAGAGGCAGAAGAATCCGCAGCAGAAGCAGCAAAAATCGAGGCGGATCAGGCTGAAGCAGAGAGAATGGCTGCAGAAGCAGCAGCTCAAGCCGAAGCCGAGCTGGCTGAGATAGAAGCTGCTCGGCTTGAAGAGATTCGTTTTGCCTTTGAAGAGGATCAGGCAGAGGTTGTAAGGTTAGAGTCGGAGCGATCGCAATTCGAGCAGATAATCGCCGAAGAGGCTGCCAGATTAGAAGCAGCAAAGCAAGCAGCAGCTCAAGCCAAGGCAGAGCGCATCGCTGCCGAAGAGGCTGCTCGGATAGAAACCGAGCAAGCTGAAGCTGAAAGAATTGCGCAAGAAGAGGCTCAGGCAGAAGCACTGAGGCTTGAAGAAGAAAGCATGGCGTTGCAGCAAGCTGAGGTCGAGGCAGAAGCAGCCAGGCTTGCTGCTGAAAAAGAAGCAACAAGGGCTGCAGAAGCTGAGTGGATTGCAGAACAACTGTCTGCTGCAAGGGTTGCTGCTGAGGAGGTAGCCAGGCAGGAAGCCGAGCATCTTGAAGAGGTGCAAGCCTATATTCTCCAAGCTACCTTTGACGAAGCAGAGACAGCTGCGATTATTGAAGCAGATATTTCTGAGGCCTTCGAAGAAGAGGATGTTTCTTTTGATCCACTCACCGATGTGACTGCTATAGAAGTCGAAGACATAGCACAGCAGGATGCGCAACCAGAAGAGCAAGAGCAGGTACCCTCAAGAGCAGAGGCAGTTGCTGCAGAGTTAGCCGCTGCCCGTTTAGCGGGGCAGGAAATCAGTCGCCGCGAAGCCGAGCTGACTTCAGCCGACCAGATCATAATAGAAGAAGAAGAGCCTGTAGAAGAGGACGATAGCAAGGCTATCGTTTTTACACTATCTGTTAGCGCAGCAGAGACTACTGCTGAGGCGCTACCTGTAGCAAGCGAGATTACGCAGCAGATTGCTCAGGAAGAT
>Ga0123356_10006671_pt1 | contig 11632 bp, 13 predicted proteins | sample TergutEmb28metaG_2_FD_92546 | JGI IMG/M metagenome (GOLD analysis project Ga0123356, IMG submission 92546) | Embiratermes neotenicus P3 segment gut microbial communities from Petit-Saut dam, French Guiana - Emb289 P3 | ecosystem: Host-associated > Arthropoda: Insects > Digestive system > Gut ... | reverse complement strand
TGGGTGTGTCAGCGCGCGGACCAGGCTGGCCCGGAAGCAGGACCCGGACGACAACCCCCTACCGGACGACCCGTCGGCGTTATCGTGCCGGTGAGCAGGCGACTGTGGCTGCCGTGCCGCCGCGGTCGGTGAGCAGGCTGTCGGTACACGTCGCGGCACGCCGCCGGTGCCGTGTGGTGGTTGTCGCCGGCCAGCCCGATGGCCGCCTGCAGGTCATCAGCGTGCCGGTCAGCGGGAAGCCCACCGCCTCGGCAAGCTCGGCCACCGGGTTGCTCAGGCCACCATGGACACGCTCGCCGCGGGCGCGGGGAGCGGGGCACGCGGGCTGGCCTCATGAATGAGCGCGGGGTCGGCCCGCAGCACCCGCTGTTGCATGGTCTGCAACGCCGGGCCAGGGTCTATCCCGAGTTCATCAGTGAGCCGCCGCCGCAGGCTGTCGAAGACGTGCAGCGCCTCGGCCTGGCGGCCGGACTTGTACAAGGCGAGCATGAGCAGCTCGACGAGTTTTTCCCGGAAAGGATGCTCCGCCAGCAGTGCCCGCAGTTCGGCGATCGCGGCCGCGAGCTCGCCGAGCGCGATGTCCGCGGCCGCCTTCTCTTCGGTCGCCGCGATGTGCAGCTCCGCCAGCGGCACCCAGCGAGAATCGGCGTAGGGACCGGGGACTCCCGCCAGCGCGGTGCCACGCCACAGTCCCAGTGCTTCGCGGAGCAGGAGTGCACCGCGAGCGGTGTCGCGACTGTCCCGGGCCGCCCGCGCCTCGCTCAGCCACCGCTCGAAGGCGTCCAGGTCAAGGTGCGCAGGACCCAGGTGAAGCGCGTAGCCGTCGCCGATGGACCTGATCAGTTCTCCGTGCTGCCCGTCGGCACCGATATCCAGAATGCGCCGCAGGCGCGACACGTACGTGCGGACGGTCCCGGTGGCCGACCTCGGTACGTGCACTCCCCACAAGCCGTCGATGAGGCCGTCCATTGAAACGTGCCTGCCGCGAGCGAGCAGCAGCATGGCTAGCACGGCACGCTGCTGCGGCGACCCCAGTTCGAGCTCTGTCATGCCGTGCCAACCGCGGATAGGGCCAAGCACTTCGAACCTCAGTTCACGGAACATCTGCGTCTCCCCCGTCGAGTTCCCTGCCGTCTACAGACAGCCTGCCGGGCGACGCCGGTTCGACGGGAGGGGTCGAATAACCCCTTCTGGGGCAAGAACGCATCGCCGTTCCGGAACGGCCTATAGCCGGAACCGGATACACCCGCCCGGGCAGGCCTGGCTCGCCTCGCGGACACGGCTGGCGTACTCATCCGGTACCTCGGCCGGGTTGTCCGCGCCGGGCGCAAGGACGCGGTCGTCTTGCCTGATGCGGGCGACGCAATCGTCGGCTAGGACGAACACCCGGTCCTCGAGCAGTTCGCACAGGCCGGAACCGGTGCACTGATCGGCCTCGATCCAGACCTTCATGCGCGTCTGGCCGGCTCTTCGATGCCGTGGTTGGCGGGCACCAGATCCTGCCATCGCTGGCCCGCGTCAATGACTTGCGACGCGGCGCCGATCCGCGCGAAGTCGCAGCCCTCGCCGAGCCCCAGCGGCGAGCCGCCCGCTTCCACCAGCCGGACGGAGTCGGCGAACAGCCGCCGCATCCGGATGATGGCCAGGTCGGCGGGGACCAGGTGCTCCTTCGCCCGGTCGTACATCGTGCCCTCGGACAGCTGGACCGCCGCGTCCTGAACCCGGTTCCCGCCACGGAAGCCGGCAAAGCTGCGGCCGGCGGCCATCGCCTCGCGGTCCTGCCTTGGCAGCCGGATCCGCCGGTTCTCCGGCTCCGGCCCCCAGACCGCGGGATCGACCCCGCTCGCCCGCTGGGACGCGGCGACCCCGCCGGCGCCTTTCGGCACCTTGAACACGCCGATCGACGAGCAGGTGTAGTCGTCGCGCGGCACCACGATCACCGCGCCGGTGCTAACCCCGCCGATGAACGCCGTGTATGGCATGGCAAAGGCGGTGACCCGGACGAACTTCCTGGCGGGATCGCCGGTCACGTCCCTGATGGCGGCGTAATGGAATCCGAAGGGGGTGTTCTCCACCTCGATCCGCGGCGCGTTGTCGTCGCTCGGCCAGCCGCCGTTACCGCTGCCGCCGTTACCGCTGCTGCCGTTACCGCTGCTGCCGGGGGCTGGCCGGGTGGCATTGCCCCGGCGCGGCACCGGCATGTCCAGGTCCCAGGGTTCCCCGGCGAACTCGAACGACCCGACGCTGCGCGGGCCCGCTCCCATGGTGGCGAGCGTGTCCAGGTGCAGTATCGCCACGTGCGAGGAGTCGATCGAGCCTTCCTGGACCTGCATCCAGTTGCAGTCCATGATCATCTCGCTGACGACCAGTTCGTCGGGCGCCGCCGCAGTCCAGGAAAAGGCGGGGAAGGGCGGCTCGGTGCCGGGCGGACCCAGGTAGACCCAGCCGAGTCCGCCGGCCTCGCGGACCGGATAGGCGCCGTGCCTGAACCGTTCGCGGAATGCCGTGGTCGCGAGGTTGGGCGTCTCCAGGATGGTGCCATCCGCCGCGTACTTCCAGCCGTGGTACAGGCAGCGGATCCCGCAGTCTTCCACCCGGCCGAGCACGAGCGAGGCACCGCGGTGGGAGCACAGCTCGTCGAGGAAGCCGAGACGCCCGGTGGAATCCCGGAAGGCGGCGAAGTGCTCGCCGAGCAGGGTGACGCGGACTGGCGGGCAGTCCGGCTCGGGCAGATCGGCGGCCTGGAAGGCCGGTGTCCAGTACCTGCGCAGGACGTTGCCCATCGGGGTACCCGGTCCGACCCGGCACAGCGCCTCGTTCTCGTCAGCGGTCAGCATGCGCGCTGCCTCCTGTTCTGAGTTTCACCATCGCTGGCGCCGTCAGACGGCGACGGGTTCGTACGTGGCCACCTCCGGGTCTGCCACCAGCGCCAGGCCAAGCAACGTCAGCGGACAGTGCCGCGCAACCTCACCGGGCCGTGTGGCGGCCACGGCGGCATACACAGCGGGGCTGACCCGCAGCGACGTCACCGATGCGCCGCTCCCCCACGCCTTCCAGATCTGGGTACACGCGTTGTCCACCACGACTGACATCCAGAGCACTGACCCACGGTCCGTCCCCCAGGAACGGATGTCAAGCAACCCCTAGACTCGACAACGTGGGACACCCCTTTGACCTGACCGAGCTTCGCATCAGGCAGCCCGGGAAGGTGCTGCCCGAGCGGGCCAGCTACGAGATCTTCGATACACACCGGAACCGGGTCGCCGTCGTTAAGGAGACCAAGGGGCGGTCCCGCTTGGAGGCGCTCGCCCAAGAGGTGCCGGACATCCGGACGTTCGCCGTCACGACGGCGCTCGGCGAGCCGCTTTTTACCCTGGTCATGCTGAACGAGTGGCTCGCTGAGCTGACCGATCCAGGCGGCCGGCTCATCGGCCGCATCCGGGTCGGCGCCAACCGGCGCCGGTACACCTTGCTCGATGACCAGGAAGAGGTCGCCGGCGAAGCCGCAGGCGACCTGTCCCTCACGAAGTTCGACATCACCGGCCCGGCGGGCGAGCGCTACGCACAGCTCCGCAAGACCTGGGCCGGACTGCGCAAGGAGCTGTTTACCGAGTCCGACAACTACACGGTCACGTTCACGGGGCCGGTTCCGGCGCCGGTCCGCCCCATGATCGTGATGGTGTCCATCGTGATCGACATGTCCGTGCACGGACCGTACTGACAGGCCGAGGGCGCGCTGAGCCTGCTAGAACGTCGCGGTCGCCAGCACCGTACCGTCCGGCGTGACCAGGCGGGCGCCGGTGACGTTGGCGGCGCCTCCCCAGCCGCCACCCCAGGAGCCGTAGCCGTCGCTCAGCGAGAACGACCCCACGGTCACTACCGACCCGTCGGCGGTTACCAGCTGGCAGCGCACCATGGTGGTCTTGGCGCTTTCCATGTCCACCTCGGCGTACATCCACTGCGGGGCGCCGGTGTGCAGGAAGATCTGCCCCGCCGCCGCGTGGTCCGGAGTGTGCAGCGTGGCCGAGCTCACGGCAACAGCTGATGCCGGAGCCGCGGCCGGCGTGGCCGAAGACCCAGCTGCCCACCCGCCAAGGCCGCCCCCGATGAGGGCGAGCACGACGGCCGCGGCGCTCATCGTGCGGGCGGTTGGCCGCCGCATCCCGTGCCGCTGGCCGCCCGCAGCGTCCGTCTTCCTGCGGCGCAAGCGCAGCACCGCCGCTCCCCGGTCCAGCGCTCCCGGGCGTTCTGCTCCCTGGCTGGGGACGGCCAGGCCGAGGCGGTCGAGCACCCGGCTCTCGAAACCGGCCGGCGGCTCGCGCTCCGGCAGCAGCCCGAGAAGTTCCTCGCCCGTCACGGTGAGCTCCCGGACGTACTCGCTGCACGCCGGGCAGCCGTCGAGGTGGGCGAGCGCCGCGGCGCGCTCTCGCCCGGTCAGCACGCCGAGCGCGAGCTCCGCGGCCATGTCGACGAGCTCGCCGCAGTCGATCCTGTCGATGCCTCCGGTTTCTCCGTTCAGCTCACTCATCACTCATCGCCTACATCGTCGGGAACAAGTGCAACCCGAAGCTTGTGCATGCCGTACCTGACCCTGGTCTTGGCCGTACCCAGGGGCACCCCCTCGGCGACGGCGATCTCCCGTGCCGTCATGCCGTAGATGCCCGCCATCGCGACCGCGCGCGCCTGTTCGGGTGGCAGCCGTCGCAGGGCACGCCGCAGACCGGACGCGCGGTCGTGGGCGATCGCGAACCCTTCTGGCGTCTCCGTGACCTCGCCGAGTATCTCCGTCAGATCGGCGGGATCCATCAGCGACGACCTGCTGGCCCGGATGGCATCGACCGCTAGGTTGTGGGCAATCGTCGTCAGCCAGCCACGCACCGACCCGCGTCGCGGGTCGAACGCGGGCGCGTACCGCCAGGCCCGTTCGAAGGCCTGCTGCGCGATGTCCTCGGCGGCCCCAGTATCGCCGAGGACCGTCAGCGCGACCCCGAACACCAGTCCCTGAAATCTCCGCACGAACGCGGCAGCCAAGTCGGCGTCGCCCGCGCCGAGGCCCGCCAGGAGCGTCTCATCCGGTACCTGGCCGCTCATAGGCCGACCCTAATAGCCGCCGCCACCATAGCCGTTTCCAGAGCTAGAAGAGGGCGACGCCCCGCTCACGGTCACCGCGGAGGTTATCGCCGATCCCGACGGGGCGAGGATCCACCAGTACGCGCCGAAGCCGGTGTTGCCCTGCCCGCTCACCATGCCGGAACCCGAGTCACCGGAGTAGTAGTACAGCGGATGACCGTCGTAGGTCACCTGCTTCGTCCCATCGGACCTGGTGATCGTGCCAAGGTCAGCCGACACCGCGCCGCCGGACGCGGTGACCGAGCCGGTGGCGGTGACCGGAGGCCAGGTACTCGCGCACGCCCCCGTGCACGCTGACTGGTCGTGGCCGTCCTTGACCCACATGTACACCGCGCGCCCCGACCCGTTGGTCAGGAACTTCCCGCCCGAACTGGACGCGGTGGAAATCACGGTGCCGGTGCCCGAACCGGAAGCCGATGACGCGGCGGCCGGGGATCCGGTCGATGAGCTGGCGGCGCTGCTACTGGCACTGCTCCCGCTGCTGCATGCCGCGGCCAGCAGCGCCACGCCAACCGCGGCAGAAAGCCGGGCCAGCACCGGCGTCCGCCGGAACAACGAGTCGCTCATCGATGCGTCTCCCGTCTGCACGCGCGCGTCCGAACTAATTACGGAACCACCATCACCGCGGCTTTAGGTATTGACTGTGACGTGCCTCACAGTGTAACGCCGGCAGGCCGATTCCCACTGAGACCCGGTCATCTGGGGCTGAACGAGGCGGCGCCGAGATCGGCGGGGTAGCGTCTCATCCGATCCCGGCGCCACGTCAGTCGCCGGCGGCCGCTGAGCAAGCGCGGTTACCCCCAGCTGCCGCCGCCACCGCCGGTGCCGCCGGTGCCGCCGGTGCCGGAACTGGGCGAGGCCCCCGCCCCGGACAGGGTCACCGACGAGGTGATGGCCGATCCCGAGGGGGCAAGGATCCACCAGTACGCGCCGAAGCCGGTGTTGCCCTGCCCGCTCACCATGCCGGAACCCGAGTCACCGGAGTAGTAGTACAGCGGATGACCGTCATAGGTCACCTGCTTCGTCCCATCGGACCTGGTGATCGTGCCTAGGTCAGCCGACACCACACCGCCGGATCCTGTCACCGCGCCGGAGGTGGTTACCGGCGGCCAGGTGCTCGCGCACGACCCGGTGCACATGGACTGGTTATGGCCATCCTTGACCCACATGTACACGGTGCGTCCTGACGCGCTAGTCAGGAACTTCCCGCCCGAACTGGTCTTGGTGGAAATCACCATCGCCGCGCCCGAACCGGCGGCCGAACTGGTCGCTGAACTGGTAGCCGATGACGCGGCGGCCGGGGTGCCCGTCGCCGCACTGGTGGCGCTGCTACTGGCACTGCTCCCGCTGCTGCATGCCGCGGCGAGCAGCGCCACGCCAGCCGCGGCACCGAGCCGGACCAGCACCGGCGTCCGCCGGAACAACGAGTCGCTCATCGCATTTCGCCTCCCGTCTGTACGCGCATTGCGCGTTTCGTCTTCACGCGTTGTCACGATGTATGTACGGACCGCATGACGGGTCGGCTCTAAATGAAAACTGTGATCCAGGTCACACAGAGTCGGTCTAAGAGACGGTGGCGGTGCCAGTTCCGCTGATCCGGACGATGGACAGGCAACCGCCGCGGGAGTCGGTCACCATCCAGTACTCACCAGTGGCCGTGTTCCGGCCGAAGGACCCGCCGGGTCCGACCGTGCTCTTGAGGACGCCCGCGCCGGCTGGGTTCACCCACCAGATCTGAATCGCGGCGTGACTGGAGTTAACGAACGAGTACGTGACGCTCGCGCCGCTGTTGCCTGACTTGACGGAGCCGTAATCCTGGCAGCTCACCTGGCTCGCGCCCGAGACGCCGGAGATCGTCTGGCTGACTGGCTTGTCTGAGGTCGGGGATAGCGCGGCGAGGGCGGCGACGACGGCCACGACGACGACGGCCGCGGCCGCGCTAGCCGTCAGCGCCGGGGGCCAGCGCCTGCGGCGCTGACGGTCCGGGCGGCCTGCCATGGGGTCGTCCGGAACGGCGGGGGCGGCGGGGATCGCAGCCGGGGCCCGCGACTGCGCGGCTGGGGTGACCGCCTGCGCGGTAAGAACGTACTGGCGGATGGTTTCCGCGAGGTTCCCTGGCGGCCACTCCCCCGGGTGCAGGCCCGCCTCGCCGCCGAGTGCGGCGAGCAGGCCGGCTGGGGTGGGCCGGGCGGCGGGGTCCTTGGCTAGGCAGCGCTCGACGAGCGGCCGGATTTCGGCCGGCACAGGAGTCAGGTCGGGGTCCTGGCTGACCACCCGGTACAGCAGCGCTGGCGTGGGACCGGCACCGAACGGACCCTCGCCCGTGGCCGCGTACACGAGCACCGCACCGAGGCTGAACACGTCGGAGGCCGCGCCGATCTCCTCCCGCCCCTGTGCCTGCTCCGGAGAAAGGAACCCAGGAGACCCGGCTACTCCGCCGACCGCGGACCGCTCGAGTGCGCGCGAGATGCCGAAGTCGGTCACTCGCGGGCCATCGGTGGCGAGCAGCACGTTGGATGGCTTGAGGTCCCGGTGCAGCAAACCCGCTCGGTGGATCTCCTGGAGCGCCTCGGCCAGGCCGGCCGCCAGGGCGATCAACGAGCCGGACGGCAACGGCCCCTTGCTCTCCACCGCGCCGGCTAGCGAGGGCCCCGGCACGTACGCGGTGGCCATCCACGGCTGTTCGGCGTCGGCGTCCATGTCGACCACGGCAGCGGTGAAGGTACCGCTGACCTTCCGCGCGACCGTGGTCTCGGCGGCGAACCGGGCACGGAAGCCGGGCTCTTCGGCGAGTTCGGGCCTGATGAGCTTGATCGCCACCAGCCCCCCAGCCGGGGACAGCGCCAGGTAGACCAGGCCCATGGCGCCCGCACCGAGGCGGCCGAGCAGCCTGTACTGCCCGGCTAGCCGCGGATCTGTGGCCCGCAGGTCCTTAATCACCGTCGGCCTCCACAGCCCGCCCCAGGCCGCTCGCTCTCGTTCTTCCCGTCCCAGTGCAGCCCAGGTTACGCGGCGACGCCGCGCCCGGTAAATCTGCCGGTAAAACACTATTCATACCGTAGGGGCGTTTGGCGTAGTAACTGGCTATTCGAAGCGGAATCTCCCTGCACATTCTGTCGTGATCTCCCCGAGATAGGCATCGTGTCCATCTCCGCCGGAACATGGAATGGCTTAGACCCGCCGACCTGCCCCCTAGGGGGTTTTCGTTTCTAACAAATATCGATTCCTATCCATCGGTTACCGGCGCAGGACCTATCTTGCTGACGTGACGGGATCAGACTTGATCCCGGGCCAGATGATCTTCGCCGTACGCAGCAGTTGCTAACAACCGGTCACCGTTCCTAACGTGAAACTTACGTTTCATCGCCAGCGACGACCATGGTTCGACCCGAATATCCATCGAAAAACCTTTCATGGGCTACTGGGGTAACACGCCGAGACTTTTACAATCCGAAATCAATTAGCGCAGCACGGCAGATTCCACTGCGCTGCTCAGCCAGTCCGACAACGAGGGGGGTCCACCATGACCTACGTCATCGCACTGCCCTGCGTCGACCTGCTTGACAGGACCTGCATCGACACATGCCCGGTCGACTGCATCTACGAGGGCGAGCGCATGCTCTACATCCACCCGGACGAGTGCGTGGACTGCGGCGCGTGCGAGCCGGTCTGCCCGGTCGGGGCCATCTCCTTCGAGGCCAACGTGCCCGACGAATGGAAGGACTTCTACTCCGTGAACGCCGAGTTCTTCGGGGATATTGGCTCCCCGGGCGGCGCGTCTAGAGTCGGCAAGATCCACCAGGACCATCCGCTCGTGGCCGCACTGCCGCGTCAGCGATAAGACAGCCGATTCTCGCCACACCGCTGCCCGGCTTCCCGGGACCTGCGCCAAGGAAGGTGGTCCGATGAAACCTCTCGAGTTCGAGATCCCGAGCGAGCGGGAGTCCTGGTACATGACTCACGTCCCCGGGCCGGCCCGATATGACTCTCGTCCCGGCAACGCTGCTGGCGCGCCAACGGGCGGGGAGGCTCCCGGTTCGCGTCCGGGGCCGTGGCCGCCCAGCCGGCGACCAGGGCCGTGGCCGCCCGGTCGGCGACCGGGCCCGTGGCCGACGGCGCGGCAGGATTACCTCGACGAGACCGCATCTCCGTGGGGCGGCGGCAGGGTGCCCGAGGTCGTGGCCGACGCTCCCAGCCCACCGTGGGAGCAGCCAGACCGATCCAATGGTCGCGGCGGGGACGGAACCCGCCCGACACCGGACCACCCGGCATCGCCGGGGCATCTCGCCCGCCCGGGGGCCATCGAATCACGGCGTGCGGAACCGGCGCCCGCGATGGGCAAGATCCTGCTGGCCGCCGAGTACCAGGCCGCCGCGATGACGCAGCTGGCGTCTTATCAGGCCGCCATGATTACCCAGCAGGTCGCCTACGAGGCGGAAGATATACGTGACGCCGCCAAGCGAGAGGCTGACCACATGATCCGGCGGGCGGCGGTGCAGGCCGCCTCCGTGCGTGAAGCGGCGGAAATGGAAGCGGCCGAACTGCGCCATGCCATCAGGCTGATGCAGGCCGAGCTCAATGTTCTCGCCACCCGGCTCGCAGGCGCCCTCCCCGACCCGGTCCTGGCACGGAGACCGCAAACGGAGCGTTCGCCGGCCGACCGGCCAGCGACCCGGCCCACCCAGCCGGAGGCGCCGCCGCTGGCGGCGCCGGGGAATGGGGCACTCAGCAGGCATGCGGCACAACCAGCCAGGAGGCCCGAGCCAAGACCAACCGGGAGGCCCGAGCCACGGCCAGCCGGGAGGCCCGAGCCAAGACCAACCGGGAGGCCCGAGCCAAGACCAACCGGGAAGCCTGAGCCACGGCCAGCCGTGAAGCCTCCGGCACCGTCGGCCAAGACCGCCCCTGGCCAGGGCCGGCAGGCTGGCGCCATGCGCGTCGCCGCGATCGCGTCGTCAGCCCTGCTGCTACTTGCGGCCGTTGCCGGAGCGACCGAGATATACCTGCACGGATTCGCGTTCTTTGTCTTCCGGTCGGTGGGGACCGGCGAGACAGGCCGGGGGCCGGGCGGCCTTACCGAATCTCAGGGCCCGGGCCAGCCGGACGCACCCAAGCCGACACCCAGCCACGGCCCGGTCCGGCCGATCACGCGCAGTGCGGTCACTGTGCACCACGGTTAACGGCAGATACCGGGGAAGGAAGGAGAATCACGATGGCCAGGAGCTTTGTCGGTAGCCGGACAGGCGCACAGCCTGACGCGGATAACTACCAGCCGGCCCCATACGGGAGCCAGGACACCCACGAGCAAAACCTGGAGACGACCACAGACACCCGGAAGACGGAAAAGGAGCCAGCGGATAGTCCCCTCCTGCCGCGGATCAGCCGGGTGGACCAGTGGATGGAAGTGGATTTCCGGTTCGGCGGCTCCCGGGTCAAGCGCAAGGCGGTCGCGCTCATCCTGCTAGGGCTCCCGGCGCTGGTCCCGCTGTTCTTCATGCTGCCCGCGCTGATCACGGTGAACGCCACAACCTTCCAGGTCTCAGTCGATGACACGCTGGGGACGGGCGCCGAGCTGTGCCTGTTCGTGTCCCTGCTTGTCACCCCGCTCGTCACGCTCACCGGGCAGCGCTGGTTCTTCGGGCTGCGCCGCTGGTACGGGCTGATGATGGCGTGCTGCGCCTTCGGCGACGCGATCGGCGCCGGGATCACCGACACCTTCGCCGGCGGCGTCTTCGGCCGGCTCGCCGGGCACACCTTCACACTGGTGGGGTTCACCATGGTGATGCTGGTCACCCCGCTCTTCCTGACTGGCAACCCATGGGCGCAGCGCAAGCTCGGCCGGTACTGGAAGACGCTGCACCGGCTCATCTACGTCATCTGGGGGCTGCTGGCCGTCCACCTGATGCTGCTGGAAGGACTGGGGGTGCAGAGCGGGGTCAACGGCTCGGGATTCGCCGGCGACGGCGACCCCGTCTTCCACCAGCGGTTCTACCAGTACTCCGCGTGCAGCCTGTTCCTGCTCGTGCTGCGGCTGCCGCCGGTCACCCGGTGGATCGCCGCCCGGCAGAAAGAAGGCCGCAGCTGGCTGGTCTGGGTCACCATCACCCCGCTGTTCGCCCTGTTCGTGCTCGGCTTCATCTTCATCCTCAACGAGGAGATCTTCAAAGGCATCGACTCCTTCACCGAACACCCCAGCGCCGAATAACGCGGCCAGGAAAGGGACCTGATGAACGCGACGTCTGTCATCGCCCGCGAGGAGAAGACCGGCCAGGTCATCCTCCTGGTCAGCTCCGCCTTGGCCACGCTGCTGGTAATCGCGGGCCTCGTCTATGCCGGCGGCACCGGCGGGCGTGACCAGGCCACGCTCGCCGCCGCCGGGTGCGAACCCGGCCTGTCGTCCTTCGCCCAGGCATGTACCACCCAGCCGATGCTGGCCAGTCAGTACAAAGAGCTCTCGGCTCCCGCCACCCAGCAGCTGAATGTTGAGCGGGACGCCTACATC
>Ga0123356_10006670_pt1 | contig 11633 bp, 9 predicted proteins | sample TergutEmb28metaG_2_FD_92546 | JGI IMG/M metagenome (GOLD analysis project Ga0123356, IMG submission 92546) | Embiratermes neotenicus P3 segment gut microbial communities from Petit-Saut dam, French Guiana - Emb289 P3 | ecosystem: Host-associated > Arthropoda: Insects > Digestive system > Gut ... | reverse complement strand
GGGTGGAGTCCAGCGACAGCTCCCCGCTGAGCGCCCGGACACGCTGCTGCATGCCCATGATTCCGTGCGAGGAACGGGTGCGCGGATTGTGCGCATCGAAGCCGCAGCCGTCATCGCTCAGCACGAACGAGTAGCCCTGTGCGTCAGCCGTGAACGCCAGCTTGACGGTGCGCGCATTCGCGTGCCGGATGGTGTTGGTCAACCCTTCCTGCGCTATGCGGAAGAGCGCAATGGCGGTGTCCTTGGGGATCGGGGCACCGTCCTCGGGCACCTGTATCTCGCGGCTCAAGCCTGCCTTGGCGCACGCCGAGTCCACGTACGCCCGCAGCGCGGTGGGCAGGCCGAAGTGATCGAGCAACGAGGGGCGCAGGTCCTCGACCACGCGGCGCTTCAAGTCCATGGCCTCATCGAGCACGCTGCCGAGCTGCGCCAGACGCTCCTGGATCGCCGGCGCATCCAGGCGCGCCTGTAGCCACGACAGGTCCATCTTCGCCGCCGTCAACAGGCCGCCCAGCTCATCGTGCAGGTTGCGCGCCAGCTCCGACTTCTCCTTCTCCGAGAGCTCCTGCAGGTGCGTGGAGAGCGCCGAGAGCTCGCGCGTGCGGCTCTCGACGAGCTTCTCGAGCTCCCGCGCCTCGTGCTCGGCCGTGCTGCGGTCCTGGGCCTGGCGCTCCGCCTGCTGCAGGAAGACGTGAGTCAGCGCCAAGAGCAGAGCCAGCGTGAGCGCAGTCATGAGCAACACCGCGGCACGGCTCCACGGGCCCCGCAGTGCCTCCTCGCCGAAGAAGATCATGGCGAGGGTCATCAGGAGCGCGATCAGCAGGGGCGCCCACACCCGCAAGGGCAGCAGACGCAGCGAGGACCACGAAACCTTGGGGTCACGCGGTTCCCCGCCTGCTGCGCGGGTGAGCGGCATGTCGGCTGTCTGCATGCTGGCCTCTAGAAGGCGGCTACACCTTAGAGGTTGGGTCGCCTGAAGGCAACCGCTGCGCGGCGTGCTCGACGGGAACAGACCCGGTGAGGGTGGCGCCCGCCCCCGGCGGAACCCGCGGCCGACCGGACCCCCAGGGGCTTGCCTGGTGCGGCGGACGGCTCTCCTAGCTTCTACGCATCATCCGGTCGCAGCTTGAGGTGTTTGGGGTGGTGCGGCGCGGCTTGCTAGTAATTGGCAACCAGCACCAGCAGCATGCCAAGCACCAGCGCGAGCAGTGATTGCAGATCCCGGGTCGTCATGGTGTGCATCCTCGCTCAGATCGAGCCCCCACCGCCCTCGGGTTGCGGCGCGTACGGATACCGGCTAAGGGATGAAAGGGCTGTCGGAGGTCTCCTACATCAACCAGGTCAGCCAGTGGCGAAGAATGGCCCCGCCGGGCAGTCGCCCGGCGGGGCTGAAGATCGCGATGCAAAGTCCCTTAGGACTTCGGCGCCGCGGAATCGCTGCTCGAGGACTTCGTGGTGTGCTTCTTGTGGTGCTTCGTCGCCTTCGTCCCGCTCGAGGAGGCGGAGGCGGACGAGGCATCCGCGCCGGAGCTCTGGGCGAACACGGGAGCGGCCACGGGGCCGGCGAGCAGGAGCAGGCTGACGACTGGAACGAGCTTCTTAAACATCGAACATCTCCACTGCGTGTGATCGATTGGTGACAACCAGCTTTGGGCTTGGAGCCTGACCGACGCATGCGCAAGTTGCGTGATCACCCGTCGCAGGCGCACCGCGTGTCGCAACGCTGCGCGCGTGTCTTCTCATGGCTCCACAGCCAGCATGGCCGCGGCGCACCGTCTAAAGCGCACATGCCCATGAGTCGGACAGGCCCCGGACGTCAAAGCACAAGTATTATGACTGGAATTGGGCCGCCCAGCTCCCGCATGACCACAACGTAATGTTGGCCTGGCGGCCAACCTATCCCCTTGACAAATAAAGCGGGATACCCGTTGTGCGCGGCGTTCAGTGTCCTTCAAATGCGACGAGCGTGTGGACGGGCACCTTGAGAGCCTCGAGCCTGGAGGCGCCGCCGAGCGCAGGCAGATCGATCACGAAGCAGGCTCCCAGTATCTCGACACCCAGGCTGCGCAGCAGTTTCACCGCCGCTTCGGCCGTGCCGCCGGTCGCGAGTAGGTCGTCAACGAGAATGATCCGCTCGCCCGGGGCGACGGCGTCGCGGTGCATCTCCATCTCGTCCACGCCATACTCCAGCGAGTACGCGACGCGCACTGTGGCGTGCGGCAGCTTGCCCTTCTTGCGGATCGGTACGAAGCCGGAGCCGAGCTGGTGCGCCACGGCCCCACCGAGTATGAAGCCGCGAGCCTCGATGCCGGCCACGCGATCGGGTGGGGCGGCGCTCCACGGGGCGACTAGCTCATCGACCACCGTGCGGAAGGCATGGGCGTTGCCCAGGAGCGTCGTGATGTCCCGGAACATGACTCCGGGCTTGGGGTAGTCCGGGATGGTGCGGATGGCGTCCCGGATCTGTGCGGAAATTTCAGCATCCATTCAGATATTGTACTTGGAAGTAGCCATCCGGGTCGTTCCACGCCTGGCTCGCTCTCCAGCCCGCGGCCGTCGCGAGCGCGGCGAAGGACTCAAGCGTGTACTTGTGGCAGTGCTCGGTCACGAGCCGCTCGCCGGCGGCAAAGCCGATGGGCTCGCCGGCGAGCAGCACCCACTGCTCGCGCCGGCTCACCAGATGCATCTCGATGCGGCTCGCGGTGGCATTCCAGGGCGCCTCGTGCCGGAAGGCTCCGAGCTCGAAGCTCGCTTGCAGCTCGCGGTTGAGCCTCGCCAGCACGTTCAGGTTGAAGGCGGCGGTCACGCCGGCGCGGTCGTTGTAGGCCCGCTCGAGCACGGCCGGGTCCTTCACCAGATCAAAGCCGATGAGCAGGGCGCCGTGCACGCCGGCGATGCGCCGCATCAGGCGCAGCAGCCCGAGCGCCGCCGGCGGATCGAAGTTGCCGATGGTCGAGCCCGGGAAGAAGACGACCACGCGCTGCGCGCGCCGGCGGGGCTCGGGCAGGAGAAACGGCTGCGTGAAATCCGCGCAGACCGGGAGCACCTCGAGTTGCGGGTACGCTTCGCTGATGCGCGTGCTCGCCTCGAGGAGGTGGCTGCGCGAGATGTCAACAGGGACGTAGGCAGTCAGAGCAGACAGCTGATCCAGCAACAGACGGGTCTTGGTGCTCGCTCCGCTGCCGAGCTCCACCAGCAGCGCCTGCTCGCCAATGAGCCGGGCGATCGCGGCGGCGTTGTCCATGAGGATCTGCGTCTCGGTGCGCGTGATGTAGTACTCGGGCAGCTCGCAGATCCTCTCGAAGAGGTACGAGCCGCGCTCATCGTAAAGAAAGGCGGCGGAGAGCTGCTTGGGCGTGCTGCGCAGGCCACGCAGCGCCGCGGCGATGAGCCGCGAGTCGTGCTGGCCCGGAGCGCCCCGGTAGGCCTTGATGCCCCGATGAGTCGTCACGGTGATGTTTGCCTTAAGCGGGGGGCGAGCGGCCCGCCGTCAGTCGCTCGCGAGGCGCAGGCCGCTGAACTGCCAGCGCGCGGCGGGGTTGAAGAAGTTGCGATAGCTAGCGCGCACATGGCCACGCGGTGTTGCGCATGACCCGCCGCGCAGCACGAGCTGGTTCACCATGAACTTGCCGTTGTACTCCCCGAGAGCACCGGCGGTAGCGGTGTACCCGGGATAGGGGCAGTAGGCGGAGCGGGTCCACTCCCACACGTCGCCAAACATCTGCAGCAGCTGCGTGGGCCCGCCTGCGTGCGCCGCAGCAGGCCGCGGCTCGAGGTGTCCGGACTGGAGGAAGTTGCCCTCTTGCGGTGCGCCGCCGCCTGCGGCGGCGCACTCCCACTCGAGCTCGCTCGGCAAACGCTTGCCCGCCCAGCGCGCGAACGCGTCCGCTTCGTAGTAGCTCACGTGGCAAAGCGGCGCATGCCGATCCAGCTCCCGTACGCCGCCGAGCGTGAATTCCTCCTCGAGAGATGCGGACCAGTAGAGTGGGCGGCGCCAGCCCTCGCGGCGCACGCTCACCCAGCCATCCGACAGCCAGCACTGCGCCCGGCGGTAGCCGCCGTCGCGGATGAACTCGAGAAACTCGCCGTTGGTGATGGGGCGGGTCGCAAGCCGGAAGGGCTCAAGATACACGCGGTGGCGCGGCAGCTCGTTGTCGAAGCAGAAGTCCGCGCCCGTGTGCCCGATCTCGAAGAGCCCGGCGGGGAGCTCGGTGTACGCCAGCGGTGGCGGACAGGGGAAGGCGGGCCTGCAGCGCTGTACGTAGGCAGGCCGCAGCGGGTTCACAGAGAACAGGTGCTTGATGTCGGTGAGAATCAGCTCCTGGTGCTGCTGCTCGTGGTTCAGGCCGAGCGTGATCACCGCCGCCAGCGCCCCAGGCACGCTCGTGCCGCTCAGCAATTCCCCGATGCGCTCATCGATGCTCGCGCGGTAGGCGAGCACTTGCTTGACGGTCGGCCGCGAGAGCAAGCCGCGCCGCTGCCGGCTATGCATCCGGCCCAATGTGTTGTAGTAGGAGTTGAACAGATAACGGTAGCGCTGGTCGTGGAAGCGGTAGTCGCGCAGCGCCTGCTGCAGCACCAGCTCCTCGAAGAACCAGCTGGTATGGGCCAGATGCCACTTGCTCGGGCTGGCATCGGGCATCGATTGCACGACGTAGTCTTCGATCTCGAGCGGTGCGCACAGCGCCACCGTGGCCGCGCGCACCGTCGCATACGCCTCAGCGAGCGTTGCTGCGGACACGGGCGCGGGCGCCGCCTCGGTGACTCGCGAGTGCGCTTGCTGTCTGTCGAGCTCGATGATCGATGCCATCTACTTCCTGCAGCAATCGCCATGCCTTGCCGCATGCTGCCCGCGAGGCCGGCCGCGTGCAAGCCGTCAAGGAGTGAAGCTGCCTCATCCGTGCCGGCAAACGCCACGCGATGCAGTGAGCTGCTTGACTATCGTCTCTGTCCCTCACATATGCAGACACGACTTCTGGCCCGGCCGTGCGCCCCGGGCTCATCTCGCGCACGAGGCTGTCCCGCGCACGTGCGTCGAGCACAGCCGCGACTGCCCGGGGGCTCCTTGACGCGCGTGAATCTCGTGCACTTGTGTTTTCATTGACGTATGCGAAGCGCGAGCACCCTCAAGGCACGCGCCATCTGGGACAATGCAGCACCTGTCGCAACGAGGATCGAGTCACCGACAATGCAAGCGATCGAGGCTCTTCTCACGCGCCGCTCCGCGCGCTCTTTGACGGGTCCGGCTCCCGATCAGGGCGCGCTGGATCTCATCTTCGCAAGCGCCGCCCGGGCGGCCGATCACGGTCGGCTGCGGCCCTGGCGCTTCATTCTCATCCAGGCTGCGGCCCGCGAGCGCTTCGGCGCCCTGCTTGCCGAGCATCTGCGGCGCGCTCACCCCGGGAGCAGCGAGGAGGCCCTGCAGCGCGAGCGGCAGAAGGCATTCCGGGCGCCGCTGATCGTGGTCGTGGCGGCGGTGGTCGATCCCGAGGCGAAGATCCCGGCGATCGAGCAGATTCTCGCGGCGGCAGCGGCGGCGCAGAACGTGATGCTCGCCTCGTTCGCGCTGGGGCTGAATGCGATGTGGAAGACCGGGGGAGCCGCTTACGACGAGTCCGTCAAGGCCGCCCTGGGCCTCGCACCCAAGGATGCAATCGTCGGCTTTCTCTATCTGGGGGCCGAGGCCGGCGCACCGGCCCCGCGCGCCGAGACCGCCTGGCGGGATCGAGTCCAGCACTGGAGCGGCTGAGTCATCATCAAGTCTCGTTAAATCCCCATTCTGGGCGCCAAGGCGCGCTGCTGCGCCAGCGCCTTGACGTATGATGGGCGATTGATTTTCAAGGGGATGTACCCAATGAGATGCTTGTCCTGGGTGCTGGTGGCACTCGCCCTCAGCGCCTGCGCATCAAAAGCCGTGCGGGAGAAGCCTGTGTCCACTGCTGTCGTGAAGGAGTCCACGCAAGCCAAGGCGGCGTCGCAGCCGCAGCCTGCCGCGGACGAGCCTCGGCCCAAGGCCGCGATCGGGGAATTCGGGCTGGATCTCGCCGGGCGAGCCGATGTCCGCCCCGGGGATGATTTCTTCGCCTACGCAAGCGGCAAGTGGTATGAGACCTTCCAGATCCCGCCCGACCGCGACAGCTTCGGTGAGTTCAACCGACTGGATGAGCTCTCCCGGCAGCGTGTTCGCGGCATCATCGAGCAGGCCGCCGCGAACCATCCGGCCAGCGGCACGGCCGAGCAGAAGATCGGCGACTACTACGCGAGCTTTCTGGATGAGGACGCGATCGAGAAGAACGGGCTTGCGCCGGTGCAAGCGGACCTGAAGCGCATCTCGCTCGCCGCCACCAAGGCGGATATCGCCACGCTCTTCGGGCTGCCCGGCTTTGCCTCGCTGTTCGATCTGGACCTGCCGCCGGACCTCAAGAATCCGGACCAGTACTCGATCGTGGTGAGCCAGGGGCGGCTGGGGCTCCCCGAGCGCGAGTACTACCTCAAGGATGATCCGAAGCTCAAGGAGCTGCGCGAGAAGTATCTGGGCTACATCGAGCAGATGCTCACGCTCGCCGAGGTGTCCGATGCCGGCGCCGAAGCGCAGCAGATCATGGCGTTCGAGACCGCTGCCGCGCGCGCCCAGTGGCCCATCGAGGAGCGTCGCGACGTCGACAAGACCTACAACCCGAGCACCCGGCAGGAGCTCCTTGCCTACGCCAGCGGTTTCCCCTGGGAGGCGTTTCTCGCCGCCGCCGAGCTTTCCGGCCGCGAGCAGCTGATCCTCTCCGAGAAGAGCGCCATCCGGGATCTGGCCGCGCTCTTCAACCATACGCCGCTCCCGGTGCTCAAGGCCTATCTGACGTTCCGCTACCTGAGCGACCACGCCCCCTACCTCCCGAAGCGCTTCGACGAGGCGCGCTTTGCCTTCTACGGCCGGGCGCTGCGCGGCCAGCCGCAGCAGCGCGAGCGCTGGAAGCGGGGGGTCGATGAGGTCAACGCAGCGCTCGGTGAGCTCGTCGGCCAGCTCTACGTCAAGCAGTACTTCCCGCCGGAATCCAAGGCCAAGATGCAGGAGCTGGTGGCCAACCTGCGTGCCGCCCTCGGTGAGCGCATCGATGCCATCGAGTGGATGACACCGGAGACCAAGTCGCGCGCACACGAGAAGCTTGCGACCTTCATACCCAAGATCGGCTATCCGGATCAGTGGAAGGACTACTCGGGGCTCACGGTCAGCCGTGATGATCTGCTTGGCAACGTGCAGCGCGCCGCCGCGTGGCACTGGCACTACCAGGTCGCGCGGCTTGACAAGCCCGTGGACCGGGCCGAGTGGCAGATGACCCCGCAGCAGGTCAATGCCTACTACAACCCCCTTAACAACGAGATCGTGTTTCCGGCGGCCATCCTGCAGCCGCCGTTCTTCGACCCGAACGCGGACGCCGCGGTCAACTACGGGGCGATCGGGGCCGTCATCGGTCACGAGATGGGGCACGGCTTCGATGACCAGGGCCGCAAGTTCGGGCCCGACGGCGGCCTCAAGGACTGGTGGACGCAGCGCGATGCGCAGGTCTTCAACGGCCGGGTACAGAAGCTCATCGAGCAGTACTCGCGCTTCGAGGCATTGCCGGGGTTGAACGTGAACGGGGCCAACACGATCGGGGAGAACATCGGTGACCTGGGCGGCCTCAACATGGCATACCACGCCTACCAGCTCTCATTGAAGGGACAGCCGGCGCCCGAAATCGGGGGCTTGAGCGGCGATCAGCGCTTCTTCCTTTCCTGGGCACAGGTGTGGCGCACAAAGTACCGTGAGGAGAGCCTGCGCGAGCTGGTGCTGTCGGATGTGCACAGTCCGCCTTACTTCCGCGTGAACGGCCCCCTGCCTAACATGGATGCGTGGTATGCGGCCTTCGACGTGAAGCCGGGCGACAAGCTCTACCTGAAGCCCGAGGACCGCGTCTCGATCTGGTGAGTGACGGACCCGTCTGATATGCAAAAGGACCATTGAGCACACTTGATCCCCAGGTCAAGCTCCATCACGCCACCCTCGGCGTCCTGGCGCGCCGCGACGCTCGCGCCGCTGCGTCACCGACCGTTCGTTGCGGTCTGGTCGGCGAGCCTGGTGTCGAACTTCGGTACCTTGGTCCAGGTGGTCGGCGCCTCGTGGCTCATGACCGTGCTGGACCCCTCGCCCTGGATGGTGGCGCTGGTGCAGGTTGCGACCACTGCGCCGATCATGCTGCTGGCGCTCGCCGGCGGGGCGAGCGCGGACCTCTGGGACCGGCGCATCGTGATGTTGGGCGCGCAGCTCCTGATGTTCGCGGTCTCCGTGGTGCTCTTGCTCATGACCTACCTGGGCAAGACCACCCCTGGCTCGCTGCTGCTGCTCACCTTTCTGATCGGTGTCGGTACGGCCCTGTACGGGCCGGCCTGGCAGTCGGCGGTCGGGGAGCTGGTGCCGCGCTCGCAGATCTCGGCCGCCGTATCCCTCAATAGCCTGAACTACAACCTCGCGCGCACGGCCGGGCCTGCGCTCGGCGGGCTGCTGGTGGCCGCCGCGGGCCCCGCGGCTGCCTTTCTCGCCAACACGTTGTCCTACGTCGCGCTGATTGCGGTTCTCGCCACCTGGCGCCGGCCGCGCTCGTCGCGCACGCTGCCGCCCGAGAGCATGCTCAGGGCGATGGCCTCAGGTGTGCGCTATGCACGCCTCTCCCCGGGGATCCGCACGGTGCTGATCCGCGGTCTGGTGTTTGGTTTGCTGGGCAGCCCGATCTGGGCGCTGCTGCCGCTGGTCGCGCGCGATCTGGTCGGCGGGGGTGCCCGCACCTACGGGCTGTTGTTTGGCGCGCTCGGCGCCGGAGCGGTGCTCGGGGCGCTCGGTAGCGCCGCCGCGCGGCTGCGCTACCCCAACGAGCAGGTGGTACGCCTCTCGAGCATCGGCTTTGGTGCCGCGACCGTGCTCACCGCCACAAGCTCCTGGCACGTCCTCACGATGCTGGCTCTGGTTCTCACCGGAGCTTGCTGGGTCACGGCGCTCTCGACTTTCAACGTCACGGTGCAGATCTCCTCCCCACGCTGGGTGGTGGGGCGCACCATGGCGATCTATCAGATGGTGACCTTCGGCGGCCTGGCCCTTGGCAGCTGGCTGTGGGGTGTGTTCGCCGCGCACACCGGCCTCGAGGACACATTCCTTGCCGCGGGCCTGCTCATGGCGGCCTCCGCGCTCCTGGGTCGCTGGCTTGCCTTGCCCCAGCCGGAAGACCTCAACCTCGAGCCGTCTCGCAGCTGGCTCTCCCAGCAGGAGGCCCCGGGCGCACGCCTCATCGGCAACACTCCCGTGATCGTGACGGTGGAGTACCGCATTGCGCTGGCGGATGCCGCCAGCTTTTGCAGGGCGATGGCGGAGCTGCGCCGCATCCGGCGCCGCGACGGTGCGCGTCGCTGGACCCTCATGCAGGATGCGGCGGACCCCGAGGCCTGGATCGAGCGCTATCACAGCCCCAACTGGGTCGAGCACCTGCGCGGCCACAACCGCTTCACCGTGGCGGACCAGGAGATCGAAAGCCGCGTGCTGAGCTTGCACCGCGGCGAGGGTTCGCCGCGGATTCGTCATCTCCTCGAGCGTCCCGCCGAGCTGCCCCCTGGCGAGCAGCCGGCCGCTGCCCGCTCCGGCGATCTCAAAACGGTTTGACCACGGCGAGCACGACTATCCCCACCAGGAGCAGCGCGGGCACTTCGTTGAAGATCCTGTACCAGCGCTGCGAGCGCGTGTTGCGGCCTGAGGCCATGGCCTGCATCAGCCCCCGGCAGGCGATGTGATAGCCGATGAGCAAGGCGACGAGCGTGAGCTTGGCGTGCAGCCATCCCATGGTGATGTAGGCCGGCGCGTAGAGGATCATCGAGACCCCGAAGGCGACGGTGAGCAGTGCGCCGATTGTCATGATGCCGAACAGGCGCCGCTCCATGAGGACGAAGCGCTCGCGCCCGGCGGCCTCCTCGGTCGCGACGTGATAGACGAACAGCCGCGGCAGGTAGAACAGCCCTGCGAACCAGGTGACGGCAGACACGATGTGGAAGGCTTTGAGCCAGAGCAGCACTGGTGCGGGCCTCGTTGGATGAGCACGCGATTCTAGCGCCGCGCCGCTGCTTGCTCGCGGTGCTTGAGTCTGGACCTGAGTCCCGGGTCTAGAATGAGCCTGGCAAGGGCTCTTTGAAGTGCTAAGCCATGAGTGACATGGGTATCGGCGAGCTGGCGAAGCGTGCGGGCGTGCGCATCGACACTGTTCGCTACTACGAGCGCCACCGCCTGCTCTATCCCCGTGAGAGGTCCCCAGCCGGATACCGCCGCTACGGCGATCGCGAGGTGGCGCGGCTGCGCTTCATCCGCCGCGCGAAGGCACTCGGCTTCTCGCTCGCCGAGGTAGCTGAGCTTCTCGCGCTGAGCTCGCGGCGCGACGTTGCGCAGGTCAAGCGACACGCGCAGGCGAAGCTGGCGGCCGTCGATGAGCGCCTTGCCGAGCTGCAGCGGGTCCGCGCGGCACTGGCCGACCTGCTCAGCGCCTGCCCAGGCAACGGGCGCCCCGCGCAGTGTCCCATCCTGCAGGCGCTCGGTTACGAGGAGGCATCGTGAGCGATCCACGCCAGGGCACTCACGAGCGACACGCAGCCGGGCATTGCTGCGGCCACACTGCCGCCGCGGGCGAGCCGCGGCATGGACACTTCGCGACGCAACGCGTGCATCACACTCACGAGCACCGCGGCGAGCAGCGGGCTGCGTCGGCATCTGCAGGGACTCTCTACACGTGCCCGATGCACCCGCAGGTGCGACAACAGGGCGCCGGAAGCTGCCCACTGTGCGGGATGGCTACAGAGCCGGTGCTGCCCTCTGAGAGCGAGGACGATGGCGAGCTGCGCAAGGTTGCCAGGCGCTTCTGGCTTGCGGCTCTCCTGTCAGCGCCGGTATTTCTGGCGGAGATGCTGCAGCACGCGCTGCACCTCGAGCTTTCGCGGCAAGGCGCCTACGCGCTACGCAGCCTCGAGATTCTGCTCGTGACACCCGTGGTGCTGTGGATTGCGCGGGACTACTACCACCGCGGTGCGCAGGGCGTCGTGCGCCGTGCGCCCAACATGTATACCTTGATAGGTCTGGGCGTCCTGGTGGCCTACGTGTATAGCCTGGTGGCCACCATCTTTCCAGGCGCATTTCCCGCGTCCATGCGCGATGCCCATGGGCTGGTCGGCGTCTACTTCGAGGCCGCTGCGGTCATCGTCACCCTGGCGCTGCTCGGGGAGCTGCTCGAGCTGCGTGCACGCGGCCGCACCGGTGCGGCGCTCAGGGAGCTGCTCGAGCTTGCGCCGCGGACTGCGCGGCGCGTCCTCCCCGGAGGCGAGGAAGCCGATGTCCCGCTCGAGGAGGTGAAGGTCGGTGACGAGCTGCGGGTGCGGCCGGGGGAGAAGATCCCGGTGGACGGGGTGGTCATCGAGGGCCGCTCGAGTGTGGACGAGTCGATGCTCACTGGTGAGCCGCTGCCCAAGGAGAAGATTCCCGGCGAGACGGTCGCCGGGGCCACCGTGAATCAGACGGGCGCGCTCCTGATCCGTGCCCAGCGGCTCGGAGCAGGCAGCTTGCTAGCGCAGATCGTGGC
>Ga0123356_10006669_pt1 | contig 11634 bp, 7 predicted proteins | sample TergutEmb28metaG_2_FD_92546 | JGI IMG/M metagenome (GOLD analysis project Ga0123356, IMG submission 92546) | Embiratermes neotenicus P3 segment gut microbial communities from Petit-Saut dam, French Guiana - Emb289 P3 | ecosystem: Host-associated > Arthropoda: Insects > Digestive system > Gut ... | reverse complement strand
TTTGATTATCTTCATGAAAGCTATACAAATGTGGCAAGCGGCATCACGGCAAACGTGAACGGCATCGGCACTGATGCTTTGACGGATTCAATTCATTCAAACAATTTCATAAGTTTCGACAACGAATACAACGAAATCCAAGTTACACTTGAAAAAACATACTATGAACTCTGCGGCATGACCTTGATTGTATCCGGTGGAGGTATACGCAGTTTGGAAGTTTTAATAGGCGGGCAAAGCTTGACATTTGAATACTTCACCGAAAATTGTTCGGACAAAAGGTATTACAATATTTATTTTAATAAAACTGCGGGAGGGAATATTAAGCTGACGTTTAACGCGGAAACCGGCGCAAAGGGTGTCGAACTTTTGGTATATGACAAGCAACCTCATCTTCCGCTTGTCCGAGGCGGGTTCTTCCAACTTCCTACAAACGGCGGATGGAATCCTGCGGCGCTGTCGTCAGAATACGGCTGGTTCCTGCAGCTTAAGGGTATGCGAGACCTTGGAATGCAATATACAGTTATTCAGTATTCTGCACATTTCCTTGCCAAGACAACCCTTGTAAACGGGACTCGTATCACAGGTGCCGGCTATACATTCACGGATACTTATGGTGTCACAGATGTGCCGCTTGCAGTTTTGAATGCGGCAGAAAAATTGGGAATGCAGGTCTACTTGGGAACAATCCACGACAGTGACTTCTTTTGGCCAATTGATAACAGTAAATTTGATACATATGCGGAAATCGTTGATGACGGAAAACTTATAATCGAAGATATTAATGAAATGTACGGCAGCCACCCTGCTTTCGCTGGATTCTACTTAAGTGACGAAACTTGCGATGAGTGGCTTGATAATCCTCGCGGTGTAGAAGCCGCACGGTTTGTATACAAGGGGCAATCGGACTTGATTCGCTCGATAGCCCCTGACAAAAAGATTATGATTGCACCGGCGATTTGGCGTTCTTGGGCACCAGTTGCTGGTAAAAACAATCTTTATGACCTTGTCAAAGCGGAAACCGAGGGCGGCAGACCAATTGTCGATATTGTTGCGGCTCAGGACTGCCTTGGCCGTGAATCAACATTGTATGTAACCGACGGAGCATATGACAGCTACCTTGAATATGTCGAACAGTGGGCTGCCGGTGTTCGCGAAGCCGGAGTCGAATTTTGGCATGATGCGGAAGTTTTTGAAATCGTCTACACTTCTAAACGCTTTGACGATATTGTAAAAAGTTTGACAATAGAAGCGCCGTTTTCCGGTACTGTAATTGTATTTGATATTCCCCATTATTTTTCTGTTTATAATATGGGGGCATTCAATGATGTAAATGTTTATTACAAAGAATTAATTATGCGGGAGTACGTGAAGTATTATTCAAAGTTGACAAAATTTGCGCCGGATGTCGAAATGCGGGTTGCAAAATAATAATAAAAAATGCTATGATTCATTATGCCTAATTTTGTGCCGCATTTGGCTGCCGCAAAACTGTTCCTTGCTCAATTTGACGTATGGCAATTATTAAATCCGCCTTGCGATATACAGTAGGACTGCGAACACCTATGAAACGAGCATAATCCCTTAAATCGTAAATGTGCATAGCATTTAAATCTTGCGGCGTATTTTCATCATTCATGCTATATATTACAAGAAATCATGTAATACGTCAACTTGTAATTGATGATAATATATAATATGAACATAGGACAAGCAGTAGCAAAACGAGTGCAAGACTTGCTGAAAAAATACGATAAGACACAGTATCGCTTGGCAAAAGATACATTGATTTCGCATAACACAATGACAAGTATTGTCAATGCAAAAAACAAGACCGCGAACCTCAATAGCATATTTTTAATATGCCGCGCCTTTGGCATAACAGTTGACGAGTTTTTCAACGACCCGATTTTCAAAAGCGATAAACTGGAAATAGAGTAAAAAAAAGCCGATGTTACGATGGCTTATCGTTCCTTGCGAATAATCCTGCAAAACCTTTTATCGAAATGCTATAAAATTCTTGCTATGGAAGTTTTCTTTTCAAAATTGCACTGCCGTTGCACGATTCAACGAATTCCCACCCAAGTTTCCTGAAATAATCGCCGGCAGTTTCCGTTCTGAGATACAGTTCCTTGCAGCCAAACTCCTTTGCCACCTCCAAAAGCCGCTCTGCCAGTTGCATTCCTATCCCTTGGTTTCGAAAACTTGGATCCACATAAAGTGCCGCCAGCCAAGGAGTGTATTCTTTGCCTTTCAAGTCGTTCTCGACAAGTGCGATTGTCCCAACGCATTTGCAATCGACAACGGCAACCAAGCAAACAGGCAGTTTATCCTTGTGGCAGTTCGGAATCCGTTCAAGCAATTGCTTGTAAGTCATATTGGGAACGCGATGCCTGACCCATTCGTCAAAAACCCACCGCGTAACGGTTGGAGCGTGTTGCATCTCATCGCACAAGTATTCAATCTTCACGCGAACACCTCCCAGCTTTGCAAACCCTTTAATTCAAAGAAAACTTTTCACGTTTAACGTTAAACGTTTAACGTACAAATCCCCTACGGGGATTTGGTGGTGGAGACGGCGGGTATCGATCCCGCGTCCGACTGCTTATTTGTTGGATTTTCTACATACATAGTCTGTGTGTTTTTTACAAGGTACTACACGCTCACAAACAAGAATCTAGAACCTGTGCGGAAAATTTGACGATTCGAATCCTCCCGCAAGAAATTCGAACCCTTTTACACTTCTCCTGACCCTGCCGGATGCGAAGTGCGAAGATCTTCGGCGAGGGAAGCTTAGGCGGTTGTATTAGGCCGCGAAAGCGAAGTTTTTGTTGCCATTTAATTGGCTTTGCGTTTACGGCCGCCGCCGGTATGCTTGTCCAACACCTCCACAGCCGTCGAAGCCATTTCGTCCCCATGAAGTGACTGTGTATTATACACCGATTCCGGCGAGAATGCAAGTCTTATACAAGTTGAATCGACGGCAAAAGCCCGATCAAACCTTCTGTCGGCTTGCCGGTTTCGGTTACAAAAAGCGCGCTGATGCGGTGACCCTGCCTGAAACATTCCGAGACCTGCTGTTTCGCGGACTCGACTGTGGCATTTTTCGCAATAAACAACACCGTGCGCCCGATATGATTGCAAAGGTCCGTATTGTGCTTCAGTTGATAAAATGTCGTTTCATCACTGATATCTTTGGAAAGTTCCGCACTGTTTAAAAAAACACCTATTACCATGCCTTGTTCGACAATCGGGACAACTTCGTATCGCTTTTCTTGCATCAGTTTCGTAATAGGCGCAATCTGATCGTCGGGTTTCACACTTAAAATCTCGCATGGCTTCAGGCAGACTCCGTACACGGTATTGGGACCCTGAAGCCTGGTTATCAAACTTTCCACAATCTTTACGGCGGCTTCAGTCGGCATGACAAGTGATTGTTCGGCATATTTCGGCTGGTGCGCCAAAAAGTTTCTGATTTCGCGGATTGCGTTAAGTTGCGGACGAAGTGCTGCGAACTCCGGCACACCGCCAAGCTCCCAAATTGCGCTTTCGCCTTCCCTGACGCTGAGTTTGCTTTGAACAAGCTGCTCTAACTCTTTATACTTTTGCAAAAATTCATCTGTCATTCTTTCTCTACGCCCTTCGACAGTTTTGACGCAAGATATGCAGCCGCACCCAGTACTCCCAAAACCGCAACTCCAAGAACAACATCCCAAATTGTAGCCGGTCTTGGACGATTGACAAATGTTATATCCTCCGTGATTACCTCCGTGATTTTGTCAACGGTCACACCACCGCTGGAATCAACTTTTACAAGCGAATACGACACCTCAAAGTTGATAGTATATCCTCCCTTCGGCTGGGCGTTAAGCAACAAAGTTTTGCCTCCGTCACTTACAGTCAGTTTCGGGTCATCAGAACTGTATATGACCGAATCTTCATCCCAGAAAAAGTATAACTCCCGCGGAACAGCTTTGACACAAAACCCCTGCTTCACATCGCTGTAAAACGGCGAAGAATCGTCATTTACCTCGTTTCCAAGAGTATATATAACTTGAAGTCTCGGCTGGGTCCTGCTGTTGCAGATTATATCGAATGAAAACTCGCCCGGTCCGCTTTTTTCTTCGATATCGCATATCAATTCTATTTCCTCTTCACATTCGGGGTCGCCGCAGTCCTCATGCACATCATAGCATAACTCTGTATGCTCGTGCAAAACAACCCATGCAGTTACCGTAACACGATAAATGCCGACAGACTCATAAAACCAAGAATATTCCAAACGATCCGCCTGAGAGTTGTAATCACATTCGCTGCTGACAATCATTTCTTCAGAGTATTTGTTGGAAAGGCGCGTTACAGTCAATTTTTCATCAAACACAGTTTCCTCTGCACCGTTGACAATATACAAACAGCCGGTCGTCCAGTACGTTGCAGACAAACTTCCGCCGCGGGTTGCCGGGCGCGGGTTTTCATTGAGCGAATCGTAATAGTACACAACTAACCCGGAGGGGATTGCAATCGGCTCGTCGCCTTCGTCTGCGAACACCCTTTTGGGTAAACTGCCGCCGACAGCAAAAACCCCTGCCAATACAACAATCGCACAAACCGCCAGCGCCGCAACTTTTTTCATATGTATATTATAAACAGAAACTCACCTTTCCGTCAACCTTCCTACGGCAACAGTGCAATCGTCTTTCGCGATGCGACCGCTCCGGTTAAGGCACTCTTGCATAATTATATCCGCCAGGCTTTGCGCGGAAGATAACTCGAGATTATTTATAAAATTCCCAAGAGCCGCTTTGTCACCGAAAGCATCCGTAACACCGTCACTGCAAAGTACCACCGCATCGCCCGCACCCAAAACCGCGCGCGTGATTTTCGGCTGCATCTCGTCCAATATGCCCATCGGAAGACTTCCCGCCTCGACTACCTCAACCTCCGACTTGCGTTTTATAAATCCGTCGCTTGCACCAACCTTTATGAAATCCGTTTCGCCGCCGGATTGGTTAAAGACTGCGATGTCAAGTGCACTGAAAACATCCTGCGCGCCGATTTGTAAAAGCTGATTAACGTTTTGCATAATCATCTCGTTCGGAAAGCCCGCTTTGTAAAAGTTTTCAACCAAACCCAGTGCCAGTACACCTGCCTGTTCGGCACGTACGCCAACACCCATACCATCGCAGACCGCCATAAGGGTTTTATCGTTGTTAACTTTTAAAAAAGAAAAAATATCACCGCATACCGCTCCGAAGTTTTTGCTTGTTTGCGCCACTCCGAATTCCAAGGCAAAGCGCGGAGCCGTTTTCACTGTGACGATACAAAAACCGGCGGTATCTGCCTCGTCAATTTGGTCAACTTGCATCCTGCGCCTTGTCACGCGGCTTATAACGCTTTCGATTGCCTTATTACGGCTGTCAGCACGCCCAACAAGAACGCAAATCGAGTAATCATTTATGCCCGCCTTTGTGATGAGGCAGTCGCTTGCCACGATGTTTTTGTACAGCAACTCTTCCTTTATAAGTTCCGCCAACTCGTTATCGAAAACCACCCCGCTGCCCACATCCTCGGCAAAGTGCACCATCAGTTTATTAAGCCCCGCCAAAAGTTGCGCCATCAAAATTTTGCCGGTATCCATAGTCGCGGCTGCCGCACGCCGCGTACCCTGCTCCTTCAGCATCATGTTTGTCACTGATAAAACCCGATTAATTTGATTGCATTTCATCGTAAGGCTTTGCGGAATATCCAAAAAGTTAACACTGCCGCGATTCAACCCCAGCAAAGCCAAACCTGCCAAACTGTCACGCACTTCGGTCGAAGAACTTGCCTCACGCATACATGTGCCGCGTTTGACGCAATTCTCACAAACCTGCGCACATACAGCGTCTGCCATCAACAGTTTTGCCTCATTCGACGGAACCTCGGTCGTCACAAGCGCCCTATATATGTTTTGAAGTTCGCCGAAAACCGAGGCTAGGCTTTGAATACGCATATAAACTCCGGCGCGGTTGCGGTTAATAGTGTTTTTGCTGACCAAATTGCCGCTCAGCGCAGTACCCGAGAAGTTAAAGTACTTAACCGACTTTTGCGGAGTAAGCAAGAAAAGTCCAACTGCCGCAGCAATCGGAATCAAAGACAAAAGAGTGTAATCAATGTACGCCGCGAAATATGTACCCAAAACTATATCGGTCATGACAAGCGCCACAATCGAATAAACGCAGTTCCGCGCTTTGAATGCCATAGTGACAGCAGCCAGCAATGTATAAATCGCAGTGTAATTCAAATTAAGTGCGGCAAAACTTGCCCCCAACCCCAACGCCAGCGCAACAACCAAAGTGTTGCGCGCATCAAACAGATATACGCCCGCCAAGATAACGTATATTGTTACCATCTTATGAACGCTGAAATAGGTTGTGTCCAGTCCCACCAAACCAAGCGCAAACACGGTCACGAAAACCGCCGCGCAAATCTTTTGGTCAATTGTCCATGGGATTTTGGCGCGCTTTGTCCGCACAGTCTGGATCAGAATCATCACACACAGCAAAAACACTGCCCCGATAATTACGGCGACCAAGGCTTTGTAAAATTCCTCCGCATGCGGGAATGCAACAGCCATCGCATAAATGTTTGAAACCGCAAACGCCGCAATGCACGCTGCGTAGGTCTTGAACCGCTTGATTTTCCGTGCCGAGATAAAAAACGCCAAAGCCACACCGCATACAAATAAAGAACCCAACGCTTCAGGCTGCTGCGGCGACAAACTCAGCTGGGCAATAAAGTACGCAACGGGTGCTGCCCAAAATTTTATCGGCAAGAACACGCACGCAAACAAGAAACTTGCCGCAAACGGAGAAAGTTCGGTATCAACACGTGCGTTTGAAAGCACAAAAAACGCCAAGGCAAGCAAAAAATATTTTCCGGCAACAACAAGGAGTTTAATCACACGCTCTTTCTTTGTCACTTACAAAAATTAACAAAAAAATCACAAAATAATTTAGGGCAATATAACGAATTTTGTCAGTTCCTAGCATTTGACAAAAAAAGCGTGACACACTATCATGAATAATGGCAAAAATCAACCTCAACAGGCAAAGACGTCTGCAGCCGAAAGAGCCGCTTTTCAGCAACAAAACAATTGTCCTGATAAAAATCGCTGCGGCGTGTTTACTGTTGCTTGGCGGCAGTTTATTTTTCTTCACTTACATAACGCCTTCCCAAGAGGGCAAATTAACCCTTTTCGAAGAAGACCTGCAAAGCCTTAATCCGTTCCCGCTTGTATTTCTTGCAGGGCTTGTTTGGGTCATTATTTATGTTATCAATCTTGCGGGGCATATCGATGACCAAGATTTGCACCTTGCAGACCGCCACGACTTGCTGTATAAAATCGTATTCATCGTCACAGTTATGTCAATGGTGTTCCGCTGCTTTGTATTTTCAAACCTGAATGTACCCGAAGCAATCACCGCCATCTGCCTTCTAAGCGGCGTAATTACACTGTTCACACCCAAAATAGTTGATAACAATAACGAGGAGTTCTAGACCTTGACCAACTTCTTGTTAAACGTGCTGTATATATAGAGGCTGATTTGCTTTGGCCCAAAAGCCTGCTTTACCGCCGCAGCATACATGTCAAGCTGCGGTTTGTACAGTTCAATCAATTTCTGGGTGCTTGCCTGCGTTGTTTTGTAATCGACAATAATTGCGTTCCCGTCCTTGATTGCAAGCAAATCAATTACGCCTTGCACAATAACATCACCGACGGATTGCAGGAATACAACCTCACGATGAATTTCATGAGCGCGGATTTCGGGAACAAGTTTTTCAATCTCCGCGATGTCGGTACGCTGCATTTGCTTGTGAAACCGAGTTCCGAAAGCAGTGCCCGCCTCGCCCCGCCCCTTAACACGCTTGGCTTCTTCAACGCTTGCAAGCGCCGATACCGAGTTTTTAAGAACTGCTTGACTGTGCGGATAGCCTTTTGCATATATTTCTCGCAATCCCTTCGACAACTCCCCTTCAACACCCGCAAGCACCCTCACTCCGATATCTTTCTTTTCGACTTTCACGTCCTGCGCGTCCGTAACAGTCAGGTTAAAGCAGCTGTCGCGCTTGGATTCAAACAAAGCGGGAGCCAGGAAATGCAAATCACTTTTGGCTCCGACAATGTCAAAGTTTTCACACCCGGCACCGAATTTCGCCAAATTAGCGCCGCCGACAATCAGTAACCTTTCCTTTGCCCGTGTCATTGCAACATACAAAAGGCGCATCTCCTCCGCAACTAAAACCCGTTTTGCTGAAATCACCGCGCCCAAACGCGCAAGGCTCATGGTTTTTGAAAACTCGTCTGGGTTTTGCGTGTACATACAAAGCCCCTGCACTTTATCGATCACCAAAGGCCGCTTGGTATCGTTCAAGTTAAATGCTGCGCCGACATCAAAAAGAATTACGTTTTTAAATTCAAGACCTTTGCTGGCATGCATCGTCAAGATTTGGATTGCATCCGCCCCGCTTTGCGGCGGAGTAATTTTGATTTCTATCCGCCGGTTTTCCAAAAGGTACAAAAATTCCGAAACTGATGCCGCATATGACGCCCCGCGCAGCTTGTTAAGGTACGCATGTATATTTGCAACGGCTCGCTTGCCCTGCGGCAGGAGGAGCAACCGCTCGATGATCTTGTATTCCGTCAGGAAAATCGTCAGGACATCAACAGGGTTGTCGGTTTTTGCCAACCCATGGTACTTTTCCAGGAACGCAAGAAAATCACGAACTTTCTTGCTTTTATTTTTCGCAAGGTTTTTGTAAAATATTTTTTCGCCGCCGTTTGTTTTAATTTCCGCCAAATCCTGCGGAGTAAACCCGAATACGAAACTTTGCATCAGAAGCACAAGCGGTACATCGTTATAAAAATTTGAAACCGCAAACAGCATGTTGTTCAAAACGGCAACCTCAAAAAGCTCGCATGCGTTCTGCTCTGCGGCCACGCTGACTGCAAATCCGGCACGCTCCAATACACCGGCAAGAACGTCAAAGTGCGTGCGAGAGCGCGCCAAAATCGCAATATCCTTGGGTGCAACTCCTTGCTGGCGCAAATCCTCGAGGCTCTGTGCAACAACCGCCGCCTGAAGTTCCGGCGCTGTGCCGTGCAGCGCATTAATCAGTGTAACATCCACTGTACCGCCGCCCTTTCCGTCAACTGCAAATCGCGATGTCGCATCATAATCAATATCGCAAGTTTCGCGCTTCATTACTTTTCCGAAAACCAAGTTAGCGAAACGCAAAATCCGGGCGCGGCTTCGAAAGTTTTCATTCAAAAGCACAACTCTGCCCGAAAGGTTCTTGCCAAAATCCGCCATTTTTCCGGCAAATATCGCCGCCTCGCATCCCCGGAAGCCGTAAATGCTTTGTTTGACATCTCCAACCATGAACAGGTTTTTCTTGCCCGCAATCGCCGCCAGAATTTTTTCCTGCATCGGGTTGGTATCCTGGTATTCATCTATGAAAATATACTTGTATTTCGCGCGGAAAGCCGCAGCAATCCTTGGATCTTTCAAGATAATGCAAGCATATTTTTCCAAATCGTTAAAATCCAGTTTGTTTGCCGCAAGTTTTGAATTCGAGTACACAGCCTCAAACTCCCGCACAAGAGTTATAACCTGCTTGATAATTTCGCAGTCGCGTTTGCCATTTGTATCCATAATCTCCCACGGCAGCGAATAACCGTTCTTTATTTTTCTGACCATCTCTTTGAACTGCTCGCGAAGTTGTTTGAATTCTTCGTCTGCACCTTTCCTAAGCCGCATAAAATCCGCAGTCAGCGCAAAATCGTGCAGGTCCTTATAGTTTTTTATCGCAGCAAGCCTTCCGGCAAGCGCCTTGCACTCGTCATCATCAAATTTCCTCTGATAATACTCCCCCGCTTGTTTGTAGTAATCCAATATAAACCGAAGCGCGATATCTGTCTGGTACGCTGCCAATGCCGTATGTTGCAGCCATCCTTCCGCATCCTCGCGCGTTGCCAGAAAATCCGTAATATCAACAAGCATTTTTTCCAGCAAGTCTGTCTTGCGGTTAACACAAAATGTTTCGATTGCCTCCGCACAATTTTTATAGCCAGATGTAATAACCAACCCCGAAGCGTCTTGTTTCAGGAAATCCGCAGCAATTTCGTCCAGAACCATAAAATCAGGACTTACCCCTGCGACACTGAAATAGGTTCGAACTACCTCGCCGCAAAACTTGTGGAAAGTGCCGATTGAAATTTCATTCAAGTTGTCAACGCTCACATTTTGCTCCGCAAGCCTCCTGCGCAATTTCACCCGCATGTCCGCAGCTGATGCGTTTGTAAAGGTCAGTACAAGCAAATCCTTGAATTCGCACTCGCCGCCGCGCAGCATTTGGGCAATGCGTTCGACCATAACAGTGGTTTTCCCCGAGCCTGCCGAAGCCGATACTAAAACATCCGCACCGCGCGCCTGTATCGCCAAGCTTTGGTCTGTTGTGAAATCAAATTTCGTCATAACCACCCCTGAAGCGGCACATAAGACGCGCAACGCAATAACGGCAAACATTTGCATCTTTTGGATTTGGCGCAATTTCTCCTCGTTTTATGGCACGGACAATCTCGCCAGCCGCCTCCCAATTCCCATTTGCCTCGATCATCCTGAAACTTCCGGGTTTCAGCAAAAGATAATACGCCCCGTCCGCAACGTACTTTTCGGGTAAAAACCTTGTATACAGGGGAAGCTGCAAACTTTGCCTGTCAACCGCACCCGTTTTATGGTCGATAACAATCACATGGTTTTTTGCGTCAGCGTCAACTCGGTCAGCCTTGCCTCGCACGGTCACTCCTTCAATTTCACCCTGCAAAGCGACTTCGACAAGCGCAGGAAAATAATCTGACTCGCGCACAGATTTTACGATTTCGCGCGCTAGAATTCTGGCTTCTTTTTTCAGATTTGAAATAACAGGTGCATTTTTCGGCTCGGACGCCATAGTACAGAATTCATCACTGCGCAAAACGCGTTCAACAATTTTTTTCATGGCGACTTCCGCGTCCAAACTGTCAAGCCCCCCACGCCCGACAGCCTTGACCTCACGCGTAAATTCCTCCGCCAGTTTATGAATCACGGTACCCATGATATTGGCGGCTATAATGTTGCGCTCGCGCGGGCTGACATTCAGTCCGTTTTCCAAAAAGTGCAGATACGGACACTTGCGGAAGTTTTCAATCTGGGTAACACGCGCACCTCGTTCCGGGAAAAACAACTTTTCCGCATTTTTCAGATTTGCGATATTTGAACTTGTGTTAAAATATTCTACACCACTTAAATCCAAAGATTGAAGTATGCCACCATAAAGTTTTATATCATCAAACGCAGTACCATCGCCGATTGCCTTCAGCACCAAGTGTTTTCCAAAAGTTTTGCATGCAATTTGCACATCGCCGCTTTCAGGAACTTTATTTTCCACAAGTTCGCTTGCGTTTTGATTCGTAAAGCTTACATAAAGTTTTACCTCAGCGGATTTTAAAACGCTTATCGCATGCCGGCGGTTGCGTGCATTCTGCAAGTTAGCGTCCGGCTCGATACGCGCCGCGGTATTCGCAATATCCTGCGCAGTTATAATATCTGTATC
>Ga0123356_10006668_pt1 | contig 11635 bp, 13 predicted proteins | sample TergutEmb28metaG_2_FD_92546 | JGI IMG/M metagenome (GOLD analysis project Ga0123356, IMG submission 92546) | Embiratermes neotenicus P3 segment gut microbial communities from Petit-Saut dam, French Guiana - Emb289 P3 | ecosystem: Host-associated > Arthropoda: Insects > Digestive system > Gut ... | reverse complement strand
TCAGCGGGCAAACGCCGTGGGCACGATGCCGGGACAGGCACCGTCGAGGAGGTCTACGAGGGCCCGCCCCCGCTCCGCAGCACCCCCCCTCGTGCGCCAGCGGGGGCGGGCGAACCGCCGGCGACCACCGGGGACCGACCGCCCAGCAGAGGCCGCCCGTGCCTCGCAGCGTCGGTCCTGATCCGGGTGTGCCACCGGTACAGGGTTGTCACAATGCCGATGATCCCCCCGCCGGGTTGGGGAACGATGACGGTCATATTGCATTTAGATGACAAACCGGCCGTTCGCCTGGGCCACCCGCGGGGCGCGTTGCGCGCCGTGGTCGGCGGTCGCAATTTCGACCCCTCACCGTGGGATCTCGGTGGTCCCCGCGCCGCGTCAGGAGATCAACGGCGCCAGCGACCGGTAGTCCTGACGGGTGACCGGCCCGTCGGTGGTGCTGTTGTCGTCCCTCGGAACCGCGACCTTCTTGTCGTTGATCCGGAACGCGACGGCGATGATGCCCGGGATGGCGGTCGCCGTATAGACGAGTTGCGCCAGGGCCTCCACCTGGTCCTTCGTCGCCAGCTGGTCGAAGGACGGGGTCAGGTTGACCGTGATCTGGTCGAAGTTGATGAGCCCGGTGGGGGCGGAGCCCGTGGCGCTCACCGCGCTCGAGAGCCCCTCGGCCGCCTCGACGGTGGTCGGCCCGGCGGCCAGGGCGGAGAGGCGGGCGTCGACCGCAGCCGGGGCCGGCAGCTCGCGGGCCACGGCCACGAGCCGTCCCTCCTTCAGGAAGTAGATGATCACCGCCTCCGCGGCCGGTGCCCGAGCCGGGCTGTCGCTGCTCGGCGCAGGAGAGAGCAGGTCGAAGGGGACCTGGTGGGCCGGAAGGGACTCCGCCTGCGATTGGCTGCCCATGCCGCAGCCGGCGAGTGCCACGGCAGCGCACACGGCGACCACGACCACCACGAACTGCCTGCTCACCCGGCTCATGACCCCCTGCCGTTCGATGAACCCCTGCCGTTCGATGAACCCCCGCCGTTCGACGAATCGGTGCCGTTCGCTGGATCGGCTGAATCGGTAGCGGTCGGCAGGTCGACCACGAAGCGCGCCCCGCCGGATGGTGCCGCTTCCACCCAGGTCCGCCCGCCCTGGCGACGGGTGTGCTCGGCCACGATCGCCAGGCCGAGGCCGACCCCCGAGCTGGGTGTTCGCCGGGAAGATCCCCCTCCCCGGGCGAAGCGCTCGAAGATCTGATTGCGATCCTGGACCGGGACGCCCGGCCCCGCGTCGTCGACCATGATCTGCACGCGGCCGTCGAACGTGGCCACCCGCACCGCCGTGGCACCTCCGCCGTGGTCCCGAGCGTTTTCGAGGAGGTTCGAGAGGACCCGCTCGAGACGCCGCTTGTCGGCCCGGACGATCGCCGTGGAGGCCCTGCCATCGAGCAGGAGCGGCACGCCGGCGTCCCCGTTGCTCTGCATGGCGTGCGCAACAAGCTCGGCGACGTTCACCCGCTCCACGTGCCCGTCCATCGCCCCAGCCTCACTCCGGGAGATCTCGAGCAGGTCCTCCACCAGGTGCCGGAACCGCTCGAGATCGCCAACGAGCAGGTCGAGTGCGGACCGGGCCCGTGCATCGAGCTCGTCGCGGTGGCGGGCGACGACCTCCGCCGCGGTGGCGAGGGTCGTGAGCGGGGAGCGCAACTCGTGGCTCACGTCCGAGGCGAACCTGGCGTCACGGTCCACCCGGGCCGCAAGCGACGCCACCATGGCGTTGAAGGAGTCGACCAGGACGTCGAGGTCCTTGTCGGTGTTGGCCGCCAGGCGGGTGTCCAGGCTCCCGGCCGCGATCTTGGCGGCGGCCTGGGAGACCTCGGTGACCGGGCGGAGCACGCGCCTGCTCGCCCAGCGCCCGACGAGGGCCCCGACCACCGTGGTGCCGATCGCCGCCACGGCCAGGGCTTCGAGCAACGTGTTCAGCGTCTGGCGCAGGTCGGAGAGGGTGAAGACCTCGAAGTAGCTGGCGAACGCCGCCGGGAGCGGGACGCCGACGGCGAGGGCCGGGCCGCTCGCCGTCTGGAACCGCTGGCGGCCGGCGTTCCCGTTGGCCACGAGCTCGCGGAGGCTGAGCGGCAGCGCGTTGCGATCGAGGGCGACCGAGGACGAGTACCAGCCGCCGGCGTACTCGATCACCGAAGCGCTGTTCGCGGGGTTCTGCACCGAGGACAGGACCTCGCTGACGTTGGGCCGGACCGCCTGGAGGCCGGCCCGCACCAGCCGGGCGTTGTCGTAGGTCTGCCGCGTCGCGGTGGCCTGGCGCTGGGTGAGCAGGTAATGCTGCGAGAGCTCGAACGTGACGGCGGCGAGCAGGGCGGAGAGCGCCAGGCCTCCGACGGCGAACGCCAGCGTCATCCGGGCGCGCAGCCCGAGGCGCCGGAAGCGCCGGGTGATGTGGGGGCGCCTCACCTCAGGGTTGGAACTTGTACCCGAGGCCGCGGACGGTGACCACGCGGAGCGGCTCGGTCGGGTCCTTCTCGACCTTCAACCGGAGCCGCCGGACGTGGACGTCGACGATCCGTCCGTCGCCGAAGTAGTCGTAGCCCCAGATCCGGTCGAGCAACTGCTCGCGGCTGAACACCCGTCCCGGGCTCTGGGCCAGCTCGCACAGCAGCCGGAACTCGGTCCGCGTCAGGTGCACCTCGTGGCCACCCAGGCGCACCACCCCCTCCTCGGGGATGATCTCGAGGTCGCCCGCCCCGAAGTCCCGCCGCTCCGACGGCTCGGGGGCGCGTGCCCTGCGAAGGGACGACCGGATCCGGGCACACAGCTCCTTCAGGACAAACGGCTTGGTCACGTAGTCGTCGGCACCGGCCTCGAGACCGGCGACGACGTCGTGGGTGTCCTGTCGGGCGGAGACGACGATGATCGGGACGTCACTCGCCTGGCGAAGCGCCCGGGTGCAGTCGAAGCCGTCCATTCCGGGGAGCATCAGGTCGACCAGGACCACGTCGATCGCCTCGTGCTCGAAGGCCTCGAGGCCCGCCTCGCCCGTGGCCGCGCCCTCGACGCAGTACCCCTCGTCCTCGAGCGCGAGCCGAAGGGACGTCCGGATGCGCTCGTCGTCCTCGATCAGCAGGATCCTCGCACTCACCCCGTGTCACCTGACCTCGCACCGCCCCCTCCGGCGACGCGCCGTTCACGATACCCCGGGGCTCCGGCGGGGGCCTGGCAGCGCGCAGACGTAGGATCCCGCGATGAGCCCCTGGTGGAACGCAGGGCGCGAGGCCCGTCACGGAGCCCGCGACGGCCTGACCCTCAGCCCCCTGGACCGCTACCGCTTCGACGTCCGGGGATACCTCGTGTTCGAGGACGTGCTCGACGCCGCAACGCTGTCCAGGCTGCGATCCGCCATCGACGCCCAGGCACTTCCGCCGGCGGACGAGACGATCGAGCGGCAGCGTTTCGGCCACAACGGGGAGCTCTTCGGCTGGGACCGGGCCTTCTGCGACCTGCTCGACCACCCGGTGGCGCTCGCCGTGCTGGCCGAGTTCATCGGGCCCTACGCCCGCCTCGACCACGCCTACGGCATCACCATGCGGCCGGGCACGGCCGGTCTCGGTCTCCACGGCCCCGCCGAGCCGTTCGACCCCTCCCAGTACTACGTCCATCGCCAGGGCGCGCTCCGAAGCGGGCTGATCACCTTTACCTGGTCGCTGTGCGACGCCGGCCCGGGCGCAGGCGGGTTCGGCTGCATCCCCGGCAGCCACCGGGCATCCGAGCCGCTCCCGGCGGGGGCGGAGACCCTCGTGGAGGAGATCCCCCAGCCCGCCGGCTCGCTGCTCGTCTTCACCGAGGCCCTGATGCACTGCACCCTGCCCTGGCAGGGTCCCGGCACCCGATGGGCCGTGCTCTACAAGTACTCGCCGGGTAGCAGCGCCTGGGGCGCGACCGCAGCCGCGCCCCCGGAACTGGTTGCCAACATGACCCCACGCCAGCAGCGGTTCATGTCACCGCCGTACGTCGGGGGCAGGGCCCCGACCTTCTGAGCCCTGAACGCCCGGTACCGCTTAACTACTTGAGCTCAACCGAGGCGCCGGCGGCCTCGAGCTGGGCCTTGGCCTTCTCGGCGTCCTCCTTGTTGACCTTCTCGAGGACGGCCTTGGGGGCCGAGTCGACGACGTCCTTGGCCTCCTTCAGGCCGAGGCTGGTCAGGGCACGGACCTCCTTGATGACCTGGATCTTCTTGTCACCGGCGGCCGTGATGATCACGTCGAACTCGTCCTGCTCCTCCTCGGCCGGGGCTGCGTCACCCCCGCCGCCACCGGCGGCCGGGGCAGCCGAGGCGACGGCCACGGGCGCGGCCGCGGTGACGCCGAAGCGCTCTTCGAAGTCCTTCAGGAGCTCCGAGAGCTCGAGGACGGTGAGATTGGCGATGCTGTCGAGAATCTCTTCCTTGGTGGCCATGATCTGTTTCTCCTTCTTGGGCGTGAAATCTGTTCTTCGGTGGGCAAAAGGGGTCAGGCGCTCGCCTGAGGCTCAGCTTCTGATTCGGCCGTCGCCGGCTCGGTGCTCTCCACCTCTGCCGGAGCGGGGGAGGGCTCCTCGGCCGGAGCCGCAGCGGGCTCCTCGACCGGAGCGGCCTCCGCCTTCTGGTCGCGCAGCGCCGCGAGGCCGTAGGCCATGTTGCGGGGCAGGGCCTGGAGCAGGCCGGCCATCTGCTGCAGCGGGGCAGCCAGGGCCCCGGCCAGACGGGCCAGGAGCACCTCGCGGCTCGGCAGGTCGGCCAGCGCGGTCGTCTCCCGGGCGGTGAGCACCTTCTGTCCGAGCACGCCGCCCTTGATCACCAGCAACGGCTGGGTCCGCGAAAAATCGCGCAGGGCCTTGGCCACCGCCGCTGCATCGCCCTTGACGAAGGCGACACCCGTCGGCCCCTCGAGCAGCGAGTCAAGGCCGTCCAGCCCGGCGTCACGCGCCGCGAAGCGGACCAGGGTGTTCTTGTAGACCTTGTAGTCGCCGCCCGACGGCGTCAGGCTCCGCCGCAGCGTCGCCATTTCCTTGACCTTCAGGCCCCGGTACTCCGTGAGAATCACGGCGTCGGCGTCGCTCAGGCGCTCGCGCACCTCGTCGACGACGGCCACTTTCTCCGGCCTCGGATTGTCCATTCGGGTCACCTCCTTCGATCTCTCGCATCCGCTGACGCGCGCGCGGCCCAACCGAAGGTGGTGCCTCTCGCCTCGTCAGGCCGGGCCCGACGGGCCCGTTTGAGCGCCCAAGGGCGCACCGGATGTCTATGGCTTGAAAATCTGTGGCTTGAAACTCTGGCTAAAAACGACAGTCGATCACTCTAGCGCACCGCATCGACCTTCTCGCGGGCGGGCGGCTCGGGCGGGAGCGCCTCGCCCTCGACATTGAAACGCGGAAGGAGGCGGTCGAGCCAACCCGGGAGCCACCAGTTCCAACGTCCGAAGGTGTGCATCAACGCCGGGACCAGGACGGTCCGGATGATGAAGGCATCGAGGAAGATCGCCGCGGCGAACCCGATCCCCACCTCCTGGATCACCCGCGAGCCTCCGAAGATGAACGAGGCGAAGACGAAGATCATGATCAGGGCCGCGGCGGTGATCACGCGGCCGGTACGGGCCTGACCCGCCGTCACCGCCTGCCGGTTGTCACGGGTCTTTGTCCACTCCTCATGCATGCGGGAGACGAGGAAGACCTCGTAGTCCATGGACAGCCCGAAGACGATGGCGAAGAGGAGCACGGGGATGAACACGTCGATCGGCCCGGACTTCGTGAGCCCCAGGATCGTCTCGCCCCACCCCCATTGGAAGGTGGCCACCATCACCCCGAGTGCCGCACCGATGGAAAGCAGGTTCATCACCGAGGCGGTGAGCGGAACCAGCAGACTTCGGAACACGCACGCCAGGAGGATGAAGGCGAGGAGCACGACGATCCCCACGAAGAGCGGAAGCTTCTGGGCAATGACGTGGGAGAAGTCCACCCCGAGCGCCGTCGCGCCACCGATGTGGACGACGAGGCTGCTCCCCTGGACGGCCGCCGGCACGACCGAGGATCTGAGCCTCTGGAGGAGATCCTTGGTAGCAACGTCCTGCGGCGCGGTGGTCGGGTAGATGGTGGCGATCGCCACCTTCCCCGAGGGGCTCGGGATCGCCGGGCTGCCCGTGACGACGCCGGGCTCGGACTTGACCTGGTCGACCAGCCGGTTGAAGTGGGCGAGGTCGTTCGGCCCGCGGATCTCCCCCACCAACTCCAGCGGTCCGTTGAACCCGGGCCCGAAGCCCTTGGCCAACAGGTCGTAAGCCTGCCGGGTGGTCGAATGCAGCGGGTCGTTGCCGGAGTCGGAGAGCCCCAGGTCCATCGAGAAGAACGGCAGCGCGATGACGACGATGACGCCGAGTGCGAGGATCGCCAGGTACCGGGACTTGCCCTCGATGAACTTGGCCCACCGGTCCCAGAATCCCGGCGGGCTCGGCACGACGCCGTCGCGCGCCAGCACCGCCCGGTCCTTCCGGCTGAGTGCCTTCAGTCCGATGAAGCCCAGCATCGCCGGCAGCACGGTGATCGACGCGAGCATGGTGAGGGCGACCACCAAGGCGCCCGAGACGGCCACGCCATAGAGGAAGCTGATCCCGAGGGCGAACATGCCGAGCAGTGCGATACAGACCGTGATCGCGGCAAAGAACACGGCACGCCCCGCGGTGTCCAAGGCGAGGACGGCCGCCTCCTCGGGACTTCGGCCCGCCCTGAGCTCGGCGCGGTGGCGGGTGACGATGAACAGGGCATAGTCGACGCCCACGCCGAGCCCGAGCAGCACCGCGACGATCGGTGCGAAGTTCGGGATGCTCATGACGTGCGTGAGGTCCTCGTTGATCGACGTCCCGACGCCGATCGCCAGCAGCGCCGAGAGAAGCGGCAGCAGGGGCAGGAGGATGCTGCCGAAAGCAATGCACATGATTACCAATGCGAATGCGATTCCGAGGAGGTCGCTGGTGCCCTGGGTGCTCTGGGACTCCGCATTCTGGATGGCGCCGCCACCGAGCTCGACGCGGACCAGCGGACCGTTGATTTTCTGCGCGGTGTCGATGACCCGCTTGGCGGCGCTCTTCGGGACGAGGTTGTCCTGCTCCGTCCAGTTCAGGGTGCCGAGGCCGATGGTGCCGTCTTTGCTGATTGCACCCTGGGGCCCGAACGGGCTGACGGTGCTGCTGACGTAGGGCAACCGGTCGAGCTCGGCCAGCATCCCCGTGACCTTTGCCTCGATAGCGGGGCTCTCGAGCTTCCCGGTCCTGGCCTGGAAGACGAGCTGGTCGCTCCCGCCCGCAGCCTGCGGGAACGCGGACTTCAGCAGGCTGAGTGCGTCGCCGGAGTCGGTCCTCGGAAAGCTGAAGTTGTTGGCGTACCTGGATCCGACCCGGTTGCTGATGCCTCCAATGAGCACGAGAGCGATGATCCAGGCAACGAGGACGGTCTTTCGATGGTGGAAGCACCAGCGAGCGATGGTTCTCACGTCTCTCCTTACGGGGGTGGAGAGGTCTTCGGGGGGGACCGCCCAGTCACTGCTTCACGTACCGACCGGCCGGGAAAGTCTGCGGCTAGGTTGCCACCCCCCACGCCGGGGCACAAAGCGGTTTACCCCGCCCCCGCCCCCGACCCGGGGTGGGACCCCCGGGCACCGAGCTTCCTCAGCCGGCTCAAATGTTCGACGTCAGAGGGCAGAAGAAACAGCCTTTCCGGATATTCCTTCCGCCCCGACGCGCCCATCGGGGCTTTACTGCGCGGCCGCGTAAGCCTCGCGCACCTCGCCCGGAATCCGTCCCCGGTCGCTCACCCGGTAACCGTTCGCGCGCGCCCACTCGCGCACGGCCCCGAGATCCTCTTTGGCGGAGCGACCACTGCTTCGGGGGTTTGCGGCAACCCGGGACCGCCGGCTCGCACCGTCGGCGCGACGAGCCGCGGCGATGTAGCCCTGCATCGTGTTGTGGAATTCTTCTAGGTGGTCTTCGCACAGCTCGAAGGCGTAAGAAATGCCGTCGTAACTGAAGTTCACGGTCTCGACCGCCTGCACTTCTTCGTCGTCGAGATCACACGTCAGCAGTATCTGGACCTTTTGAGCCACAACAGTTCCTCCGGGTAACAAAGCGTAAACGCAGTGTAGCCATACAAACACCGCCCGCCGCAGCCGCGGCGGGCGGTTAACCCGAAGTTGGGGATGAACGGAGGAATTTATCCGGCGACCCCGGCGAGCTCCTCGTCGGTCACCCGGAGCAGCGCGATATCCACGTCGATGCCCGGGCCCATGGTGGAACTCACCGCGACCGAGCGGATGTAACGGCCCTTGGCAGCCGACGGCTTCGCCCGGTTCACCTCGTCGATGAGCGCCCGAAAATTGACGAGCAATGCGTCGCGGCTGAATGACACCTTGCCGATCGGAACCTGCACGACGCCCCGGGAGCGCGTATCTGCCCGATATTCGACTCGGCCACCCTTGAACTCCCCGACGGCCTTCCCCACTTCGGGGGTCACCGTCCCCGTCTTGGGGTTCGGCATCAGCCCGCGGGGGCCGAGTTTGCGGCCCAGCCGTCCGACCTTGCCCATCATGTCCGGGGACGCGATGGCCACGTCGAAATCGAGGAAACCGCCGTCCACCCGCTCGACCAGGTCGTCGCCGCCGACGATGTCGGCGCCTGCGCTGCGTGCCGCCTCGGCCGCCGGGCCCTGAGCGAACACGGCCACCCGGACCTGCTTTCCGGTCCCCGACGGCAACGCGACGGTCCCGCGGATCACCTGGTCGGCCTTGCGGGGGTCGATCCCGAGCTGGACCGACATCTCCACGGTCTCGTCGAACTTGGCGGTCGCCAGGCTCTTCACCAGGTCGAGCGCCTCACCGGGCGCGTAGGCCCGGCTCCGGTCGAACCGCTTGGTGGAATCGAGATACTTCTTACCCTTCGGCATCTGCTGCCTCCCTCTTGTCTTGTACGGGGCGGGGTGAGGTGTTCCCCGCCGGCCGGTCGATCAGATTACCGCTCAGATGGGCTGCCGGTCAGCCGCTGACCTTGATGCCCATGGACCGCGCGGTCCCGGCGACCTGGAGCTTGGCGGCCTCGAGATCGTTGGCGTTCAGGTCCGGCATCTTGATCTGCGCGATCTCCGCGACCTGGGCGTCGGTGATGGTGGCCACCACTTCGGTACCGGTGGTGGACGCCCCCTTCTCGACGCCGGCGGCCTGGCGGATCAGCACCGGGGTCGGTGGGGTCTTCAGGATGAAGCTGAAGGTGCGATCTTCGTAGATGGTGATCTCAACGGGAACGACCTGGCCCACCCGGTCCTCCGTGGCGGCGTTGTACTGCTTGACGAAGTCCATCGTCTGCACCCCGTGGGGACCGAGCGCGGTACCCACCGGAGGTGCGGGGGTTGCCTTCCCCGCCGGGAGCTGAATCTTTACGATCGCCGCGACGCGACGCTTTGCCATGACTAACCGATACTCCTTGTCGATCCGCGCGCTTGCTCGGCGGTCTCTTTACAGCTTCGCCACTTGGGCGAATTCCAGCTCGACCGGGGTCTCCCGGCCGAAGATGTTGACGAGGACCTTGAGCTTGAGCTGATCCTCGTTGATCTCGGCCACCGTGCCGCTGAAGTCGGCGAAGGGCCCTTCCTTGACCCGCACCGACTCGCCGAGCTCGTACTCGAGACGGGGCCGGGTCTTCTTGCCGCCGGCGACCTCGCCGTCCTCCGCCTTCACCTGCAGGGTGCCTTCGACCTCTCGCCGCGACAACGGCGTGGGCCGGGCCCCGAGGCCGACGAATCCGGTAACGCCGGGGGTGTTGCGGACCACGTACCACGAGTCGTCGTCCAGGTGCATCCGCACCATCAGGTAGCCGGGGAACACCTTCTTCGAAACGACCTGCTTCTTGCCGTTCTTGAACTCGATGACGTCTTCCATGGGGATGACGGCCTCGAAGATCCGCTCCTCCATGTTCATCGACGCGATCCGGCTCTCGAGATTGGTCTTCACCTTGTTCTCGTAACCGGCGTAGCTGTGGATCACGTACCACATGCCGGGCCGGTCGTACGGGCTCTCGACCGGCTCGTAGGGCTGCTCCTCCCCCTCCTCGGCGGCACCCCCATCTCCGACCGGCTCAGCCTCGGCAGTCGCGACCTCCGCGACCGTCTCGGCTTCCTCGGCGGGCACGAGTTCTTCGGTGGGCACGGCCTCCTCGGCGGGCGCAGCCTGATCAGCGGGCGCAGCCTCATCAGCCGGCACGGCCTCATCAGCGGGCGGGGCCTCGGCGAGGGGCTCTTCCATCGGGATGTCTTCGGAGTCGGTGAGTTCTTCAGCCATTGGGAGGGTTTACTTGAACAGGTAGATAGCCAGGTGATTGAAGCCGTAGTCGAGCCCGAAGATCATGGCCATCAGCACGGCGAGGGTGACGAACACCACGGAGGCGTAGTTGATGGTCTCCTTGCGCGTGGGCCATGCGACCTTGCGCATCTCGACGTTGACTTCGTGGAGGAACTGGCGAGGCGTCGTCCGGGCCGGTCCGGGTGCACCACCGATGGACGGGCGGGGCCGGGCGACGGGCGCCTCGGTCTCGGGCTCAACGAGGGTTCCGGTCCCGCGGCGTCCCCGGCGACCGACGCGGGCGCCATCGCCTTCGAGGTCGTCTTCGCCAAGGCCGTCGGTGTCGTCCAGAGAGTCGAGGTCATCGGAACCCAAGCCGGCGAGCGGGTCGAGGTCACCATCGGAGTCGGCGCGCGCGTCTTCGACCTCGCCGTCCGTCTGGTCGAGGAGTTCGTCGGTGGCTCCGTTTTGGGAGCGCCGCTGCCTTCTGTTGAGCTTCACGTGCGTGACCTTCCAATCCGGACCGTTGGAGCAGGGCAGGAGGGACTCGAACCCCCAACCGCCGGTTTTGGAGACCGATGCTCTACCAATTGAGCTACTGCCCTCCGCTGCACTGCAGGTTGTACCGCTGACCCGTCGGACAAGACTAGCACCCGCCCTGCCCGATCCGACCGGCGCGACCCTGCCTGGAGGCGCCTTCCGGGCGGCCCCTCAACTGGCGAGGGCCAGGCGCCGCCTCGTGAACCACACCAGCATCCCGGCGCCCGCGACCGTGGCCACCGACAGGCCACCCACACACGCCATCTGAAGGGCACTCAGGGAACCACGATCCTCCGTGAACGCGGCATCGAGTCGTTCGAGGATCTGCGCAGCGAGCATCGGGCCGGCGTCGACCGGTTGCTCGCGGAGCGCCAGCAGGCTCCGCCGCAGCCGCCGGTACCGCGCCATCTCCGCCTGGCAACGGAGGCAGACGGCGACGTGATCGCGGAGCCGTCGGCTCACGTCGGCCTCTCCCATCGCCAGGGCCGGGAGCACGTCGGCGACCGACTCACACGTGACACGGCCGCGACCGGCGGCGCCCAGGTGGCGTCTGGAGGGAGGGGCGTCACCCCGCATCGGCTTCACGCCCCTTCGACTCCGACCGTCCCCGGGAGGTATCAATCTTCCCCTCGGAGGCCTCGGGCTGGCCGCCGGCGTCGAGGATCTCACGCAGCCGGCGGCGGGCGCGGTGCAGGCGCACCTTCGCGGCCGCCTCCGAGATGTCGAGCTCCTCGGCGATGCTGCGGTGTGG
>Ga0123356_10006667_pt1 | contig 11636 bp, 11 predicted proteins | sample TergutEmb28metaG_2_FD_92546 | JGI IMG/M metagenome (GOLD analysis project Ga0123356, IMG submission 92546) | Embiratermes neotenicus P3 segment gut microbial communities from Petit-Saut dam, French Guiana - Emb289 P3 | ecosystem: Host-associated > Arthropoda: Insects > Digestive system > Gut ... | reverse complement strand
GCAGACGAATCGATATTAAGTATTGCGCAAGTTTCCGGCGCAATAGACGGAGTGTTAGACGACAATTCGATTGCAAAATGCAATGTTATTTTTCTGGCTGTTAATCCTGTTGATGCTGTAACTTATCTGGAAAGTATTGCGCCAAAGATAAAAAAAGATACTGTTGTTATTGATTGCTGCGGTGTAAAAAGATTTGTCTGCTCGCGTTGTTTCCCTCTTGCGCAAAAGTACGGTTTTATTTTTGTAGGCGGACACCCAATGGCAGGGAGCCACAAAGGCGGTTTTAAAAACAGCAGGGATAATTTGTATCGGGGTGCATCGATTATTTTGGTTCCGCCTGTTTATGATGACCCTGTTTTGTTCGGCAAAATCGAGGAATTATTAAAACCTGCAGGCTTTGGTCACTTGACTGTATCGACTTCGGAAAAACATGACGAGATGATTGCTTTTAGCTCTCAGATGGCGCACGTTGTTTCGAACGCTTTTATTAAAAGCCCATCAGCGCGTGAACACAAAGGATTCTCCGCAGGCAGTTACAAAGACTTAACCCGAGTAGCACAGCTTAACGCAGATATGTGGGCGCAGTTGTGCATGGAGAACGGTGATTATTTAATAAACGAACTTGATGTTTTTATAAAGGAAATCACGCGCTACAAAGATGCCCTGGCAGAAAAAAATAAAAACAAACTTAAAGATTTACTGGAAGAAGGCAGTCGAATAAAAAAAGAGCTTGACGATTAAGGAAGAAAATTTATGGATTTAAATGACTTTCGCCAAAAAATGGATAAGATTGATGATGAGATTGTGCGCTTGTTTGAACAGCGCATGGATGTATCGGGCGAGATTGCGCAGTATAAACTTGTTAACAATCTGCCTGTACACAACCCCGAGCGCGAACAGCAAAAAATACAAGAGCTTTCCGGCAAAGTAAAAAAAGGCCGACAGGCAGACATTTCTGCCCTGTATACCCTGTTGTTTGAATTAAGCCGCGCCGAACAGGAACGAATTATTAATCTTAATTGATTAGTCAACTAATCAGTTAAGATTAGTTACAGCCCAAATACCATTTTTACGGGTTTGCCGTCGCTTGTTACCGATGTTAGTTCCAGATTTGAACCGTTGTTTGTAAGTCTCCATGCGGTTGTGTTTCCGACGTATGAAAGGTAATCGTGTTCTCTTAGATTTTCCGGTTCCAGAAAGGATGCCATCATGGTTGAGGCCAGGGGTGTTACGGAAAGACCCTGGTCAGTAAGAGTATATCGGCCGGAAAAACGGTTTGGAGCTCCTGTCCCGCTTATTACTCCACCTTCAAACTTTACGGTAAAAATGTCTCTTGATAATCCATCCGGCTGATTGTCTCGTCTAAATTGAGTGTCTGTTCCGTTGATGTGGACTGTGAGCAATTTCCAATCTTTCCCTGTTACATTGGAAAAATCCTGGTTACTGTTGTCTTGAATGCTGCTTGCGATACTACCGCCGGTATTAGCGCAACCGGTTATTAAAACTGCCGCCAATAGACACATAAATAATTGTCTTTTCATAACAACTCCTTAAAGACCAAAAACAAGCCGCACGAGGTTGCCGTTTTCGGTTCTTGAAAAAAGTTCCAGTTTTCCGTGGTTTATTTTCCATTCATAGACATTTTGCATGTATCCATAAAAAACATGCTCTTGCAGTTTTTCAGGCTGAATAATCGGCCCCATTTGGGTCGAGATGAAAGGCATTATGCTGATTGTCTGGTCTTCGCCCAAAGTATATGGAGCGTTAAAGCGGTTCGGCGCTCCCGTCCCGCTTATCTGCTCATTGCCGAAATTCAAGGTGTAAATATTGCCGACATTTTCCCTTCTTAGCGCATTGCGATCATAAATAATTTTTTGGGCGAAAGGTGTTCTTTCAACATGAACTTCGAGCAATTTCCAATCTTTTCCTGTTGCTTCTGCAAAATCCGTCACATTGGTAGTTTTGCAGCCAATTGTAAGAACAACAACGACGGCAATTACTACCGCCGCTGTTGCATTTATTATCTTCTTCATGATAATTTTGCCTCGGTTTATTCGTCTTTAACGATTCTATCCAGACCAATTACAAAGTCGGGTTTGTCTATACTAAGCAAGCGTACGCCTTGAGCAGCGCGTCCCATTACCCGGATATCGCTTACTTTCATTTTGATCGATTTGCCCTGGCTTGTAATACACATAATATCATCATTTTCCAGTACGCTGACACAGCCGACAATTTCGCCGGTTTTTTCCGCTACTGTGTAAATTCTCTGTCCGCCGGTTCCGCGTCCGTGCGATGTAAATTCGCTGAAGTCTACGCGTTTGCCATAGCCGAACTCAGAGATGATAAGCATTTTTTCGCTGTTTTGCGGCGAAGTATCGACTCTTAACATTCCTGTAAGTTCGTCGCCTTTTGACAGCTTCATGCCGGTTACGCCTCTGGAAGAACGTCCCATTGCGCGGACATTTTCTTCATGGGTTCGCAGCGCCTGTCCCCTGCGGGAAATCAACACAACTTCATCGTCGCCTTTTGTTAAAAGAGCGCTGACCAGCTTGTCACCTTCATCAAGATTAATAGCGACAATACCCCTTGTTTTGGCATTGACGAATTCGCTTGTTTTTACCTTTTTTACAACGCCGCAAGCGGTTCCCATAAACAGGTATTCGCTGTCGCTGAAGTCTTTAAGCGAAACAATCGCCGTAATGTCTTCATTGGGCGAAACCGTGAGCATGCTCTTGATGTGCGAACCCTTACTGGTTCTGCTGCCTTCCGGCAATTCATGGACTTTCATCCAATAAGCCTTACCCGCACTTGTGATAAACATGACATATTCATGTGTTGATGCTACGAAAATCTGCTGGACATAATCGTCCTCCGCAAGTTTTGCACTCTGCATACCTTTACCTCCACGTCCTTGATTTTTATAAGCAGAAACAGGAACTCTCTTTACATAACCAAGATTTGATATGAGGATCATCATTTCCTCTTTCTTAATCAGGTCTTCGATGTTGATGTTTTCTACTTCTCCGGCAACTATTTCTGTTCGGCGATTATCGCCGTATCTTTCGCTTATATCTTTTATTTCGTCTTTTATAACGCCGCGCAGTTTCTTTTCATCTGCAAGCAATGATTTATAATAAGCTATACGCGTTTTTAATTCTGCAAGTTCCTGCTCGATCTTTTCAACTTCAAGGCTGGTCAAACGGCCAAGGCGCATATCAACGATAGCCTCGGACTGCGCTTCGGAAAGTACAAAACGTTCCTGCAGTTTTAACCGCGCTGTCGCCACATCACGGCTTGCCTTGATAACAGCGATAACTTCATCTATGTTTGCAAGCGCGATAATCAATCCTTCAAGGATATGCGCCCTCTCCTCGGCTTTGCGTAAATCATAGCGGGTACGGCGGGTTACTACATCGACACGGTGCTCTACAAAGTAATGTACCAATTCCCGCAGTGTAAGCAGCTGCGGCTTACCCGCAACGAGCGCCAGATTGATGATTCCAAAGGTCGTTTGAAGCTGAGTATTGGAAAAAAGTTGATTTAGAATAACTTTTACAATTGCGCCTTTTTTAAGTTCGATAACGATACGGATACCATCGCGATCCGATTCGTCATTTGCATTAGCGATACCATCGATAACTTTATCGCGCATTAACTGGCCGATTTTTTCAAGCACGAGCGCTTTATTTACATTGTAGGGAATCTCTGTGAATATTATTTTTTCTTTGCCCTGTTTGGTTGTTTCTACGTTGAACTTACCGCGAACAAGTAATTTTCCGCGGCCTGTTCTGTATGCGTCCTTAATACCCCTGCGTCCAAAAATTACGCCGCCTGTTGGAAAATCCGGGCCCTGGATAAGTTTCATAAGGTCTTCGTTGGTTGCGTCCGGCTTTTCGATTATGGTGCAAATAGCTTCGCAAATTTCGGTCAGGTTATGAGGCGCCATATTTGTAGCCATACCAACGGCTATTCCTGAAGAACCGCTAACCAGCAGATTTGGAATGGCAGAGGGCAAAACAGTCGGTTCATCAAAAGATTCATCGTAATTTGGGACAAAATCCACGGTCTCTTTTTGGAGATCGTTTAGCATTTCATCGCCGATTTTGGATATTTTTGCCTCGGTGTAGCGCATGGCTGCCGGGGGATCATCGTCTATGGACCCAAAGTTTCCCTGTCCCTTTATAAGCGGATAACGAAGGGAAAAATCCTGCGCCATGCGCACAAGGGCGTCATAAATTGCCTGGTCGCCGTGGGGGTGGTATTTCCCCATCGTTTCACCGACGATAAGGGCGCTTTTCTTGGTTGCGCCGCCAGGCCTAAGACCAAGGGAGTCCATGGCAAAAAGCAGACGCCTGTGTACGGGTTTTAGGCCGTCCCGAACATCGGGCAGAGCGCGGCTTACAATAACCGACATGGCATAATTGAGATAGTCTGTTTTAACTTCGTCTTCTATCGCTATGGGAATTATTTTCCCTGTAGGCAGTTCGCCTAAAGGTAATTCGCCTGTCGTATCCGCTTTTGCCACTTTTTTTTATTACCTTGTCCAGATGAATGTTTTAATTGCTTCGTCAAATATTTCTTCAAACCGTTCGCCGTTGATTACCGGAGCCGTACAGCTAATTGCCATTATCATGTTTCCCCTTCTGTTTGGAAAAACAAACATCCTTTGCCTTACACTGACATTTCCCATGGTTGCTGTGTAATAAATAAACTCACCTGTTACACCGGCATTTGTCGTAAAGGCTGACCTATCCAATAATCTAAAATTTGTAAAAAGTTCTGAAATCAAATTAATAGCACTGTCCATATAAAAGGAAATGGATCCGGAATACGCTTCATCAACAAGAATAATATTCGGAGAAAAACCGTTCTCTTCCGGTCCAACTAACGCCATGTATTTTTGACTTACGTCCATTGCCTGCCAGCCGTCGGGTTTAACTAAACTGAACCCCCCACTCCTGTCTGTATGAAGGTTTCCTTGCTGGTTTAGAGTTGCGCACTGAATAAACACAATAGAGATTAATAACGGTAAAATGACAGTTTTTTTCATCGAATCCTCCAGATTCATTTTTACATAAAATTACAACTTAGTCAAGGCGGGAGGTTTCGGGGCTGCTTTTGCTCAAAATGAGGGAAATGCCGGATATATCCAGGTCCGGAAAACGATATCGTAAATCGTTTAATAATTTACTTTGTTTTGTCTGTATAATTTGCTTCCAGCCGGGATGATCCATTTCGATTAATACAATGCCTTTATCCAGATCTTTTATACGCGAATGTTCCGCAGCCGCGGCAATTCCGTTTTTGGCTGTTATATCTGTCCATGAATTGAAAAATTTAGAATAGCCCTGGGCTTTTAATAAAAATCGCTCATCAAAGAGAGCAGAAAGAATTTCTCCTGCTGTTTTCATTTTTTAAATATACCAGATACTAACGCGCAGGCATAGAGGCAAAAGCCTCCATGCCATAACAAATTTATTTTGCAAGCAGGAATTCTACGCGGCGATTTTTCCAGTTTTCTTCTGAATCATCATAATCGGCAACCGTTTGGTCGCCGCCAATACCAATGGCGCTGAGTCTCTGCCTATTAATGCCGTTATTGGTAACAAGGTGATTAACAACAGCGTTCGCTCTCTGTTCGCTAAGACTTCTTAGAATATTGTTTTCGTTTCTTCTTTGAGCTGTATTGGGCGGTGTAGTCGGATTTGAATGGCCTTCTACAATTATTCTATAATCGCCGAATCTGTTAAGAGCTCTGGCAATTTGATTCATTATTCTTGTGTTGGCTCTTTGTTCTTCCTGACTTAAAAGTGAAAAGTTTGCGGAGTTTGGAGGAAAAACAATTGAAGGAACAATTATCCTTAAATTATCACCTTCGCGTCTTACGATAATATCAACTTCGATGATTCCTTCAGAAACAGTATTGTTTCCAAAAATATCATTAACAGATATCGAAAACCTGTAATCCATTGCAGACATTACCATTTCGCCGGATGTTCCTCTTCCGTTCCACTGCCATTCAGCCGGCGGTGTACCTCTTCCGTTTTGTTCATAGAAAGGCGCGCGGCGTCCGCCCTGGCGTCCCTCACGTTCACGGCCTTCACCGGCCTGACGCTGTGTTGTTTCTGTATTCTGGGCACCTTCTGCGCTCTGGCGGCGGCTCGGTTGAACAGTAATTGTCCAATCTTTTATCGGCGCAGGATGATCAATAGCGATCTTTATCGTCATTTTATCATCTACGATATCCGGATTTGGACTGAATAATTCCGGCATAGTTAATGCAACATTCGGGCCGGCATTTGGATTTGGCGTTGTTTGGCATGATACAACAATGGCAAAAACGAGTGTAACAGCAAAAATCAAGGCAGCAATCTTCTTCATAAAATCTCCAAAAATAAAAATAAACCGCCATTAAAGCGGTATTACAACCATTATTTTATATTTTAATCTTCTTGTCTAGCTGTGAAAAAGTTAATTTAGCATTCCATCTTTAACTGTATATACAAGCGTGTCTTCTTTTTTATAACGCTGATAAGGTTCATCCGGAAGAAAAGTATAAAAAGCCTGATCATAGGCCGGCAAAACAGAAAGAAACTTGCGTCTTTTTTCTCCATCCATTTCCAAAAGAACATCATCCAGTAATAAAATTGGTTTTAAGCCTGTCATTGCGCAAAAGCGGCTGGCTTGCGCTGTTCTTAACAATAATGCAAGAAGACGTCTTTGTCCTGTAGAAGCTTTTAGGGTAAAGTCGTTTTCATTACGATTTGACGAGTTACGCGCAAATTGATACCTGTCGCGGTGCGGCCCGGAAAGCGAAAGCCCCGCAGCCATGTCGGCAGCGCGTCGCTGCTGCAAATGCGAAATAATATCATCCAAACTCGAAGAGCAAAGTTTCCAGGGACCCTCCAACGAGTCCGACGACTCTTGAGTGGTCGGACGAAGTTTCCAGGAATGCGTATAGCGTACGGAGATTCCGCTTATGGCGGCGACTTCTTCGTACAATGAGCCAAAAACACCGGAAAAGTCCTGCACAGCTTTTTCCCGCTTTTCCATCAATTTGAGCCCATACTCTGCAAACTGCGTATCCAAAGCGTCCAGAACGGACTCCGGGCTGCCGGATGTCTTTCCCAGGGCATAATCTCTTAATATGGTATTTCGCGATTTTAATACACGGCGGTATCGGCGCAAATCTTCCAAATAAACAGAGTCATAAAGGCTTAAAGTTTGATCAAAAAACCAGCGGCGGCGTTCATGGCTTCCGCTTACAAACTCCATATCTTCATGGCAAAAAACAATACTCGGCGCTATGGAAAGAAGCTCTTTGCGATCTTCTGCGCGCTTGCCGTTTATAAATATCGATTTTTTTCCGTTTTCCAGTTTAACAAGAATAGTATCATTTACAGACTGCGACAGTTTAACTTCTGCAGAAAAATCTTTATTATCATTGTCTGTTAAATTACTGCTTGCCATTTCGCCGTCACGAACTGCGCGAAAAGACGAAGCATAAGCGCAAAAATACAGGGCTTCCAAAAAATTTGTTTTACCCTGACCGTTTTCTCCTACAAGAAAAACATCTTTTGCGCCCGTGAAAGTTTCTGAATCTACAAGGTTCCTGAATGCTGCTGTACGCAGAGATTTAAAAAACATTAATTTTTTATAATCAAGACTGCATTGGCATTACGATATGGAAAAAGTCTTTTTCCGGAACAGGCTCAATGGTTATGGCTTTTGTAGCGGTACTAAATCTTATTTTGATTTCGTCCGCAGTCATTATTTTAAAAGGCTCTTCCAGATAACGATAGTTAATGGGAATTGTTATATTATCGCCGTCATATTTGCACGGAATTTCATCTTCTACCGTTCCAAGTTCGCTTTCTTCGGAATAAACAGCCATTTTGCCGGGAGAAACGCCAAGATATATTCTGTGAGACTTTTTTTCTACCATGAGCGAAACACGGCGCAAAGCGTCAAGCATTTCTTCGCGTTTTACAGAAAGATAAAAGTCCTGTTTTTCCGGTATAACTTTTTTATAGTTGGGAAACATTCCCTCTATTAACACGGAAGAAAATTGATAAGACGCAAAATTAATAAAAATCATTTTGTCGCTTATCGAAATATTTATAAGACCTTCGTCTCCGGATCTTTTAATAACCGTAGTAAGAATTTTCGGCGGTATAATAATTCCGGAAAAATCATTAATTTTTTTATTGGCATTTTTTTCTATGTAAGCCAAACGTCTTCCGTCTGTTGCAACCATATTTATTTTATCTTCGTTTTTTTCCATGTAAACGCCGTTCATAAAATAACGCGTTTCATCGTCAGAAACTGCAAATACGCATTGTTGCACCATTTCCCTGAAATCTTTAATAGGCATTTCAAAGAAAGGTTCTGCAGAAACAGGAAGAGCAGGAAATTTATCGGAAGCTATACATTTTAATTTATATTCAGGTTTTTTCTGTGTTGTAGGTTTAATGACAACAATATTATCTTTTTGAGAAAATTCAATTTCATCATATGGAAAAGTACTTATAATACCAAAAAATTTATCACCATATACAGTAGTTGATCCGCTTTCTACTACATTTACAGGAACCTCAGTCTGAAAATTAACTTTCATATCTTTAGCTTTAATAATCAATTTATCATTTGCAGCTTCTATATAAATATTAGACAATATTAATATGGCATTTTTCGAAGATATTATTTCCTGGGCAATTGCAATTTCTTTGAGAAGGGCTTCTTTATTACAAGTAAACTTCATCTTTGTCTCCTATTATTATATTTTATATATATAATACAGTAGTAATAGTAATAGGCAGCAGAATATGTGGAAAACCCCGTTATTTCCATACCTGCTGTACACTTACCAGCCTAATAAACCATGGATAATTATGCAATATTTTCCACAATTTACACAAGCCCGTCTAAAACCCTGTTTTAGTCCTTTTTAACCCCTGTTTTTCCACAACATCATAACATCTTTTTCAGTATTTTGCACCATATTCTTTTATGCCTCTTTTTATATTTTCTATGGTTGATTCGAGGGTAGGATCCGTAAGAAGCATACCCTTTATTTTTTCGATAGAGTACATTACCGTAGTATGGTCTCTGCCGCCAAAGTCCTGTCCAAGTTCTGTAGTTGAATAATCTGTCATTTCACGGCCGATATACATGGCCAGATGACGCGCAAAAACAATATTTTGCGACCTTTTTTTGCCTTTTAAATCGTTCGGAGTAAGCCCAAAATATTCAGAAGCTACCCTGATTATATTGTCCATCGAAAGATTCGCCTGTCTTGGCGCGTTAAAAATATTTTTAAGATGTTTTTGCGCAATTTCTACAGTGATTGTTTTTCCCATAAGCTCTGCATATTTAATAAGGTTGTTTAGAGCAGATATTAAATCACGAACATTGGACGCGATATTTTTTCCCATCAGGTCTATAACATCGTCCGGAAACGAAACGCCATGAGCCTGAGCTACAGATTTAAGGATAGCGCAGCGTTCTTCGTAACGCGGAGGTTGAAGGTCTGCCTTTATTCCAAGTCCAAAGCGGGAAATGAGCCTTTCTTCAAACTTCTTTAAATCTTCTATCGGGCGGTCACACGTAAAAACCAGCTGCTTTTTTGCATCCAGCAGGGTATTGAAAGTATGGAATAGCTCTTCCTGTACCCCGGGTTTATCGGTAAGAAATTGAATGTCATCGATTAGAAGAACATCGGCCTGACGATATTTATTTCTAAAAACATTCATTTTATTTTGGCCGATTCCTTCGATATATTCATTTAAAAAGTTCTCGGAAGTGATACAAATAACACGGCTTTCCGAGTTTTCATGGATAGAATTCCCGATAGCTTGCATTAAATGGGTCTTTCCAAGCCCTACACCGCCGTAAATAAGGAAAGGATTGATTACTTTTCCCGGATTTTTACAGATAGCAAACGCCGCATTTGCTGCATAATTGTTATTTTCCCCGATTACATACCTTTCAAAGGTATAATCGTCTCTCATTTGAGGGTGTTTCCCTCGTTTTTCTTTGACTTTAGGCGTTTTTTCGGCAGTACCGGCAGTTGATTCATTATTTTTTACCTGAGATTGAGACGAAGCCGCCCCTTTTTTGGCTGTTTTACCGATAATTTCGAATTCCAGTGTGATTTCTTGACCAGCCAGCTCGTTTATTTTTGAATTAATGGTCTTATAATAGCGGGACTTCACCTTATCAAGGTGAAAAGCAGAGGGGATTCCCACAATAATGCTGTTATTACCAGCACGCAGGTATTTCATATCTGAAAACCAGCCGCTGAACTCCTCCTCCCCCAGGTCATTCCGCAGTTGGATTAGGGTCTCCTTCCAGAAACCCTCATAATCCAATTCAGCCATTTTTTTTCCTATAAATTGACAGTTATCAACATATTATCCACAAGTTTAACATTGACAGTATCCACTTTCAACATAAAATTTGTATGAATTTTTATAACATCCACTTAATATCTGATATGGTAGATTCACGCTAAGTCCTTACTAGATAAGGATTTCACATCGATCCTATACAAATATTAAGAAAGTCTTTTATTCTCCTTTTTTCTCATCATTATCTGCCTGTTTTTTCCCGAAGTTATCCACAGGTTTTGCACTTATCGGCACCCTGCCAGTATAAATCGTTCAGACAGAAAAAACAATATAACCTAAAAGCTTTTCTTTGGCAAGAGGAAAAATACTATAAGTGATAATTAGTGATTTTTAAGGCTGGCTGCTGCTGCGGCTAAAATGCGGGAAATTGCAAAAATAGTTGTATTTTACACGCAGTCAGCTAAATATCCGCCATTTTATCAATCATTTTTGCTTGAAATAATTTATGCTTTTTTGTTAAATTAATAATGAGGTAAAATATGTTTAGTAATTCCAATTTGATTGACTGGTCCAAGTCGCTAATGTGCGGAATAAAAGTAATAGATGATCAGCATAAAGGCCTTGTTGATTTAGTAAATGATATGTTTAACCATGTAACCGGAGAAGAGGAAGAAGAACAAATATATTTAAAAAAGGTTGTCGAAGAAGCAGTTAACTATATCAAAGTACATTTTGCTACGGAAGAAAAAATAATGAATGCCACGAAATTTCAGGGGTATATAGAACATAAAGAAGAACACAAAAAGTTTATTTTTACTGTTGCCGAACATATAGGATATTTTAAATCGGGAAAGCGTGTATCACTTATGTCCTTTTCCAAGTTTCTTAAAGATTGGATTTTATCTCATATAGCGGTTGTTGATAAACAATATTTTGTATATTTCAGGGAAATGGCTTCACGAAAAGCAGATGGATGTTTTAGTATCAGTTTAGCGGACGGCGAAGAAATCCTTTATTCAAGCGCAAATCCCGGCGGTTTTTAAGCGCTAATTGTGCCCTTTACCATCCCCCCTAAATTTTGTATAATTCCCCCATGAGCAAAGAAAACAACTACTCTGCGCAAAATATTACCGTTTTGAAAGGCCTTGAAGCTGTCCGCATGCGCCCCGGTATGTATATCGGGACAACGGGCATAGACGGGCTTCATCACCTTGTTTTTGAGGTAGTTGATAACTCCGTAGACGAAGCCATGCAGGGCTTTTGTACAAATATACTTGTGGTTCT
>Ga0123356_10006666_pt1 | contig 11637 bp, 10 predicted proteins | sample TergutEmb28metaG_2_FD_92546 | JGI IMG/M metagenome (GOLD analysis project Ga0123356, IMG submission 92546) | Embiratermes neotenicus P3 segment gut microbial communities from Petit-Saut dam, French Guiana - Emb289 P3 | ecosystem: Host-associated > Arthropoda: Insects > Digestive system > Gut ... | reverse complement strand
CGCCATCGGGCGCATCGAGCAGACGCTCGCGACCGAGCCGTGGCTCGCAGGCTCGCGCTACTCGCTCACCGACATCGATGCTTTCGCCATCACGGTCGCACTGCCGCTCGTGGCACCGGAGCAGATCAACGAGCGCAGCTGTCCACGAACGCTCGAATGGATGGCCCGCATCCGCGAGCGTCCCGCAGTCGTGAGCGCGCTGGCATGCACCCGGACTGGACAGCCGCTCGAAGCGTTTGCGCCAGGGCCCGAGCACTCGCGCTGGGGATAGCACCCGATGAACGATCCGCACGTTGAGTATCGCTTCCGTGCGCCGCTCAGCCCGCCCGAGGCGCGTGGCGGCAAGCCGCCGCTGTACCGCCGCACCGCGCAGAGTGGGATGCTCATCGAGCGCGATGTCGCAGTGCGGCTGCGCGACGGCATCTCCATCCACGTGGACGTGTTCCGGCCCGACAGCAACGAGCTCGCAGCTCCCATCATCGGCTGGGGTCCCTACGGCAAGCACGGCCATACCCGCTACGCCGAGACCTTTCCCAACGCCGGCGTGGACCAGAGCAGCCAGTCGTCGTACACCGCCTTCGAGGCTCTCGATCCGGCATGGTGGGTGCCGCGCGGCTACGCCATCATCAACCCGGACCCGCGCGGGACCTGGTACTCGCAGGGCGTGGCAACCTATCTCTCACCCGAGGAGGCGCGCGATTTCTATGACCTGATCGAGTGGGCCGGCACTCAGCCGTGGTCGAACGGCAAGGTCGGGCTGTCCGGAGTGTCTTATCTCGCCTCGGCGCAGTGGTTTGTCGCGGCGCTGCACCCGCCGCATCTGGCTGCGATCAATCCCTGGGAGGGCTGGTCCGACACCTACCGCGAGGTGGCGCGTCATGGCGGCATTCCCGAGACCTACTTCTGGGCCTACCTGCCGGGACGCTGGGGCCATTCCACCACCCAGGTCGAGGACCTGCGCAGCGAGGACCGAGAGCATCCCTTCTTCGATGCCTTCTGGGCCTCGAAGGCCGCGCCGCTCGAGGCGATCACAGTCCCGGCATTCGTGGTCGCGAGCTGGTCAGATCAGGGTCTGCATACCCGCGGTACGCTCGAGGGCTTCAAGCGCATCCGCTCCCCACGCAAGTGGCTCGAGGTGCACGGGCGCAAGAAATGGGCGTACTACTACGAACCGGCCCCGCTCACGCGGCTGCAGAGCTTCTTCGATCGCTTCCTGCTCAGCAAGCAGACCGACGTGCTCTCCTGGCCCCAGGTGCGCCTTGAGAAGCGCGAGCGCTTCTATGTCGGACAGATGAGCGCCGAGCACGAATGGCCGATCGCACGGACCCGGTACACGAAGCTGCACCTCGATCCCGGCTCGGCCCGCCTTGCGCTCGAGGCGCCGCCGCACGAGGCCCATCTCGAGTTCGATTCCGCTCAAGGCCGCGCACAGCTCGACTTCCAGTTCGATTCGCCCACCGACCTCATCGGACACATGAAGCTGCGAGTCTGGGCAGCCGCCATGGATGCCACCGACATGGATATCTTCGTCGCCATCCAGAAGCTCGACCAACGAGGCGAGCTCGTTCCGTTTCCCTTCTGGGCGCACTTCGATGATGGGCCGGTGGCACTCGGCTGGCTGCGCGCCTCGCACCGGGAGCTCGACGAGACCCGATCCACGCCGTGGCAGCCGGTCCTGCGCCATGCGCGCGCTGTGAGCCTCACGCCCGGAGAACCGACAGCCATGGATATCGAGATATGGCCCTCAGGCACGCATTTCGAGGCAGGCGAGGGGCTGCGGCTCGTGATCCAGGGTCGTGACGTATATCAGTATGCAAGGCCCGTGATGGCCGACCGGCACGAAGACACGGTCAATCGGGGTGCGCACACGGTATTCGGAGGTGGCCGCTTCGATTCATACCTGCTGGTGCCGCTCATCCCACCGTAGCCCAAGGTGCGTGGCCTTGCGGCTGCGACCGCAAGGCGCTCCTGTTGCCTCCACACAACGTCCGGCGCTTGCTCGCCGCCGCGGCAGCCCCGGAAGGGTCAGCGCCGGATCTGACCCGAGCCGCGCACGACGTACTTGTAGGAAGTCAGCTGCTCCAGGCCTACAGGTCCCCGCGCATGCACCCGCGCGGTCGCGATGCCGATCTCGGCGCCCATCCCGAACTCTCCGCCGTCGGCGAACTGCGTCGAGGCGTTGTGCAGCACGATGGCGCTGTCCACCCGCTGCAGGAAGCGCTCCGCGGTGGCTTCGTTGTCCGTCACGATCGACTCCGTGTGAGCCGAGCCGTACTGCTGGATGTGTGCGATCGCTGCATCGACGCCATCGAGCACCCTAACGGCGATGATCGCGTCCAGATACTCCGTGTACCAGTCCTCCTCGAAGGCCAGCCGGACACGCGGGTCCGCCGCCTGTGCTGTGGCATCGCCGCGAACCTCGCAACCCGCATCCAGCAGATCACGCACGATCGGCGCCAGATGCGTGGCCGCACACGCCCGGTCCACCAGCAGCGTCTCGGCAGCACCGCAGATACCCGTGCGGCGCATCTTGGCGTTCAGCGCGATGGCACGCGCCATGCGCACGTCGGCGTCGCGATCGATGTAGACGTGGCAATTGCCCTCCAGATGCCCGATCACGGGCACCCGCGCTTCCTGCTGCACGCGCGCAACGAGGCTCTTGCCACCACGTGGCACGATCACATCGAGATACTCCGTCATGCCCGAGAGCATGTAGCCCACCGCAGCGCGATCGGTGGTCGGCACCAGCTGGATGCACTCCCCGGGCAGGTCTGCACCCCGCAGCCCCTCCACGAGGCACGCCAGCAGCGCGGCATTCGAGCGCTGACTCTCCGAGCCGCCGCGCAGGATCACTGCATTGCCTGACTTCACGCACAGCGCACCGGCATCCGTGGTCACGTTCGGCCGGCTCTCGTAGATGATGCCGATCACTCCGAGCGGCACTCGCACCCGCTGCACTCGCAGTCCGTTCGGCCGGCGCCATTCGGCGATGACGGCGCCGATGGGATCGGGGAGCGCAACGATCTCCTCGAGGCTGCGCGCGAGGGACTCAAGACGCTGCTCGTTGAGATGCAAGCGATCGATGAGAGCGCCGGACAGGCGCGCCGCGCGGGCGGCGGTCAGGTCGTGCTCGTTGGCATCGAGGATCTGCTCGCGCCGCGCGCGCACGGCTCGAGCCGCGCCCGCGAGAGCGAGGTTCTTCTGTGTAGTTGAGGCGAGCGCGAGCACCGCGGCGGCCCGGAGCGCTGCCCGGCCGATCCCGTCCAGCAGCGGGCCAACATCATTTGGGTGATCCACGGCGTTCATGAGCGTTGTAAAGCAGTGCTCGAGGCGGGCTCGGCCGCTTGTCGGATCGGATGCAGCAGGGCCAAGTCGTCGCGATGGATCATCTCGTCACGCCCACGAAAGCCGAGAATCGCCTCGATCTGCGAGGACCTACGCCCCATGATCCGGGTCGCATCGAGGTCGGAGTAGGCGCTGATGCCACGCGCGATCTCGAGCCCTTCCGCCGTCAACACGCTCACCGTGTCACCACGCTCGAACTGTCCCCGGGTCCCTGTCACGCCTGCAGGCAGCAGGCTCTTGCCATCCAGCAGTGCGCGCAGCGCCCCGGCATCGATGGTGACGGCCCCGGCCGGACGCAAGGTACCGGCGATCCACTGCTTGCGCGCCGTTGCGGGCGTCGCCGAGGGTACGAACCACGTGCAGCGCGCACCCTCCTCGATGCGCCGAACTGGGTGCTCGGGGCGGCCAGCCGCGATGCACAGATGGCATCCCGCAGACACTGCGATCTTCGCAGCCAGTATCTTGGTGACCATCCCACCCGAGCCGACATCCGAGGCCGAGCTTCCGGCCATCGCCTCGATCTCGGGGGTGATCTGGCGCACCTCCGGGATGAAGCGTGCGCCCGGCTCCCTGTTAGGGTCGGCTGTGAACAGGCCCTCGACATCCGACAGCAGCAGCAGGCAGTCGGCTCCAGCCATCTGCGCCACGCGCGCCGCGAGCCGGTCGTTGTCGCCGTAGCGGATCTCGGCCGTCGCCACGGTGTCGTTCTCATTGATCACCGGCAGCGCATCCAGAGCGAGCAGAGCCTCGAGGGTGGCGCGCGCATTCAGGTAGCGGCGCCGCTGCTCGCTGTCCTCGAGGGTCAGCAGCACCTGGGCAACGGTCACGCCGTGATGCTCCAGCAACTCCTTGTAAGCGGCGGCCAAGCGGATCTGCCCGACAGCGGCTGCGGCCTGGCTCTCCTCGAGCCGCAGCGGTCCCCGGGCGAGCTTCAGCTCCCGGCGCCCGAGCGCGATCGCGCCTGAGGACACCAGAATGACCTGCCGGCCGCTCGCGCGTAGCCGCAGCAGGTCATCGATCAGGGTCGTAAGCCAGCCACGATTCAGCCGCCCGGACTCCGCATCCACAAGCAGCGCCGAGCCCACCTTCACCACGACACGCCGGGCGCACGCGAGGGGGGGGGACTGCTGAGATACCTCGAGGCTCATGGTGGGCAGAACTATACGCATCAGAGCGTTGCGCTGCACTCACCGGGGACATCACCGACAGCGCGCCGGCGCCGAAGGACAGCATGGACGCGGCCACGCAGTGCGGGCGTAGCGTATGCGCAACTCCACCCCGGGAGGGTACCCTTGGCGCCAAGCACGTTGGCCCGGACTGTTAAGCCGCCAGTAGGCAAAGTTCGCAAGCACAGAGCTTGGGATACAGACACACCCCAATACGCAGACGCTGCAGTGCTTGCCGGCTGCAGTTGTAACGGGTCGCAAGACCTGGCTCCAAGGTGTCCGCGTGCGCGTCGCGCCGGCATGCTCGAGACCGGTCAAAGCACGGTCTGCGCGTAGGCGGCACGAGCACCGGAATGTTACGAACGATGGGTGCGCCGGCCGTACCCTACCGCGAGCGCCGGCATGAGCTTTTGTGTTGCTGCGGTATCGGCAGCGCGAGCGCCCCGATGTGCCCGGACGCTACAGGTGCAGCCGCCGGCCGTCAAACGTACTATCCTCGTTGCCCAACCCGACCGCAGCCCCTAAACTTACGCCCGCCGACAGATGCGTCCTTCAGAAGGCAGGGCAGCGGTGAGCAGAGATTACGAGCCGGTTCCCGGACAGTGGTACGAGAACCTGGAAGAAGAAGAATCGTTCCGTGTGCTGCGGGTCGATGAGGACTCCGAGCTCGTCGAGATTGAATACCTGGATGGGGATATCGAGGAGATCGATCTGGAAACCTGGCACGAGATGGATCTGGAGCGTACCCAAGAACCGGAAGGCTGGTCCGAGTCCGACGACGAAGATGAGGACGAGACTGAAGAGGACGAGGACGAGGACGAAGACTGGGACGAGGATGAGGACGATGAGGACGATGATTGGGACGACGAGGATGACGAGGACGAGGATGGCGATGAGGAGGAGCATGACGAGTACTGAGGTCGTCCGGCCCCTGTAGCGGCTGCCCGAGGCCGTTTCGGGCTGACCTGAACCGGCATCGGACTGCAAGCAATGCGCCCAGCCCGTTTTGCACAGCTGTGCCGGGCAGGATGACTCGGCAACCCACCTGGGCAATTCTCGGGTCTTGAAATCCCGCCGCCGCTCCCGCAACCTGCATGGGCGCGCACCGGGGCGAAAGAGTCCCCACGTGCTTAAGCGCCCGCTGTGGGTTCGAGATCCTTGAGCTGTCCTGGCTATAGGTATCCGCAAGAGGGCCATGAAACGCATCATGCCGCTCCTCGGGAGCAATCTCCTCCTGGTTCTGATGCTGTCGGTCGCGGCCCGCCTCATCCGGCTGCAGCACTGGCTCCCCGCCCACGCCGGAATCGGCGCACTGCTGCTCGAGGCCGCCTTGCTCGGCGCCAGCGCTTCCGTCCTCTGCCTGCTGCTCTCGACCTGGGTCGCCCGCAGCACCCTCGGAGTACAGGTCATCGTCTCCGCCCGCAACCCGGCCGAGCAGTGGCTGCTCAACGTTCTCGCCCGGCATGCCCGGGCGCTCGGGATCGGGCCGCCACAGGCCGGCCTTTTCGATTCGCCCGAGCCCAACGCGCTGGCAACCGGCGCGCGGCGTGACGCGGCCCTCATCGCGGTGAGCACCGGGCTGCTCGAGCGCATGAGCCGACCCGAGATCGAGGCGGTGCTCGGTCACGAGATCACTCACATCGGCAGTGGTGACATGCTCACGCTGACCGTGATTCAGGGTGTGATCAACACCTCCGCAGCTTTTGTTGCGTACCTGGTCGGCAACCTTGTGGAGGGTGCAGGCTTGCTGCCCGGCAGCGCGGGTGCCCTCGCCTGTCTTCTCAGCGTGCTCGCGGTGCAGCTGCTGCTCGGCACGCTCGCCAACCTCATCGTCATGGGGTTCTCGCGCTGGCGGGAGCTACGGGCGGACCTGGGCGGCGCGCGGCTCGCTGGCAAGTGCAACATGATCGCCGCGCTGACGGAGCTGCAGCGGGCTCATGAGCTGCTGCCGGCACGACCCCTGGCCGCCTGCGGCATGCGTAGCAGCAACGTGCATCACGGTCTGCAACGGCTTCTCATGAGCCACCCGCCGCTCGATGAGCGCATCGCTGCGCTGCAGAGCCGGAGTTGACGGATGCGCTCGCGGTCACGGGCGTTCGCCCTCCCGGCCCCTTGGCCTTGACTGGCAGCAGCGTCACCCGGACCGCGGGCTCGCATCATCCGTGCACCTCGTCCGTGCTGGGCTCCACCGAGCCACAGCGAATGCGCAGCCACCCGAGACACAGAGCGATCCGATCCTCATCCACCACGGTCCACGCCGCGGCAAGCGGCAGACTCTGCTGCGACTCGGTGAGCAGCAGCACGAGCGAGTCGTGCTCGGCGGCAAAGGGCCAGTCCTGACTGTGCAACGTGAGCTCGAGACGCCGGCCATCCGGCGTCAGCAACTCCCCGCGCCCGCCCTTGTCGTGCACATCGAGCCTGAGCAGCGGCTTCAGATCACGCGGGCGGCCGCTTGCTGACCAGTCGACGCGGCAGGTGAACAGCCGCGCCGCATTGAGCTCGAACCAGTTGTAGCCGATGAGCTCCTCCTCGAGCGCAGCATCGCGCTGGCGGATCAGGCGGCGACGGTACCAGTACAGGTTCTCGCCGAGCACGAGCTGATAGTCCACGTAACGGGAGCCAGCGAGGCAGCCCTGGCCGGCGGTGCCGCCCTCGAACTGCGCGCCCTCACGGGCAAACAACAGGTCGCAACCCTCGATGCTCTGCACGTCCTCGGGCCTGAGGCGAGCCAGCAGCTGTGGGCGCCGCTCGAGGTGCACCCAGCGCTGCGGCTCGACGAACGTGTACAGCCGAGCGCGGATCTCGTTGGCGCCCGTCCCGGCGGGCTCGAGCTTCACGAGCAACTGGCGCCGCGGCCGATCCGGCTCATCGTGGAGGAACTCCTCCAGATACAGCCCGGGGCCCCCCAGCCAGGGCAAGGCCACGGGGGCGATGATCGTGCGCACGCGACGTTCCGTGGCCGCATCGGCCAGGGGTTGAGCCCGGGCTGCGGGGCCGACCGTCACCACCTCGCTCGAGTCGCGCGCCCCCGACCAAAGTCGCTGCAGATCCTGCAGATCGGTCCCCGAGGCGCTGGCCGTCAGAGCGAGCGCCAGGGCCCCGCTGCAGCACGCCATCGCTCTCACCCAGGAACGTTGGAGCCCGCTGGCGGCCGTCACGTGTGCAGGACCTGCGCCCTAGGTGAGGCGCACAAGGCGTATCCGGGACCGGCGTGAGGCAGGCGGCTGCACGCTTCAGGAATCCCGCTTGATTCGCACCAGGCCCTCCTGCGCCGTGCTCGCCACGAGGCGGCCGTCGCGGGCAAACACGCTGGCGCGGGCAAAGCCGCGTGCCCCGGAAGCGCTGGGGCTCTCCAGGGCGTACAGCAGCCACTGGTCCACACGCAGCGAGCGGTGAAACCACATGGCGTGGTCAATGCTAGCCATGAAGATGTGGCCGCTGAAGTACGGGGTGCCATGCGGCAGGGTCGCCGTGTCGAGCAGGAAGTAGTCCGAGACATAGGCGAGCAGGCAACGGTGCAGCTTCTCCTCATCGGGCAGCTGGCCTGCGGCCCGGAACCAGACCTCGCGGGCAGGTGGTCCCTTGCGCGGCCTGAGATAGTCAATCGGCTGCACCATGCGGTACTCGAACGGTCGCGGCTGCTCGAAGAAGCGGCGCGTGCGCTCGGGCAACCGCTCGAGCAGCTGCGGCGGCAGCGAGCTGCTGTCGGCCAGGGTCTCGGGCGCGGGCACAGTTGGCATCTCGATCTGGTGATCGAAGCCGGCCTCAGCGATCTGGAACGAGGCCGTCATGTTGAAGATCTGCGCCCCGTGCTGGATGCCGATGACGCGGCGGTTGGCGAAGCTGTGCCCATCCAGGCTGCGATCTACCTCGTAGATGATCGGTGCGTTGAAGTCCCCGGGGCGCAGAAAGTAAGCATGCAGCGAGTGCACGATGCGCTCCTCGGGCACGGTCGCCGAGGCGGCCTTCAAGGCCTGCCCGAGCACCTGCCCGCCGAAGACCTGCGGGCTGCCGATATCGCGGCTCTCACCGCGGAACAGATTGTCCTCGAGCTGCTCGAGCTCGAGCAGCCGCAGCAGATCGGCGATGCCCTGCACCGCGCTCATGCGCGCTCGTGGCCGCCGCGGCCCGGTCCCGCAGAGGACATGCGGTTGGCTCGGTAGGTCGGTTGCTTGAGCCGTTGCATGCGCCGTCGCTACTTCGGGTCCGGCACACCGAGGCGCTCGTGCATGAGCGGGCTCGTGGTCGTGTACTGCAGGAACTGCCGCTTGGCGGGATAAAGGTGGTGCTGGATCGCAAAGGCCGCAAGCGCCGCCTCGTGAAATCCCGACAGGATCAGCTTCTTCTTCCCCGGATAGGTGTTGATATCTCCAATCGCGAACACTCCCGGCACGCTCGTCTGGAAGCGCTCTGGGTCCACGCGCAGCGCGCGTTTCTCGAGCTCGAGCCCCCACTCGGCGATCGGCCCAAGCTTCGGATGCAAGCCGAAAAACACCAGCAGCTGCTGCGCCTCGAGCGCGTGCACCGTCCCATCAGGGGACCTGATGTTGACGCCGGTGAGCACGCCGTCCGCGCTGCTGAGTGAATGGGGCAGCGCCTCGAAGCAGCTCATGCGGCCCGCCGCGACCAGCTGGCGCATCTTCGCCACCTGGGCCGGCGCGGCGCGGAACTCGGCGCGCCGGTGCACCAGCGTGAGGCTCGCCGCCTTCTGCGCAAGCTCCACGGTCCAGTCGAGCGCGGAGTCCCCGCCGCCGAAGATGACGAGCCGCTTGCCCTCGAGTGCGCTCGCATTGCGCACCCGGTAAAGAATGGTAGAGCCCTCGAAGGCTTCCGCACCGGTGAGTCCGATCCGCCGCGGCTGGAAGGCACCGAGGCCGGCTGCGATCACCACGACGCCCGCATCGAAGGTGGTCCCGGCAGCGGTGCGGAGGCGAAAGCGCCCGCTGTCGCAGCGAGCGAGCTCGGTGACCTCCTGCCCAAGGTGCCAGCCGGGGTTGAAGGGCTTCAGCTGCGCCAGCAGGCGATCCACCAGCTCCTGCGCACCACACACCGGCAGCGCCGGGATGTCATAGATCGGCTTGTCAGGGTAGAGCTCCGCGCACTGGCCGCCCGGGTGCGCCAGGGAGTCGACGAGCTCGGCGTGAATGCCAAGCAAACCCAGCTCGAACACCTGGAAAAGCCCGGCCGGGCCTGCTCCGATGATGACGACCTCGGTGCGGATCGCCTCACCTGAGGCGGCGCTTGTGGTTGCGGTGTTCAAGACGAGCGCTTCGCAGTTGCCCTCGGTGATTGTAGAGCTTGCCGCACACCTTAGCAGCGAGGCTCCCCGGCAGGGAGCGCGCAGCACGCATGCCGGCAGCGTCGCAGCCACAGGCGCGACCTCATTCAGCTCAAGCCAACATGTCAGCAACCTCGAGGCCGCCAGCGCCTTCGTCGCTGACAGGCCCCAGGTGGCATGCGCTGGTGACTCGGCTTACCGCCTCACTTACGTGAGCTCATGAGCGCCCGGGGCCTAGGCACGGCCCGCGTTCGCATCGGTCGGCGTGTGGAAATACTCGCTCTCGGCGGCGAGCTGCTCGATGAGACGCTTGAGCTCCCCCATCCGGCCTTCTGCCGTGCTGATCGGCATACAGTCCTGACAGCGCGGGTCGCCGCAGGGTTGCCGCGAATACAGCCAGTACTGTATGGCGCCGGCGAGCAACCCATCGGCGATATCCCAGAGGTCGGCATCCTTGTCCTTGTCCGCCAGCCGATTTCCCAGATCCACCGCTTTCGTGAAGGCCGAGTCGAACGTGTCAGCGATCTCGGTCATTGGCCTGTGCTCTTGATCATGGCAAGTAGTATAAGGCAAACCTTCGCTCGGAACCGATCGGGAGGCCCACTGCGCGCCCCGCTACGACGCCCGCCCCTACCCCACACCTGCCGGCCCATTGCGTACAGGCGTGTGACTTATGTCCTATGCATGATGGTCGCCGGGGCACTATGCCGCCGCCGTGGTCCTGCTGCTCAAGTGGCAAGTGCTGGTAGCGGAAGCTGGAGCTAGGGACGGAAGCGCCGCGGTCGGTCGACTAGAGCAGGGCTCACCCAGGGCTTGGCAGGACGCGCCTCGCCTGAAGCTGAGCGGGAGTGACGTGGCCGCAGGTAGCGCCGCACTGCAGGCTCGCGCGCAGGCAACCGCACCTGCAGCCTCCAGAGATGACAGTCGGGCCGATGCAACATCGGGGCTCACAACAGTCAAGCGGGTGTTGAAGTGAACGCTAGCGCACGCGGTTGCGAAGCTCCGCGAGCTCTGCGCGCAGCACCCGCACTTCTTCCTCCAGGCGCGTTAGACGCTCCTCCTGGCGCTGAGCCGGGAAGACGGTTTCGGGTGCGGAGACGCCAGGCAAGCCCGGTCGGTGCGCCTCGCCGCCGCCCGACCCGGCGGCGGTGAGGGCTGGCGCAGTGTCCTCTTCGTTGACTGCTCCCGCTACCGGTCCACTCAGAAGATGGGCATAGCGTGCCTCGCGGCGCCCGGGCTCGCGCGCGAGGCGCACGATGAGCGCACCTCCATCATGTTCGGCGAGCCGCGCCAGCGTTGCCTCGACCGCGGACGCCTCGCTGAAGCCCGCCATGCGGCTCGCACGGCTGCGCAGCTCACCAGGGGTCTGCGGCCCGCGCAGCAGCAGCTCGCAAATCACGGCAAGCTCCTGGCTGTCGAGCTTCAGCGTGCCATGTTCCGTGTTGCATAGGCGATGCTGATACTTGGGTACACGACTGCCGAAGCCCGATCTCTCCAGCAGCAAGTGCTTGCGGGAGAGCCCGTCCACGAGCTGCTGCACCGTGGGCTCATCCAGGCTCATGACCGGATCGCGATTGCTCTTCTGATTGCAGGCCAGGACCAGCGCATTCAGCGACAGGGGGTACTGGTCCGGGGTGGTGATCTGCTTCTCGAGCAGGCACCCGATGACGCGCGCTTCGGGAGCCGTGAGCTCGATCTTCATACCGCGCAATCATCGAGACGGACGTTCATGTCGCCGCAGTCTACCTGTTTTGACCGGCCGTGCGCTTCATGGCCCTATGCTTAGTCTGCCGCCGCGCATCCCGCAGTGTACTGGCTCGACGAAGGTGTCTCGATGTTGCTCGATCG
>Ga0123356_10006665_pt1 | contig 11638 bp, 6 predicted proteins | sample TergutEmb28metaG_2_FD_92546 | JGI IMG/M metagenome (GOLD analysis project Ga0123356, IMG submission 92546) | Embiratermes neotenicus P3 segment gut microbial communities from Petit-Saut dam, French Guiana - Emb289 P3 | ecosystem: Host-associated > Arthropoda: Insects > Digestive system > Gut ... | reverse complement strand
TTGCCGTCAAGGATGTGCGCGCACATGATGCACTTCTGCGCGACGTCCTTTTCGTCGTTGTACCAGACCGCGCCGTAGGGGCAGGCGTCCACGAGCCCTTTGCAGCCTTTGGCTTTTTCTGTATCAAACATCACGATGCCGTCGTCGCGTTTGCTCACCACATCCGGAAAGTCAACCGCGCACGGCGCGTCAGCGCAGTGCTGGCAGGGCTTCGGCAGGTAGACGGCGTCGACAAACGGATACTCGCCTCTCTCTCCTCGCTCTATATTCATCCAGCGCGGGCCGTGTCTTTCCTGCCCGTCCGAATAAGGCAGCCAGCAATTACCCACGAATTCGTCTTTGCAGGACATAAAGCAATTGTTGCAGTCGAAGCAAAGATTGATGTCTATCACCATATATTTTTGTTTAGCCATTACTACTTACCTCCTTCCCACTTTTCGATTTCGATCAGGGCGTGCGCAGTCGCCATGCCGCATGCGGTTTCTGACAGATATTCCTTCGGCGTCAATAAGTTGATGCACCCTCCCCGGCACGCCGATTCTCCCGGCTTTCCGATAGGAGCATATTCCGCGCTTGCCATATAGCTGTGGGCGGTCCCTTCGTGTAAACGCTCCGTTACCTGCGCGCACAAGATTACTTCTCCGCGGTCGTTGAAGGCTTTCACAAGCCCGCCGTCCTTGATGCCGCGCGCTTCCGCGTCTTTCGTACTGATGCGGATGACCCAGTAAGGCCAGCCGTCGACCCATACCCTGCTGTCTTTGATGTCGACCATGAAGCCGTCCTTGGCGTCGCCCATCGTATGGAAACTGTGCTTGGGATGAGGTGAAACAAGAGCGATCGGGTATTTTTTGAACCTCTCGGTATGGTGCCCTTCCCAACTGTGAAGGTACTGCGTCATGACAGGCCTGTACTCGTCGACTATACCGGATGTTTCGTAGAAGCGCTTAAGCGAATTGCTCACGAGCTCTATCTTGCCTGACTGCGTCTGCAGCCCCTTGAACCCGATCTGGTCCAGCGGGAGCAAGCGGCCGTTAGACGCCGTATCGATCTCACGGCCTTCGTAGTACCAGCGCATGGCCGGGGTCCTCTCGCGGTCTTTTTTGTAAGGCACTATGACGTGGCCCTTCTCCAGCATACTCTCCCAGGTTGTGATCTTGGGAAGGTCTGTCGCGTAGAATACCTGCTTGACCCAGTCAAGATCGTCCTTGCCCTCCGAATACACATCCCCGTAGCCGAGCCTGTCGCAGATCGCCCGGAAAATCTCATAGTCGGATTTACTTTCACCGAGCGGCTCGATGCATTTTTGCTGAAGAGTAATGATACGATGGTTCGCGATCGTTTCAAAACCCGCGCCGTAACCGCCGCCGTTCGCCCACTCCCCGATATCCCAGCGCTCAAAGTTCGTGCATGCCGGCAGTATGATGTCGGCGAATTGCGCTTCGCCCTCGAACCATATAGACTGGTTCACTACCATTGGCAGTTTCTTGCTGCGGTACATTTTCGCGTAGCGGTTAGTAGAGCCCATCGTGCCCATCATCGATCCGCCGTATCTGTAATAGAGCTGCATGCGTGCGAAGCCGGGGGCCGGATATTCGTACTTCTTGAACTGCGCCTCTATCGAAGCTCCGCAGAATCCTTTTCCGAACCATTCCACTTTGTCCTCAAGCACGATTTCCGGTATGCGCAGACGCGGGATATGGATCCCCGCCGCGACATTGATCGTAGTCCTTGATGCTCTGCTCGTGACCCCGTCAAACATGCCGTACGCAAGCCTGAAAAGCGTGGCTGTATTGTCGGCGTCTCCGGATATGGCTCCTTCGCCGTATCCGGGGAAGAAGAACTCAGAGTCGCTTGGCACACCGTGCGTCGTGCTGTATATATTGACGCCGGGTTTCCCCAAACCCTGGAAAGCCATAAGCGCTATCATCATGCGCGCGTATTCCATGCCTGCCGCGCCGCGGCACGCTCCGCCCTGGCCTCCGTTCCCGCCGCAGGCCAGCATGGTTTTGTGCGAAGCCCATTCACGCGCCAGTTTGCGGATATCGCGGGCATTCAGGCGTGTTTCCTCGGCGGCCCACTCGGGCGTCTTCGGGATGCCGTCAGTCTCGCCCCTGATATAGGCAGTGAACTCTTCCACGCCGGTGACTCGGTTTTCGACAAACCAGTGATCGTATGTATCGTCCTCCAGCCACTGCCACAGGATGGCGGCTGCCAAAGCAGCGTCGGTTCCGAGCTGAGGGGCAAGCCACTTATCCGGACAAAGCAGCCCCGCGGTATGGTTGTAATACGGGTCTATGAAGACCATTTTCAAGCCAAGTTCCTTCATCCAGCGCCTTCTGCAGGTGCTCTCATAACCACCGTAGGCTCCGGTCGTTGATTCGGGGTCGGTTGACCAGAATACGAGCATTTCGCAGTTTTGCAGGCAGTCTTCAAGTAGTTCGTACTGTTCGACTATGCCGAGCCTGTTTGACATCCCCCACATGTGCATGCCGCCCCAATGCCAGCCTTCCCATGAGTCCGGATTGTGTTCCGCGCGCGTCATTCCGACTGTATTTATAAACCTCAGCAATGCGCTGAATCTGTACCCGACATTGCCCCAAAGGTGATGGGAGGATTCTTCCGCTATCATGGCGCCGGGCCCGAATTCGCGTTTGCAGCGTATTATTTCATTTGAAACTATATCAAGCGCCTCATCCCAGGATATGCGTTCGTATCCGGGATACTTCGGATCGCCTCCGGGTCTTGGCTCGCCGCGCTCTTCCTGATTGCGCTCACCGTTCACGTCAAATCCGATACGCCGGAGCGGATACAGGATGCGACGGTCTGAATGTATCGTAGATTTTATGCCGGATACAAAGGAGTTGATAGTAGTGCGGCGCGGCGGTTTGAATGAGCATCCCCGTGCTTCTATTGTCCAGGATTCCGGATCTTCCTCTGTAAGGTCCAGCGGATAAACACGCACGATCTGATTCGCCTCAACGTCTACATCAACGTAAACAGGCCCTCCGTTAGTACCTTGCGCCTTTCGAACTAGTTTTCCCATTATTTACCTCCTCCTCTTTGTGCCGTTTTTGCTGAATAGCTATATAAATGTAGAATTATTTTACAGTACTCGTGTTTACATAGTCAATGGAGCCGATATTTATGCCCTTATGTCCATATTTTTCATGGTGCATCTGCACTATAAGAGCCATCCATTTTCAGGACGCTTAACCCTAGAAAAATGACCAGTTATTATGGCGCGTACTTTATAATTAATATACAAAGTAAAACTTATTTGTGCCAGAACCTAAAGTGGACGTTCTTAATGAATATTAAGAAGGGAGAAATATATGAGCGGTTTAACAAATGGTTTTGTCGGACATGATGTAAAGTATGAAGTTAAGGTAGTTATACTATTGTGTCTGACCTTCGGCGTGCTTGGTTTGGATCGAAATTTGCTCGGGCCTCTGTTCCCATCGATCATGGGCGACCTGCATCTGAACTATGCGCATCAAGGGGCTTTAGCCGGGGCCCTGGCGCTGGCCTGGGGTGTATCCGCGGCGTTTCTCGGCGGATTGTCGGACAAAGTCGGCAGAAGGAAAGTAATAATTCCTGCAATTATCGGATTCTCGGTTTTTTCCGGCCTGGCAGGTCTCGCAAACGGATTTATTGTTCTTTTACTTCTCAGAATACTGATGGGCTTTACTGAAGGCGGATATACGCCTGTCGCGATCGCTTCGACTGTAGAAGCGTCGAGCAAGAAGCGGAAAGGTATGAACCTTGGTATCCAGCAATCCAGCTTTGCCCTGATAGGCATGGCTATCGGACCCATCGTCGCTACTCAGCTGCTATTGATAGTCAGCTGGCGGATGGTATTCCTGATTTCGATAGTACCGGGAATAATATGCGCCATTGTTTGCGCAAGGGTTCTGAAAGAGTCCAAGGATATCAGCAGAGGCGAAGAATCCGCGGTAAAAGCGGCCGATCTCGTTGAAAAACGTCCATGGTCAGACGTTTTCAAATACAAAAACGTCGTTCTGAATATGGTAGCTTTGCTGGGAATAATGAGCTTCTTCTTTACAATGATGGCAATGACATCGACTTATCTTACCGACTATATCCAATTAGGCATGCAGGAGATGGGTGTTGTCTTTTCCGGAATGGGAATAGGAGGTACCATCGGAGTTATCCTGATCCCTGCTATTTCTGACAAAATCGGAAGGAAACCGGCTCTATTCCTTTCTTTCGCGATAGCAATCGTGTGCCTGCTTATATGGATACAACAGGGGCCGGGCGCGAATGATGTCGTCTTATGGATACTGCTCTTTGGTATGGGCGGCGCCGGATATGGATGCCTGATGATGAACACCGCTGTTATTCCTACCGAATCAGTACCTCCGGGATTGATGGCATCGGCATCCGGAATCACGATCGCAGTCGGCGAGTGTTTCGGCGGCGGGATTGGCCCGATAATGGCCGGACAGATAGCTGAGAACATGGGACTTCACGCCATCAACTTCCTTATGCTGGGCGGCTTGATCTTCGGCGTCATCATATGCTTACTGATGAAAGAAACGGCACCTATCAAGACAGGCAAGCTGAATATAGCAGAGAATTAAAAAATAATAATGCAATAAGAAAACCGGTCGGGATCCCGACCGGTTTTCTTATTATTCAGAAGTCTGCTAAATCTCGATTTCGCCGATGCTCGCCGACTCTTTGATCGTTACTTCCTTCAGGTCTTTGCCGTCTACGGATAATGTGTAAGTACCCGGGGCAAGCCCGTCAAAACGGAAGTCTCCGAAATAATTTGTTTCCTGTTCGGCTTCGGCAGCGCCCTTTAGAGATATCTTCACGCCTACGGCGCATCCGCCGTCTTTCACAAGAGAGCCAGAGATAAAGTGCTTCGTCCAGCGATAAAGGTTCTTGTACCATACGAGCCCGTTGTCTGACAGCTCGGGCAGGTAGCGCTCAAGGCCCTCCGCCTCTATGATCTTCGCGAACTCGGCTTCTTCCGCCTCGACGAAGGTCAGAGTGCTGTTCGGGCAAATATGGACGCAGCGCGGCATGCATTGCCCCCATCCGGCTTTGCCGTCGAGAATGTGCGCGCACATGATGCATTTCTGCGCGACGTCTTTTTCTTCGTTGTACCAAACAGCTCCGTACGGGCATGCGTCAACGAGCCCTTTGCAGCCCTTGGCCTTTTCGGCGTCGAACATAACTATACCGTCATCTCGCGTGCTCACAACGTCCGGGAAGGCTTTGGCGCACGGCGCGTCCGCGCAGTGCTGGCAGGGTTTAGGCAGGTAGACAGCGTCAACCTGCGGATACTGCCCTCTCTCTCCGCGCTCTATATTCATCCAGCGCGGGCCGTGCCTTTCCTGCTCATCCGTATAGGGCAGCCAGCTGTTCATGACAAATTCGTCCTTGCAGGCCATAAAGCAGTTATTGCAGTCAAAGCAAAGATTGATGTCTATCACCATATATTTTTGTTTGGCCATTGCTATTTACCTCCTTCCCACTTCTCGATTTGGATCAGGGCGTGCGCTGTCGCCATGCCGCAAGCGGTTTTGGACAGGAATTCCTTAGGCGACAATATGTTGATGCATCCGCCGCGGTCCGCGGATTCTCCCGGTTTGCCCAGAGGGAAATACTCCGAGCATGCCATGTAGCTGTGGGCGGTGCCGGCAGGCAGACGTTCAGTAACCTGCGCCGCGAGGATGACTTCTCCGCGCTCATTGAAGGCTTTGACAAGCCCTCCGTCTTTGATGCCGCGCGCATCCGCGTCTTCCGCGCTGATGCGGATGACCCAGTAAGGCCAGCCTTCTACCCAAACCCGGTGGTCTTTGATATCGATCATGAAGCTGTCCTTGCCGTCACCCATCGTATGGAAACTGTGTTTGGGATGAGGGGATACAAGAGCGATCGGGTACTTTTTGAATCTCTCCGTGTGGTGCCCTTCCCAGCTTGGCAGGTACTGTGTCATGATCGGCCTGTAATCGTCGACTTCTCCGGAGGATTCATAGAACCGCTTGAGTGAATTGCTCACGAGCTCGATCTTGCCCGACTGCGTCTGCAGGTCTTTAAAGAAGGGCTGGTCGCAAGGACGATACCGGCCAGAACCCGGCGTATCCATCTCGCGTCCCTCGTAGAACCAGTACATAGCACGGGTCCTCGGGCGCTCAGTGTTGTCCGGCACTACGACATAGCCTTTTTCCAGGAAATCTTCCCACGTAATGAGCTTGGGCAGGTCTGTCGCGTGGAAGTACTGCTTGACCCAGTCGAGGTCCGTCTTGCCTTCCGAGAACGGCCCTCCGAGGCCCAGCCTGTCGCAGACCAGCGTAAATATTTCGTAGTCTGTCTTGCTTTCGCCGAGCGGCTCGATGCATTTTTGCTGAAGCGTGATGATACGATAGTTCGGGATCGTCTCGAACCCGGCTCCGTATCCGCCGCAGTTTGCCGTCTCGGAGATGTCCCAGCGCTCAAAGTTTGTGCAGGCCGGGAGTATGATGTCGGCGAATTGAGCCTCGCCTTCAAACCATATCGACTGGTTCACGACAAAGGGCAGCCTTTTAGTACGATAGCTCCTCGCGAAACGGTTTGTCTCTCCCATGGTGCCCATGAACGACCCGCCGTACCTGTAGTAAAGTTTCACGCGCGAGTAACCGTCGGCCGGGTATTTGTATTTCATGAACTGGTGCTCGATAGCGTTCCCGCCAAAGCCCTTGCCGCGCCATTCTACTTCGTCTTCAAGGAAAAGCTCGGGGATGAGCAGACGCGGTACGTGAGCGGCGCCCGCGTAGCAGACAGTAGATTCTGAAGGCCTGCTGCTGGTCCCGTCAAACATGTTGTAAGCGAGACGGTACAGCGTACCTGTGTTTTGCGCGTCTCCGCCTATGCCCCCTTCGCCGTAACCCGGAAAATAGAAGTTCGGGTCGGTCGGGGCTCCGTGCGTCGTGCTGTAGAGGCCTACGCCGGGTTTTCCAAGGCCCTGGAACGCGCATATGGCGACCATCATACGGGCATACTCCATGCCTATCGCGCCTCTGCACGCGCCTCCCATGCCGCTGTTGCCGCCGGCCGCAAGCATGGTTTTGTGCGAAGCCCACTCTTTCGCCAGCTGACGGATGTCGCGCGCCGGGATCCTTGTTTCCTCGGCGGCCCATTCGGGCGTCTTCGGAATACCGTCGCTTTCGCCTGTGATATATGCTTTGAATTCTTCTACGCCCGTGACGCGGTTTTCAAGGAACCAGTGGTCATACGTGTCATCCTCGATCCACTGCCATATGATGGCCGCGGCCAGCGCGGCGTCTGTGCCGAGCTGCGGCGAAAACCATTTTTCGGACAGTAGAGCGGCTGTATGGTTGTAATACGGGTCTATGAACACCATTTTGATGCCAAGGTCTTTCATCCAGCGCCGCCTGATCGTACTTTCCAAAGCACCGTATACTCCGCATGTCGCTTCAGGGTCGGCCGACCAGAAAACGAGCATTTCGCAGTTTTGCAGGCAGTCTTCAAGGAGGTCCCATTGTTCGACGATGCCCAGCCTGTTTGACATGCCCCAACTGTGCATGGCGCCCCAGTGCCAGCCTTCCCAGGAGTCCGGATTGTGGTCGCCGTATGTCATGCCTAAAGTGCTGTAGAACCGGTATGAATTGCTGTGCCTGTAGCCGACATTGCCCCAGAGGTGATGGGAAGACGGTTCAAACAGCATAGCTCCGGGTCCGTACTCGCGTTTTGTACGCAGGATCTCGCTTCCGACGATGTCGAGCGCCTCGTCCCACGATATACGTTCATATCCCGGATAATTCGGATCTCCGCCCGGTTGCGGCTCTCCCCTGAGTTCCTCATTGCGTTCGCCGTTCACATCGAAGCCGATGCGTTTCAGCGGATACAGAAGGCGCCGGTCGGAGTGCACCATCGACTTGTAACCTGCCGTGAACGAGTTCACCGTGTTACGGCGCGGCGGTTTGAAAGTCTGCCCGCGGGCGTCGATCGACCATGACGCCGGATCATCTTCGGCCAGATCTATCGGGTAGACGCGTACGATCTTGTTTTCATCGACATCCACGTCGACGAAAACAGCTCCTCCAGTCGTACCCTGCGTCCTGCGTATTATTTTTCCCATTACTATCCTCCTCTTCTTAATATCTGATTCTTCCGAGACGGCCTTTTCTTTGTTCTATTATAGAACATGCCCGGCGCTTTTATCGGTTTTCGCCAGTTTTTTGTATAGTAAGAATTCATAATGAAACTAAAGTTTTTTTTTAAAACTTCATAACGAAAAATCACCGGTTCTTTTTTCTTCTTGATTTTCTTAAAGTAAAGTTTCATAATGAAAACACACATGATTTTTTTCTGTCATTCGACAAAAAATGCTTTTTTTTGAAAGGAGATCACTGATGAAGAAGTATCCGACATTTATTAAAGGGGTCGAGCAAAAGGTCCCGAACGTAGAACCGGGCACACCGATTTACGCGGCATGCGTTGTTGTTGACAATTTTGTTTTTGTGTCAGGAATGACTGCCCAGTCGTTTGAGAGCGGGGTCTGCGAAACAGTTACGGCGGAAGAGCAGACAAAGGTATGCTATTCCAAGATGAAGCAGGTTTTGGAGAATGCCGGATCGAGTCTCGACAATCTTGTAAGGACACTGATACTTTTCACGGATATTGAGAGGGACTATAAAACAGTGCGGACGACAGAATATGAATTTTTCAAGGAACATGCGCCTTCGCTGGTCGACGCGCCTCCGGGCAGCACCGTGCTCGAAGCAAAAAGACTGGCTCGTCCCGAATTCTGTGTCGAAATAGAAGCAATCGCGCTTCTTAATAAAGAATAATTTAGAAAGGAGATTAAATGGGCAAGATAGTTAAAAAGACAAATTCGTCCACAGGCGGTCCGGTATTTGTCGACGTCGACGTCGATGAAAACAAGATCGTAAGGATCTACCCCATGGACCTGACGGAAGATGATCCTAAATCCTGGGTGGTCGAAGCGCGCGGTAAAAAGTACACACCTCCAAGAAAGACAACTTATACCGCATATACGGCCGGATTCAAGGCGATGGTCCACACAAACAGGCGTGTCCTTTATCCTCTCAAGAGGATAGGATTCGACGTGAACGGCGAACGCAACATAGAAAAACGCGGCGAACCCATGAAAAAAGGCGACCCGAAATATCCCGGATATGAGCGTATAAGCTGGGATGAAGCCCTTGACATCGTCACGAACGAAATGATGCGCGTAAAGAGGGAATACGGCCCCGGCGCCATCGTCGGAACTCCGAGTTCTCACCATCTGTGGGGCAATGTCGGCTACCGGCACAGCTCACTTCATCGCTTTTTCAATTTCGCGGGGATCTCTTACGCGGACCACAACCCGGACAGCTGGGAAGGCTGGCACTGGGGCGGAATGCATTCATGGGGGTTCTCGGGCGGCCTCGGCAACCCGGAGCAATGGGACCTCTTTGAGGACACGATGCAAAACTCGTCGATGATCGTTTTCTGGTCGGCAGACCCCGAAGTAAACAACGGTATCTACTCCGCGTACGAGAGCACTTGCAGGCGCCGCATGATGAAAGAAGCGGGGCTGAAAATGGTCTTCATCGACCCGTATTTCAACCACTCGGCGGTACTCTACTCTGACAAGTGGTTCTCGCCCAAGATCGGTACGGACGCCGCGCTTGCCGCGGGCATAGCTTACGTCTGGATCAAGGAAGGCCTCTACGATAAAGAATATGTCAAAACCAGGGTCTACGGTTTCGAACAATTCAGTGACTATATACTCGGCAAAGGCAAAGACAAAACAGCTAAGACGACCGAATGGGCCGAAGCCGAAACCGGCATCCCGGCTCATGACATCCGCGCTCTCGCCCGCGAATGGGCAAAGAACAAAGTCCAGCTCGCGGCCGGCGGCCTCGGCGGCTGGGGCGGCGCTTGCCGCGGCCCGACAGGCATGGAATGGGCGCGAATGATGATAGCGCTCGCGGCCCTTCAGGGCCTTGGCAAACCGGGCTGCAATATGTATTCGACCACGCAGGGCGCGCCGACCGATTACGAGTTCTACTTCCCGGGCTATGCCGAAGGCGGCATATCGGGCGACTGCGACAACTCGGCGGCGGGCATCACGTTCGTCTACCGTATGTTCGACGGCGTCAAGAGCCGTCCTTCCGCAACAAACCTTAACGTGCCGCAGGGCCAGCATATACCGCGCTTCAAGATACCGGAATGCTTCCTCGGCGACGGCGTTGTGGAATGGAGAGGCAAAGGCTTTGTCGGCGCGTCGATAGAGCAGCAGTTCCACAAATACCGCTACCCGATGGACGGCTTCCCCAGGATCCAGTTGTACTACAGATACGGCGGCGCTTTCATCGGCACGATGGGAGAGACGAACCGTTATGTGAAAGCGTACAGATCAAAAATGCTGCCAATGGTCGTGAACCAGTCGATTTGGTTCGAGGGCGAAGCTCAGTTCGCCGACATCATCCTGCCGGCGTGTACGAACTTCGAGCGCTGGGATATCTCCGAATTTGCCAACTGCGCAGGCTATATCCCCGGTTCATTCTCCATGACGAACCACAGGATCATAACCATGCAGCAGAAATGCATCGAGCCTCTCGGCGAAAGCAAATCCGACTATGAGATCTTCAGGCTGCTTTCACAAAGGCTCGGGATCGAAGGCCCGTTCGCCGAAGGCAAAGACGAAATGGCCTGGATCGAGCAGTACTTCTACGCTACCGACCTGCCCAAGATCATTACCTGGAAGGAATTCCTTAAGAAGGGTTACGTCGTGGTTCCGGACGCTCCCAAGCGTAAGAGGACTCCCGCGTTCCGGTGGTTCGCGGAAGACCGCGAGATGGACGTCCCGATGCCGGGCCAGTTCCGTCCGGGCGACATGGTCCAGCACAAAGGCCTTCAGACCCAGAGCGGAAAGCTCGAACTCTACTCACTGAGCCTTGAACGCTTCAACAAATCTCTTGTCGCGCAGGGAGAGTCCGAAGACGAGACTCGTCCTCCGCTCACCCAGTACATCAAGCCATGGAAAGGCTGGCACTACGAGGACACAAAGAAATTCCCGCTCTCCGTAGTTTCGCCTCACCCGAGATTCAGCTTGCATACCATGGGCGACGGCAAAGACGCTTTCATGAACGACATCAAGGATCACCGCGTCAGGGTCGACGGCTGGGACTACTGGATCATGCGCCTCAACAAGAAAGACGCCAAGAAAAGAGGCATTGAGGAAGGCGACCTCATCAAAGCCTTCAACGACCGCGGCTCTGTCATCTTCGCCGCGCAGATCACCGAACGCATACCTGCCGGAACAGTACACTGCTACGAGTCATGCTCGGAATACAAAGCTCTCGGCACCCCCGGCGAATCAACAGATATCGGCGGCTGCGTAAACATCCTGAGCTCCTCCCAGTTCATCGGGAAACATACTTCAGGCATGGCAACTGAGCATTTCCGCATCGAGGTCGAGAAATGGGAAGGAGGGAAGAAATAATGGCAAAACAGAATTATTTGGTTATTGACATCAATCTTTGCCACGATTGCAACGATTGCTTTATCGCCTGCAAAGACGAATTCGTCATGAACAGCTGGCTGCCCTATACGGAAGACCAGGAAAGGCACGGCCCGCGCTGGATGAATATCGAAC
>Ga0123356_10006664_pt1 | contig 11640 bp, 7 predicted proteins | sample TergutEmb28metaG_2_FD_92546 | JGI IMG/M metagenome (GOLD analysis project Ga0123356, IMG submission 92546) | Embiratermes neotenicus P3 segment gut microbial communities from Petit-Saut dam, French Guiana - Emb289 P3 | ecosystem: Host-associated > Arthropoda: Insects > Digestive system > Gut ... | reverse complement strand
GCCCAGCCTGCTCCAAAAGCGGCGGCAAGCGCACCGGCGGCATCCAAAGCGCCGGCTGCTCCGCCTGCGGCAGATTCTGCTGCATCAAAGGGAGCATCGGCGGGAGCTGCTGCCGCGCCTGGTGTTGCTGCATCAACAGGGGTTGGCGGTTCCGAAGATGCAAGAAAAGCAGGCAAGGAAGCTGGTTCTATTTTACGTGTCGATTCCAAACGTATTGACGATCTGCTGAATCTGGTTTCCGAAACAGTTATTACCAAAGCAACTTTCAATCAGATTAATATGCAGTTTAACGATCTTACAACCCTGCTGCGTGAAATTCAAAATCAATATCGTGAAAAAATTAAAGATCTGTTTGATTCGCTGCCTGATTATCTGGAGAGCATCCAGGATGGAAAATCCATAAAAGATGTGCGCAAAGAAATAAACGAAACATACGGGGATATTTTTTCACTATTTGACGGTTTTGATACTTCTTTCAAGGGCAGTATGGCTAAATTCCGTTCTACTTCGCAGAATCTGGGGCGGATTACAGGGGAACTGCAGGAAGGGGTTATGCGTATCCGCATGGTTCCAATCAGCCAGATATTCAGCCGTTTCCCGCGCCTTGTACGCGATCTTTCCAAATCCCTCAACAAAAAAATCAATTTGGTTATCGAAGGTGAAGAGACAGAACTGGACAAGTCGGTTATCGAAGACCTTCTGGATCCAATTATGCACTCTGTGCGTAACTCGATAGACCATGGTATTGAGTCCATAGAAGAACGGCGCGCTTCAGGCAAGCCCGAAGAAGGGATGGTTCTTCTTAAAGCTACCAACGAAGGCAACATGATTGTCATAGAAATTGCCGACGACGGTAAGGGTATTGATGTCGAAGCAGTTAAGGAAAAAGCAGTTGAGCGCGGAATTATCAGCCCGAATAAAATACTTACCGATGTTGAAGCGTTCAATTTAATTTTTGAACCCGGCTTCTCCACAGCCAGGCAGGTAACGAGCATTTCCGGGCGCGGCGTGGGCCTTGATGTTGTGCGCCGGCAAATAGACGATCTTAACGGGACTGTGACTGTCAATTCTGAACGCGGTAAAGGCACAAAGTTCATTATTAAACTGCCGCTTACTTTGGCAATCATACAAGGCTTGCTTGTAAGGGTTGGCCCGGAAATCTATTCTATACCGATAACCTCGGTTATAGAGAGCCTGCGCATTAAGCCCGAAGAGATTAAAAAGATAGACAATTACGAAGTTTTCAATATTCGTAACGATGTTATCTCGCTTCTCAGGCTTAACCGGCTCTTTGGTATCAGGACGGAAGAACAGCAGGATTATCACTTTATTGTTATTGTTGGTACCGCAGAAAAGAAAATGGGCTTTATGGTTGACAGCCTTATTGGTGAAGAAGATGTGGTTATAAAGCCTTTGCGGGATCAATTTACAAATTCTCCGGGAATAGCCGGAGCTTCAATTCTGGGAGACGGATCGGTTTCTCTTATTATTGATGTGAGCCAGCTATTGGAGCTTGGACTTAAAAAGGAGATGGAGCAGCGCCGAATCCGCGAAGCTTCAATACGGTAGGTAAAATATGGCGGCAGTAATTAAAGATTTAGCCCAGGTAAACGCCGATTTACAGGAGCAAAAAGAGCGGGTAGAAAATGTAGACTTTAAAATGGTTACTTTTTCTCTTGCCGGGAAGGATTACGGCGTAGACATTATGAATGTCAAGGAAATTGCCAAAGCAGATAAATTTACCTATGTACCCAATGCAGCTTCGTTTGTCCGGGGCGTATACAATCTGCGCGGTGATATTATCCCTATAATAGACCTTCGTACTTTTTTCCATTTACCTGTGGATAAAAAGAAAGACAGCCTGGAAAACATGCTTATTCTTCATATTAATGATCAGGTGTATGGGACCATTGTGGATAAAATTGATAAAGTCGTTGGCATTAACCATGAAACAATTCAGCCGCCGCATCCGATTTTTGGCGATATAAACATTAAATTCATAAGCGGCGTAGTGGAGAAGAATGGCGACCTTTATATTATTCTTGATGTTGTACGGATCTTTACCGTAAGCGACGAAGATAAAAATAAGGTTCGTGCCGGCATAACTGCCGCCGATTCGGGTGATTATTTTGTTCCGGCGCCGGCAGCGAGCGAACAAAACCAGATAACTCAGCGGGATGCCTCGGATTCTGATGTTGGCTTTATCAAGGAATCTCTTGGGGCTTTAAAGCATTTCTCGGTTACAGGCATAAACGAAGCCTGGCTGCAAAAACGTTTTGCGGAGTGGAGTGCAGGACGCTCAGGTGACGGGCTTCAGTTGAAGGGCGCTTCCGATGCCGATGAATTTCTTGGCAATTTTGCATCTCCGTTTTCAGGTGAATTCTGGTCTGAAGAATATGCAGCCGCTGTTAAAAATGTGCTGCCGGACTTTACTTCTTCCGCCATTAATGCCTGGAATATTGGCTGCGGAAAGGGCTATGAATCTTTTTCGTTTGCGTGTATACTTAAAAGCAAGTTTCCTGATGCCCGTATTAAAATATGGGCGAATGACAGTGATATAATGGCGATTTCAAATGCGCCAAACATGATTTTTGAGCTTGAAGAGCTTCCGGATTACTGCCGTAGTTATATGGTTAAGGGAAGCAACGGTTATTCGTTCAGTCAGGAAATTAAGGATTCAATTGTATTTGAGTATCATGATATAATGAATGAAACTTCTCTTCCGGAATTGGATATTATTCTGGTGAGGGATGTTATTTCGTTTTTATCAACGCAGGATCAGGCTAGAATTATTGAAGGTTTCTCAGAAAAGCTTAATAACAATGGAATTGTTTTTATGGGAAGAAACGAGGAACTCTCCGGCAATGTCTGGCATAGAGTATCTGATGATCCGGTATCAGCTTATTTACATATTGTATAAAAAAATTAGTAAGGAGTTAAATTATGAGAGTTGAATTTATCAATCCATTTTCAGAAGCCGCTTTTAATATTCTCAAAGAAGTGGGTTGTTCAAATGTAAAGCGGGGGCAGATTTCTCTGAAACCTACTACCGTTTCCATTATGGGTGTTGCGGTGCTTGTCGGGTTGGCAGGCGATGTAGAAGGGCGTGTCCTTATTGACATGAACAGAGCTACCGCGTTGCATGTGGCATCTACCATGAATGGAGAAAATTTCCCTGAATTTGATGAGATGGCGAAGTCCACGATACAGGAACTTGCCAATATGATTACCGGTCAGGCTGTAACCAGGCTGCACGATTTAGGTTTTAAATTTGACCTTACTCCTCCGGCTATTTTTACCGGAGAAAATATGGTAGTCTCCTCGCCTCCATTTAGCAACATGGAAGCTCTTATTGTGCCGATGGAACTTGGGACAGATTTAAGAATCGAAATAAATGTTATTATCCGCGAAAAGGTAAAATAAATTGCCTGTGAAGCTGTATGCTGGCGGTAGTTTTGAACTTGAATTCTGGTATGAATAATAGGGCGGTTAGCTCAGTTGGTTAGAGCACCAGCTCGACACGCTGGGGGTCACAAGTTCGAGTCTTGTACCGCCCATAGGAATTTGAAGAAAATATGGAAGTTTCCACCAATCTTGGCGAAGTGGAAGCGCTCATTGTACCAATGGGACTGGGGGCAGGCAAGATCGAAGTAAACGCGGCTATTCGCGAACGGATTAGGTAATCCGTCGCTCGAAATAGTAAAATTTTTCACTATAACCTGTAAGGAGGGTAAAAATGAAGAAAACTGTATTGGTTGTAATCGTTTTTTTGTTGGTTCAGCTAGGGCTTTATGCACAAGCCGCTGGAAGAGTTCCCGTAAAATTGCCGGATAAGCTTTCAGATGCTTACGGCAAGGGCACAAGGTTTGAGGTAACCGCTCCGAATATTATGGCTGTACGCGGCGGCGCTGCTCAAGATATGAGCCGGGCAATCCTTAGAGATGTACAATACAAAGGGCAGAAGAGCCTGGTTGTTAAAATTACGGATATGGAAGGCAAGTTTCGCTGGGACAAGGGAAAAATGTTTGGCATAATTATTAATAACAAAGAACTTCTTCCGACAGGAGCGAGGGAATATGTCATTAAAGACAAGTTTATTGACGGTCCTCATGAAGTGGGTGAAGAGTTAAGGTTTAACCTGGCTGATGCCGGCGACTTGGGAAAAACGATTACTATAATGGTGAACCTGTATTGCGGCGGCACAAAGTATACGCTTGAATTCTGGTATGAATAGCCTGTATTAAAAATTACTATCTGTTAATTTTTCTTATGAATTTCAGGGAGTAAACTGGGGGTTATCCTGGTTTACTCTTTTTTTTATTGGTATGTATAATTAAACAATCATGGAGTTTTTGCCAGTTTCACCTGAATCCCTAAGCCGTGCAGCGGGCATTCTGCGTTCCGGCGGGCTTGCTGCCTTTCCTACCGAAACGGTCTACGGCCTTGGAGCGGATGCCTACAATTCTGCTGCCCTGGTAAAAATTTTCGAAGCAAAGAACCGGCCCCGCTTCGACCCCCTAATCATACACATTGCCGCCGTAGAAACACTGGAAGATGCTGCAGATCTTTCCCTGCTTGACAAAGAAACAAGGCGGAAACTTTTTCTGTTATCCGAAAAGCTGTGGCCTGGCCCGCTTTCGATTGTTCTGCCGAAGAGCGGCAAAATTCCCGGTATTGCAACCGCAGGGCTCTCTACTGCTGCAATTCGCTTTCCGGCGCATGATGCAGCGCAAAAACTTATTTCTCTTGCCGGCGGGGCGGTTGCTGCGCCGAGCGCGAATCCTTTTGGCGCGTTAAGCCCGACAAGGGCTGAACATGTGCGGGACGGTCTTGGCGGGAAAGTGGATATTATTCTTGACGGCGGGCCTGCGCAAATAGGGGTGGAATCCACCGTGCTGGATATAACAAACGGTAACATAAAAATTTTAAGGCACGGCGGCACGCCGAAAGAGGCAATTGAAAGTTTAATCGGCGCTGTGCAGGACGGTTCTTTTTCCGCCGCGGAGGCTGCCGGCAGCATGGTTTCCCCAGGGCAATTAAAAAGCCATTATGCCCCCCGGACGCCTCTTTCGGTCTTTACTGCCGAAGAAATACCTCATCTGCCTTGTGAAAAAGATGCCGCATATCTCTTTTTTGACAATTTTTCCCGCGATTTGTGGATTAAAAAACAGAATACGGCAGCCAATAACTGCCTGAATAGCGGAAAAGAGCTAAATGATACAGTAATCCGGGTGCTTTCCCCTTGCGGAAAGGCTGCCGAAGCGGCATCTTTTTTATTTGAGACCCTCCACGAGCTGGACTTGTCCGGTATTTTACGAATTTTTGCTCAATTTGCACCAGAGGAAGGTCTCGGAGCTGCCATAAATGACCGGCTTAGACGCGCTTCTGCATAAAAAACATGCTTTTTTATAATAAACTGCCGGAAAATTAATTTTTATTTTCTTATTGTTGGTTTTTCTGTGTTTTTATTAAAAATCATTATTCTTTTTTAAATTCTCTTGCATGTACCCCTTATATGGTGTATGCTACTAGAGCACACCGCTATATATGTGGTCATCTAAATAAAAAGGATTTGTGGGGATGAAAGTTAAGCGTTTTTTTACGGATCGCGATGATGGTCCGTATAATGATATCGTATGGGAACGGCGCAAATGTGATATCCGAAACCCCAATGGCAAGGCAGTCTTTTCAGAAGATACTGTAATTGTACCCGCATTTTGGGGTCAGATTGCTTCTGATATTCTGGCGCAAAAGTATTTCCGTAAAGCAGGGGTTCCCCGTGATAAGATTTACGAATGGAAGAAGTGGATTCCTTCTATCCGCGAAAACCCTGAAGATCCGGGGAATGTTCTGCCCGACGACGGCGCAGAACATGATGCTCGGCAGGTTTTTCACCGCCTTGCCTATACCTGGATGGATTGGGGCAGGCAGAATAATTACTTTGACAGCGAAGAAGATCAAAAAGCTTTTTACGATGAAATCTGCTATATGCTGGCGTATCAATTTGCCGCTCCGAATAGCCCGCAGTGGTTCAATACCGGTTTGTACTCGGTTTATGGAATCGATGGCCCTGCTCAGGGGCATTACTATTTTGATCCTGAAAAAAATGAACTTGTAAAATCTGAAAGCGCCTACAAGCGCCCTCAGCCTCATGCCTGTTTTATCCTTTCCATAGACGATGACCTTGTAAACGAAGGCGGCATCATGGATCTTATGACGAGGGAAGCCAGGCTTTTCAAATACGGCTCCGGTACTGGTTCAAACTTTTCCAATATCCGCGGGATGAACGAAAGCCTTTCGGGGGGAGGGGTTTCATCCGGTCTTTTGTCTTTTTTAAAAATTGGGGACCGTTCGGCTTCGGCAATTAAGTCGGGAGGCACGACCAGGCGGGCTGCAAAGATGGTGACTCTTGATATCGACCACCCGGATGTAGAAAAGTACATCGGTTGGAAAGCCGGGGAGGAGTCCAAGGTAGCATGTATGGTTACCGGGTCGCAGATATTGAAAAAACACATAGATGCAGTTAAAAAAGCGCTGGCTGCTTTCCGCGGCCCGGAAGACGATAAATTTAATGCAGAAAAAAACCACGAACTTGCTTCGGTTTTACGCGCTGCGCTTAGCGATAAAATTCCTCCGTCTTTTATCTACCAGCAGCTTCGCCGCCTTGAACAGGGCGATGAAGATGTTGACGTTTTACAGTATTCCACCTCTTGGGACGACGAGGCTTACAATACTGTTTCCGGCCAAAGTTCCAACAATAGCCTGCGCCTTACGGACGATTTTATTAAGGCGGTGCAAAACGATGCAGATTGGGATCTGAAAGGCCGTACATCCGGGCTTCCGATGAATACTATCAAGGCGCGTAAACTGTGGTCGGACATTGCCCGCACAAGCTGGCAGTGCGCGGATCCTGGCCTTCAATATCATACAACCATCAATGATTGGCACACATGTCCGGCAGGGGGCGAAATACGAGCTTCCAATCCATGTTCCGAATATATGTTCCTGGACGACACTGCATGTAATCTTGCTTCGATAAACCTTGCCGCGTTATATGATAAAAAAACAAAAGTTTTTAACATAGAAGGCTATCTTCATACAATAGAGATTTGGACAACTATTCTTGAAATTTCGGTAGTAATGGCTCAGTTTCCTGCGCCCCGGATAGCTGAACTTTCATATCAATACCGGACGCTTGGTTTGGGTTTTGCCAATTTGGGAACTCTTCTTATGATTATGGGGCTTGCCTACGATTCCGACGAAGGCCGCGCTGTGGCGGGAGCTCTTTCGGCTCTGCTTACAGGAGAAGCGTATGCTCAATCTGCGCGAATGGCTGCCGAACATGGGCCGTTCATGCATTACAATGAAAATGCCGAAAATATGCTGCGCGTTATTCGCAATCACAGGCTTGCGGTAAATAATGCCGCAAGCAGTGAATACGAAGGGCTTCATACGGCACCCAAGGGGATTGATCCTGCCAATTGCCCCGCTTACCTTCTGGATGCGGCAAAGAATGCCTGGGATCGCGCTCTTGAACTTGGCAAGACCTACGGTTACCGTAATGCTCAGGTAACGGCGATTGCGCCGACAGGGACAATCGGCTTGTTAATGGACTGCGACACCACCGGCGTAGAGCCGGATTTTGCTCTTGTTAAATTTAAAAAACTTGCAGGCGGCGGTTATTTTAAAATTATTAACCAATCCGTGCCGCCGGCTCTTGAAGCTCTTGGCTATTCGCCGCAGGCAATTGAAGGAATTGCCGCCTATGCAATGGGCAGCAAAACCCTTAACGGAGCGCCTGTGATAAATCATGAAAGCCTTAAAGAAAAGGGCTTTACGCCGGAAGCAATCGCCATTGTAGAAGACTCGGTAAAGGCTTCGCTTAACCTGGAAGGTGTTTTTAGCCCATGGATACTTGGAAAGGCTTTTATGGAAAGCGTTCTTAAAGTGCCGGAAGTTACCTGGTCTCTTGCAGGATTCAATCTTCTTAAACACCTTGGCTACAGCCAGGAAGAAATAAATGATGCCGAACTTTTTGCCTGCGGAACAATGGGGTTAGAGGGAGCGCCTGGGCTTAAGAAAGAACATTATCCTGTTTTTGATACCGCGACGCCTTCGGGGAAGAAAGGCAAACGTTCGATTCCCTGGGTCGCGCACATTGGCATGATGGCTGCCGTGCAGCCTTTTATTTCCGGCGCAATTTCCAAAACAATCAATATGCCGAATTCGGCAAATTATGAAGATGTTAAGGGCGCCTATATGCTTGCATGGAAGAGCGCGTTAAAAGCGGTTGCCCTTTACCGCGATGGTTCAAAGCTTTCTCAGCCGCTTTCCAACTTTGCACCGGGAACAGATCCGTTAGCTGATACTATTCTGAAAATTGAACGCGGGATGAATACGGCTGCTTCCATGCCGGATCGCAAAAAAGGCAATGTGCGCGGCGTTCGCAAACCTCTTCCGAACCGGCGGCTGGGTTATACTCAAAAGGCAAAAATACACGGGCATTCAATTTTTATACGCACCGGTGAATACGAAGACGGAACTTTGGGCGAAATCTTTATAGATATGCACAAGGAAGGCGCCGCTTTCCGCAGCCTGCTTAACGGCTTTGCCATTACCGTTTCTCTGGGCTTGCAATACGGAGTTCCTCTGGAAGAATATGTAGACGCTTTAACTTTTAGCCGCTTTGAACCAAGCGGCCTTGTTCAGGGTCATGATTATGTAAAAATGGCAACGAGCGTTATCGATTACATCTTCCGCGATCTTGGAATTAGTTATCTTAAACGTACGGATTTGGGGCAGGTAAAACCTGAAGAACTTACCGCTACGGGTACCAAGGCTGAACTTGACGCAATGGAAGAAAAACCGAAACCTGTTGAAAAACACAGCGCCGGCTTTAGGCCCCATGCTGCTGCGGCTTCGCAGGGGCAGGCTGCAGGTAAACAGCCGTTAAAAGTCCAGGGATTAAACCCGCCGTTTAAAAACCAATATGTTTCTGACACTCCTATAGGTTTTCTGCAGTCGGCAATGCAGATTGCCACAGAACAGGCGCAGATTGGCATATTGGAACAGCCGCAGGAAGAAAGCGAAGTTATTAAAATAGTCCAGGCGCGCATTAAAGGCTACGAAGGCGATCCCTGCCCTTCATGCGGCAGTTTTACTTTGATAAGGAACGGCACCTGTATGAAGTGCGATGCCTGCGGCGGCACGACAGGATGCTCGTAGGGCATTGGACAGGCTATAAATAAGGAGCAAAGTTATGAAGTTGATATTTTTGGGGCCTCCTGGCGCAGGTAAAGGCACGTTAGCTGCAAGGGCAGTTGACATTCTGAAAGTGGAGCATGTCAGTACGGGTTCAATTTTTCGGGCTGCAATTGCCGCGCAAACTCCGCTGGGCATTAAGGTAAAAGACATTATCGATGCGGGAAAACTTGTAGACGATGACACTACAATCGCGCTTGTTAAAGAGCGGCTTGCGCGGGATGATGTTCAAAAAGGTTATATTTTGGACGGTTTTCCAAGGACGATTCCCCAGGCGGAGGCGCTGGCAGGTTTTTCACAGGTGGAAAAGGTAATAAACTTTGACCTTCCCGATTCAATTGTGCTGGAGCGCCTGGGCGGGCGGAGGGTTTGCCGCAAATGCGGGTATAATTTCCATGCAATTTTTAACAAGCCGTCCAAAGAGGGTGTGTGCGATTATTGCGGGGGCGAAATATATACCCGCGATGATGATTCTGCCGAATCAGTTCAAAAACGCCTTGAGGTTTACCGTAATCAAACGGCCCCGCTTATTGATTATTATCGCGGGAAAAACTTGCTCCTGGATATAGATGCAAGCCCTCAGGTTGATGAAATGGTCGTTACCTTTAAGAAAGCTTTGGGAGTATGAGGCACAGGGCAAATCAAACGCCAAAAACATTTTGCAAAACATTTTTTAAAGCGCTTTGTTTGTTGATAATTCCGGCAATTTTTGCCCAGTGTGTTTCACAGCCGCCGGAATTTTCCGAGGCTGAATGGTTTGAGAGAGTTCAAAACGCAGATGCCGCCCTGCTGTATGCTCCCAATACAGCAGATGATGGAACTTTTTTTTGCCCCTGGCTGCAAAGGCAAAGGCCGCATAAAAGCGGTTCATGGTTTTTTCACAAAAGGGTCAAATATGATAAAATAGCAAAAACCCAATACGGAAGCGTACCCAATGACTATTCATATCTTTCTGACAGCGGTTTTAACAGCATAACCTTTGCCGGCCATGCTTCCATGATTATCAAACTGGATGGGCAGGTTGTTTTTACAGATCCGTTTTTTTCCAATGCAGCGCTGGTTTTGCAGAAAAAAGAAAAAATTAAATTTGATTTTTCCAAAGTTCCAAAAAAGCCGGTTGTGTTAATAAGCCACAATCACTATGACCATCTGGATAAATATTCAATAGGGCAGCTTGCATTAAAAGAAGCAGTTTTTATTGTTCCGCTTGGGCTAAAAACCATTGTTTCCGGTTACGGCGCAAAGGAAGTGTATGAACTGGGCTGGTGGCAGAATATTGTCATCGAAAAAATTGAGTACACTCTTTTACCTGCCCAGCATTGGTCGCGCCGTCTTGGGAAAGGGCAGGAGGGCGGTAAAACCCTTTGGGGCAGTTTTTTGATTCAAGGTTCGCAGACAGTCTATTTTTCCGGCGATACAGGCTATTTTACGGGCTTTAGGGAATTTGGCAGCCGCTGGGGTATTGATTATGCCATTCTTGGAGCCGGCGCTTACGAGCCGCGGTGGTTTATGCACTATTCGCACATGAATGTCCGTGAATTTTTTCTCGCCGCCCGGGATTTAAAAGCCAGGTATGCTATCCCAATGCACTTTGGCGTTATCAGCCTTAGCGATGAACCGCTGCTTTATCCATTATTTGAAGTTGAAAATTTTATAAAACAAAATCCTTCTGCCGCAGACACTATCCGGCCTTTAAGAGTGGGGGAATTTTTGAGGCTTGACGAATGAACCTGACTGCAATAGTCTTTATATTATGGATAGAAACAGCGGGAATATCTTTGTCGCCGAACTGCTTGTAAAAGTTATAACTGTTTTAGCTATTGTTTTGGTAATTATTGTCGGTGCGGCGCTTGGTTTATCTTTGGCTATGACAACAAATGCCAAAAATCAGGAAAATTTTGTTGAATTTGCCCCCGATTTACCAACAAAGATATACGATATTAACGGTATTCTTATTACTGAATTTTCTGCCGAAGAAAAGCGTGAACTGGTTATCTTGAGCGATTTGCCCAGGCATTTGATTCATGCCGTTCTTGCGCGTGAAGACCCGGATTTTTATAATCACCGCGGTTTTAGCATAAAAGGCATTGCGCGCGCGGTGGTAGGGCAGATTTCCGGTAAAGGTCTCGGCGGCGGTTCTACGATAACGCAGCAGGTAGCGGGCACCCTTTACACAGACAGAAGTGAGAAAACCTATAAACGAAAAATTCGGGAGTTATGGTGGGCTTTCCAGATTGAACGCCGGTACACGAAGAACGAGATACTGGAAATATACCTTAACTATATGCCGATGGGGCCCGGTACATACGGTGTCGAAGCGGCAAGCAAATATTTCTTTGACCACAGCGCAAAAAATATAAGCCTTGCGGAGTCTGCGAT
>Ga0123356_10006663_pt1 | contig 11640 bp, 11 predicted proteins | sample TergutEmb28metaG_2_FD_92546 | JGI IMG/M metagenome (GOLD analysis project Ga0123356, IMG submission 92546) | Embiratermes neotenicus P3 segment gut microbial communities from Petit-Saut dam, French Guiana - Emb289 P3 | ecosystem: Host-associated > Arthropoda: Insects > Digestive system > Gut ... | reverse complement strand
CAATAAAACTGATAATTGCAGCAATAATTGTAGCAGTGGCTGTGTCCATGGTGCATCTCTGTCAAGGTGAATATGCCTTTATAGGCATATTATCAAACTAATTAGATTTTCGTTGTAATGGTTACTACTCAGCAGGCAATGTTATGCAAATATTGTGCAAATATTTTTCCGAGAGACACCATATGTAGCGGTTAAAAGGCAAATCTGACAAATCGCAACGTTATCCTACGTAAAATGACCTTTTTAAAAAATCAACACAATATGCAGTGTGCATTATCGAACAAAACACTACGACAGTCAAACCTGCTGAGCAGCAACTTCTTAAAGTCTAAAAGTATTATCTCCAATTCGTCTTTAGGGTACTTTAAACAAAATGCTAACAAAAACATATCCATCAGATTTGTTTTGCCATCACCTATATAGTGCTAGTGATTATTGCATGCCGTAGCGTTCCATCGCCATCGATTTTAACAGAAACACCATTACATCTGAAAAACCTAAGGTACTTCAACATTTTTGTTTGCATTTTTGTCCAAATAATTTTGTGGTACAATCAATCCAAAATCAATTATGTTTATGTTGTTTTATGTCTTCAATATAATTTGCAACAAACGCATTAACATCTGTATTAACTGGTAAAATACCTACATTAAATGAAAGGTTATCTTTTTGCACAACAGGAAGAGTTGATTCAAATAAAAGTACTTCCGTGTATTCTTTTAGAATTTGCACAAATTTCTTTCGATTATCTCGATAATTTTGTTCATCAGCACTTATATTGAAAAGCAAAATAGTAAACACACCACACCGTGGGCCATTCTTCAAAATTTTGCTTAGTTTCGCATAAATGTCAGCATTAAACTCCATCGGAACATCATGGGCAATTAAAAATTTATATGGAACTTTCTGTCCATGAGATTCATTATAAGTAAAAATAGTCTCATCAGACGAACTGCTCGTGAAAATCATTTGTGAAACATGATCAATATGTTTGATTATGTCATCCAATTGACATGTAAAATCTACGACATTTGTAGCGACTTTCTCTTTAATTATATTAGTTTTGGTGTTCATTAATTTCATAAATGGCGAAAACATCGCTCCAGAATCAGTCAAATCAGCAAAATTAAAGGATAGCAAATCGCTGTCGATTATCTGCAGTATTTGCATTGTCAAAAATTGCGCCAATTTAATTACTCTTTGCTTATTTGCGATGTTGTAACTTATGCTTAATGAACAATTGGAATCCAAGCTTAAAGAAAGCGGAATTTGAAATTGCCCATTAACGTATATTGAGGGGTAAAGAGCAGAAAAAATTCCTTCAGGATATTGTGATGTTTGAATATCCTCAAATTTGTTAAAAAGCTCACCAATGTATATTTTTTTCGATGTCCTGCTAAGAGGTTCACTACAGAATAATTCAATTTTTTCGGGTGATAGACATACGTTTAATTGAGCAAGTAATTGCTCATCAGCCGCCTTTAGACGATTAACAACATACAATTTTGTTGCATCAGCTAACGTTTTAGTTTGTTCACACATGCCTTCAACATCAGTTTTATACAAATCATTTATAGATTTAATTTTTATCTCATGTTCATTCGTTAATTGTCTCACCCTTTCTTTAAATAAACATTCAATTTTAAATGAAATCTTAGATAATTTTTCTAAATCCTTATTATCTAAACGGAAAAATCTTGTCAATGCATTGTTTTCCATTAACTTTGAATATAGACCATTAAAACACTCATAAGCTTGCTCTAAAGTACTCGCAGTACTTATTTCCGCAACCAAACTTCCTTCTATGACTGATTCTTTATGTTTACGAAATCTCTTATTACCTTCCATACTTTCAGATTTAACCTTAAATTCCTGGTGTTTACTATATAGTGTATTTCTTAGTTGTTGATACTCGTTTTCAGCTTGGGCCAACATATTTTCATAATCGATTTTCTTTTGTCTACCCGCCGAAGAAGAGAGATTTTGATTAAAAATTACCTGTTGACCTCTATCAGCACCGATATTGGATAACAGATTAGAATAATCAATTAAAGTTACGTAGGCATTATTCATATAACCTATTGCCAAGTTATAATTGCGGTTATTCTTTAAGTCCATGTTTATTCCCCTTCTTCAGTTTCAATAAAACTCGGCATTATTAACCCTATTTCATTTGTATACTCTAAAATTTTTTCAAGAGAACAGTGAATAGCTTTTAATTTTGCCAATATTTTGTCCACTACATTGGTTTGAGATTCTACACGCGTCTATCTTTCCAACCGATCGATACATCATCAATTGCAGAATTAAACTCCAAATCGCCTGCCTTAAATTGTCCGATAGCAATGAAATATTTGTGTTGAACCATGAAATATCCATTGTTACTCCTTCTTCTTTTCCCCACAGTCAGGACAAGTTTCCGAATGAACTGTTTTTAGAGAATACGACATCAATGGCCTCTCGAACATTTTTGCCTGCTCGCCACCTATCGACTCTTTATTCGTATTACAAGTTAAAATATATTGGTCATACACATCAATTACTTTAGTCGCATAGTTTTTATTGTTGCGATTTAATACATCCAAAATAACTTTTGTACCAATTGTTGTACCATAATCTATATCAACAGACAAACCTGGTTCAAAATTAAACTGTTCTAAATGTTGTTCGTCCAAATAATATCTTTGCTGCTCAACACGACCGCTCTTTAAGCGCCCCAACACACACCTGTAACAACTTTTATGTACCCCAGGCAACCAATAGAAAACCTCTCCAGCAAAAGCTCGTCTCCAAAAACCTATTGATACAAAAGGCGTATTGCTCATATAAGCTATATGACTGGTCCAAGCATCTGCCTCCCTATTATCTGCCCCTGTTATTAGCACCGAATTTTCCCCTAAATACGGAACCAACTCTTCCTCAGTAACAGTTTGGATAGTCTTAATAAATTTAACAACCTTTGCCAACGGATTAATATCTAAAATTCTATCAGCTACAGCGTCAACTTTAAAACGCCCAACATCCGAAAAACCACACTGATGCCTACATAAATTATGGATATCCATTGTATCGGTATCAATTAACACAAAATTACCAACACCACTTCGCGCTAATTGCAAAGCAACCAAACTACAAACAGAACCCGCACCTATTAAAACAGCACATTTATCGCTCATGTAATCTGTTTCTAACAAACCTTTATTTCTTGAAAATATGTTCTGTAAAAAAGAATACACCTCTATTTCCACTTCTTTAACAACACCTTTATTTATAAAAAAAAACGTTAATCCAGCCCTATTTCGAACCCCAATTAAACCCTCTTTTGATACATGTTTCTTTTGTCCAATTTTACCAATCAATTTAGCTTTACTTTCTTTTGAAACACTCTCGCGATCACCCGTAATTACATAAATACCGGTATCCTCATGTATAAAACCGTATATATCACCAAGATAACCACTGTTAACAATATAATCAGGGATTAAAACCTTACTTTTCTTCACAGGTGTGCAATATATTGAATAGTCCATTTTGTCCATTATTGACTCACACTTTCCATTAGTTAGAACTTAATACAGTCCGCTCACGATCATTAATACGAACGCTAAATTTATTGCCTTTACACAAATGCAACTCAATATTTGATTTATTGGGTAAATCCTCCTTTACATTAATCTGACATCCGTCGCTGGGCCCTCCAGAAGTACCTGACTTGTATAAACTAATACGAATCTTTGGAGATTTTTCTAGGGACAGCCGTACTCTAAAAGTGTTAGCTGTGGCATCAATTTGTTTAGACTTTTCAATTTTATAATTGAATGTGTTTTTTATCAATTTTTCTATATTCAAATAATAATTCCGAGGATCCATATTTTCCTCGAAGGTATAAATAAAAACACAACGACGAAATTGTGAGTCAACTTCACGTTCGTGTCTTCCACTATGGAAAAAATCTTTGTATTTGTAATGTTCATCGTATTTACGCGATTTTTGCATCAACGATTCTACTAAAATCGCTTTATTCTTTAAATTATCTCTTAGTGACTCTTGATCAGAGTTTCTTAAAGATGTATTAGGGTTGATTTCACACGCTGATTTATAATTAGCATACTGATTATGCAATTCGTCTACTGTAGCATACTTCAAAATTTTTGGATCACAGTGTTCATTCCCAACTTTAAAAGGCGTTTTATAATATGCTACATTATTGTCAACATAATAAAAAGTCATTCTAAACGCAGGATCAAAATTAATTAATCCTGAAATAACTCCACTACGCGGAGTTCCCGCCATTTTCACTGTTTTAATGACATTTCTATGAGTATTGTCATCTGTAGTTGAAAAAGTATCCATCGAATTTGGGTGTCTATGCCAAACTCCTAACAAAGTAAGGGGATATTTATAGAGTCGTGATGTTTTATTCAATAAGTGAGTAACATAATCACCATCATATTCAAATTCAGACATTGAATATCTTCCACGCATTCCTGGATCTATTGCCTCAACAACATACCAAGTTCCATCATTAACGAAATGACCGAGCAATATCCCACCAGTTTCTGTTGTGTTGCGTTCTAATGCCTCTGCCAAAATTGCTCGATGCGCTCTTTCAGCAATTACAATCTCTTTACAGGCAGAGTGTAACGTATTTCGATATGCACTTTGCCTATTGCCCCAACTATTAGATGACATTAATGATACACCACACGGAAATAATTAAAAAAACGGAATTTATATAATGAACCCAAACTTGTCATTGCCGACTCTGAGTTTGCTGTTTTCACTAACTGTATTCCCTAGAGAACCATTGCTCTGCCCACTACTGCTGGAGTTCGGAATAATTTCTCCGTTCTCGTTAATTTCCATCCCATTTGTCAAACCTCTTCTTGCCGCGTTAATCGCCGCGAGAGGATCGGATTGTTGACCATCTGAAGCAAAACGCAAATTGCCAACAACAAACCTTTGGAAATCACGATTAACACTTAAACTTGTTTTTTTCGTGTTTTTCATGACTATATTCATCCTATACTAATATTAAAACTGATCGTCATGTTTTTCAAAATCGTTCCAAGTTCGTTGATCCTTTAAGCCAGTTAAAAAAGCAACACCCCATCTAATAGCTTGACCAAGTACTTTAAGTCCCGATGTCGTTATTGTACCAGTTTTAAAATCCTCTGGATGAAAAGTACAAAGATAATGGCGCCCAAAGGAATCAGTCAGTATATGAGGCACATTACTTGATGAAGAAATACGCCCAGCTTTGATAGCCATTGCACGCAACTGATCATATGATGGATTAGCTGGATATACTTTTACTGATCCCGACCACCTACTACTCGATCCAGAGGCAATATTAGATGGATGATCTGTGTCATAAATGAGCACTAATGTCCAATTTATGCCTCTTATGTTATTAAAATTAGGTAACTGAACGGTCCACATCATTCTTTTGTCGGGCAGATATCCCAGCTGAGCTTGAGGAAATTTTGCCCACATTGCTTTCTTTTCCATATTAAACAGAGCAACGTTTCTTTCATACCACTGATACCCTGCAGTGAACAGTGCACTAGGCAATCTAATACTTTGATTGTTTATAATTGAGTTATGTAAACTGTTTTTCATGTGCAACACCTTTTCCATATTCTGATTCTTTTAATGCGTCATAAAAATTTCTTGCCCAACTCATTACACACATTATCGCTTCTAATCCAGCAACCGTAACGCCTTTTTCATTAATATGGATAATAAAATGAGGATTACCATACTCGTCTTTTTTCATATGAGGCAACTCATCTGTTTCTTTTATACATTTTTTCTTTACAGCAAGATCATGAAGTGCGTCATAAGTAGGTGTGACTGGATAAACACTGATTTCTGCTTTTTCCGCTTTATTTGTGTAACAGTCTTTACTATATATTAAAAAAATGTGCCATCGTGTAGACTCAAGCATAAAAACAACTTGACAAGTCATCCGACCATCAGATAATTTTCCAAACGTTGCGTCTGGAAAATATGAGCTAAGTGCTTTCACTTCGGTATTACGAAGCCTTGGATCTCTTTCATACCACTGACCATTATTTAACAAAAAGTTTTTCCTCCAGTAAAGTGTTACAATGAGAGCTGAAATCATTCCTCATTATTTATCTCTCTACATACCTTATTAATTACCTAAATAGGCTTTGGGTAATGTCTACAAGTTTTGTGACATCAGCCACGCCTTTTTCAAGCTCAGGGGTAAGCTTCTGCAGGTAAGCCTTTACATTTTCTAAAAATGCAACAATATCATTCGCTCGCTTGTCATTCCAGTCTGAATCATGTATAGCTGAAATCACAGCATTAATACGACTAATGGACTCTTCTTGTAATGCTTGAAAAGTATATAAATTGCTTTTGCATTGCTCTAATGCAGATACATAAGTGTTGATGCCATCCATTATAGATCGCTTTTTTAGCACGTATTTAACGCAAAGATTTATAATTATCTTCAATTTACTCCAAATAATTAACATAGTTCCGAAAGCAATATCAACTCACATTCAGCAGTTTGGGAAAAAATTGTGCTGAATTATTTTTATGTTCAATTTGTGACAAGGAATTGGATGTTTGTGTTACAATTCAGTTATTTTTTTGACGTTTGCTGGGTCAAATTTGGCTGTTTTGGCTCAAACTACTGAATGCAAGTATCAACAGGTTAAGTGCACCCAAGAAATTTTAACATAAATTCAATCAAAGTTTTGTTAAAAACTCCTGACAAATAGGAAATGGGCAATTATTGCGCCTATATTTACGCGTGCAAATAAAGGCAGGCATTTTCAAAAGCGCAGTAAACGTGAATCGGTAAACGCTGTAAGATACATCTCAAAAACAGAATGTCAATAGCGTTTATTGTCGTTTGATGATCTTGGCTGGGATTGTAGCGCTTGAGGCGGTTGTGATTGATAAGCGGATTGATAGACGTGTGTTTTGGGAGCTGAATTTTTTTGATAAGTCTGATGTTGCTTTGTTGTTGGCTATTGGAGATGGGCGGTTTGCTGTTGATGGGCTGTGGGCTATGCATCTTGGGAGTTTGTTGGGTTGGCGTCTTGGAGGATTTCTAAATGTTGGCTAGGCTTGTTGCGTTGGATTTGATTTTTAGGGTTGAGCATCCCTATAAGTACTATGTTACTGAGTGGGTTGGCGAGTTATTGCTACGGGGTTGTTTTTGAAACAGATGCTTATTCCAACCTTGGCTAAGGCTTAATTTCTATGGTAGAACTTTTGGAGATTTCTACTAAGATCTAAGAACATAGGGCATATTTATCGGCGCTTTCTTACACGCGTAAATGACCCATCATCATTTTGTACATAATCAAATTCTTCTGAAACATGATCACTGTTTGACCTGTTTAATTCCTCCTGTCGTCGCCTTTCTTCTCGTCGTCTCCGTTCCTCATTTAGTTGTTCTCTTTCTCGCCACATGCGCGCTTGTTCACACCGCGCTTGGTGGCGTCTAACTAAGTATGCAATGCAAACCAAAATTATCACAAATAATGTGATCACTAAACCAATTATAACTGTTGGATTGTCGAATACATTCTTCGCTCTATACAGTGCTGTAATTCGGGTATCTGATTGTATATTCGTATATGAGCCATCCCAACCCATAAAGACGTAACCCTCATTTGCCGGATTATCTGGAGGCACAACACTACCACCATAAGACACAGTTTCAAACTTTAGAACAGTTCCATCCCAATCCACAAACTCCACCGTAAAAAGCTGAGCATACAGGGCTGTAACTCTAACATTTTTTGTTACATACGTATACGAACCATCCGAACTATCCCAACCTGTAAAAACGTAGCCTTTATTTGTTGGATTATCTGGAGGCACAACACTACCACCATAAGACACAGTTTCAAACTTTAGAACAGTTCCATCCCAATCCACAAACTCCACCGTAAAAGACTGAGCATTATTATCAGAGCTACTTTTATCAGAGCTACCACTGCCACCACCATTGCCTGATTCAGTGGTTTGAGGAGTTCGCCAATTGGCAGATAATGCTATATTACCGGTTGTACCTATGAGAATACGATAAGAAGTCTGAAAAGATATTTGTGTACCATTAGCGTATGTTACATTCCAACCTGAAAATTCATAATTCGTTCTAGTTGGGTTAGCTATGGTAATTGGGAAAGAATTTTCTACATTGTATGAAGTTGGATTACCAGATGCAACCCCACTGTTCAGTGTATAAGTGATACTGTACTGAATAATAGTCCAACTTGACGTTACAACAACATTATTTGCAGGCATAGTAAAGGTCGCCGTAGGATTGGTTGTACTCGGAAGCGACACGCCTCCCGAATTAACGATCCAGCGATAAAAATTATAACCGGTGTGGGTTCCAGCATTCAAGGTTACAACCGCGCCTACGGAATAGCCTCCAGCTCCCGAGGATTCGGCAAAGCTATCGTTCACGGTGACGGTAAAAGTTGTAATGGACGTGCCATATACATAGCTGATGTCAAAATTATTGTAGCCTTGCGTAAATGGCGATGTCCAAACGACACCATTTTCAATATACGCGTTGTATGTAGAATCGTGTGCAGAGTCGCGATTATACGCCGCTAAGGCACGGTTATCCGAAAATACCACACTACTACGTACAAAAAGTCTGTTAAAATTTGTAACGGTATCAGTTACCCAAACACCGCCCCCATTACGTGACGCTGTATTGCTGGAAATCTTGCCACTATACAAATTAAAAATACCGTTATAGACAAATACACCACCGCCGTTTGTAGCTGTGTTCTTAGAAATTTCACCACCAGACATAGTAAAAGTTCCGCTATTGTACACACCACCGCCGTTATAGTTGCCAGTAACGGTATTATCTGAAATTTCACCACCAGACATAGTAAAAATGCCGGTGCTATACACACCCGCACCATTGTTACTAACTGTGTTGCCAGAAATCTTACCGCCCGACATAATAAAAGTAGCACTGTTCTCCACACCGCGAACATTATTGGAAATTTCGCCGCCAGTCATAGTAAAAATTCCATTAGCAATGGCCACACCAAGACCCGTACTGCCAAAAATCTTACCATTGGTCATATTAAAAAAGCCGTTATAAGTTGCAAGGTATACACCGTAACGATTGCTGGAAATTTCGCCGCCAGTCATAGTAAAATTGCTACCGGTACCGCTTGTATACACGCCGTAATTGCCATTATTAGAAATCGCCCCGCCGCTTAGGGTGAAGTTGCCGTTGTTATTTATGCCGTAGCCGCTGTTACCGGAAATTTTGCCGCTGAGCATAGTAAGTTTACCGCCTGAACTAACCGACACACCCACACCCGATGCTCCGCTTACATGGGTTACGATGATTCCGTCAAGCATTAACACACCGCGATTCTCAATAGTAATGGTGTTTGCATTGGCTACGCCGAACAACTCAAGTTCGGTATTACCACTACTCGCCAATGTAACATGTTTATTTGCAGAAATAGCAAGCGACCCTGTAAGTGCAATAGGCTTATCAATTGTTATAACAACGGGCACATTGTTCGCCGCGTTGCTAATAGCCGCTTTAAGATCCGTCTCCGTTCCGACAGTATTAACCGTCTGTCCTTCGACCTTCGGCGCAAACATTCCAATAAATAAAGACGAAAATAATAAAACATATAATAAGGGAACAAATAACGAATTCTTCCGATAAATACTCTTCAAACCAAACTTGAATGTTTGTTGCTTTCTTTGTCTCGCTTGCGCCAAAAATGTCCCCTTGTCATCCGTTAGCTATTAACAAAAATATAACTTTTTGTCTCTACATATCACAATGTATACACTTAACACTAATTTTTCAGGCAGGGCGTGGCTTATGATAGACTTAACCAAAAGCAAAAAAACGACCAAAAGTTTAGTAAAATTACACACTCTGAAATGCGCAAAATACATACCGCAGGGGAAGAAATATGAAAACACAAAGATAGAAATAGCCCGGGCAAAAGGATAAATGCCGGATTATCCGTAATTTTAGTCTATTTGTCGAAATTTATCAAAATCCCTTACAGCGGAAGTCGAGTAAACCAGCAAACGATTTAATAAAAATTGGTGTAAAGTGGTTGCCATATGAACTAACAGCTTTAGATTACAAGATCTCGAGGATCAAACCGTCAACATAACGGTGTACTAATAACGGGAATCTAAGATGTCTTTTTCATCGGTTTTTTCTCGCTTAACAGTAGTCGTGCGACACACTTCACATTTCATACCAGGCATAGTATATATCTTAGAACGACCTGCACAATTCCAAATTGGACAACAATATGTATCACCCATTTTCTATCACCTCGCCTATTTAGTTTATTACGTAGTGCGTATTTTTTATGAAAACTTGCATTATAATATTTCGCTTTTTGATTAGCCAGTAGACAACAAAACAATCATCACTTAAATTTATCTTGATTTCCCAAAATTTTGGTTATGTCTAGCGATCGTCTATCTTTCTCTTGCCTATTTAGCACTATTCTAATACGGTTTGCCCAACATCGTCGGCTGAATAGTAACAAAAATAGATAACACTAAAACTTAAAAAAGAGAAAGAGAGAAAATTAGCGAAAAGGAGCGAATGCTTATGGCGAGATCGCCATGGACAGGTGGGTGCAAGTCCCACCCCCGCCACCACTTATAAATAAAAATGGAGTGGTTCTGTAAATGGCGGTCATCAACAATTCAGATCGCATAAAAACGTTAGTTCTGAAGGTTCAATTTAATTTTCTTTCTTTTTGGTACACAATTAACTATTAGTAACGGATTTAAATGGGGTGAAGCAAACGATAGATACAGATGAGAAGGGGTTAGGAAAGAGTCGAATAATCGAATCAGTATATTCAAAACTGAAGATGAGAAAATATCAGTGGAGGTACGTTTTGATGAGGAAACCGTTTGGTTGACACTGGATCAAATATCAGTTCTGTTTGAACGCAATAAGTCCACTATATCACGTCACATCAAAAACGTGTTTAACGATGGTAAACTAGTCGAGTCCGCAACTGTTGCAAAATTTGCAACAGTTCAAATTGAGGGCGCACGACAAATCGAGCGAAAAATAGATTATTTCAATCTTGACATGATGTATGACCAGCTCAAAAGTGCAGACACTGTCTGCACTTTTTCTTTGTCATTGACGAATTCAGCAAATTTTCACAAAACCGCTAATTAAGTCGATAAAATGAAATACTGCTTGAAATTTAGTTTCTTGTGTTAAAATCGGCTTATCAGCAAAAACTCTCAACACGCTATGAGTCTTAGAGGTATAAGCAGTCTTTTATAAAAGAATGGTAAAAAAAAGATCCCCTATTTAGGGGAATATAAGTTGGTTATTATTTTGTTACTGCTTAATTGTTGTCATTGGCCCCTTTTTCATCATCAATGTTGTTGTTTTCTTTTTTTACATGTTTGAATACAAAGAGTATAGCGATGATTTGTGCTACAAATATAATAGCATTTACAACAGTCCATCTATCTGCCCATGCCATCGGAAGAGACCAATTCTCAGTGAGTACAAACACTACAATGCCTGCGATGCCTAGGATAATTGATGCTAATAGCCAAAGGTCTCTGCGTTTCTTTTGCTCTTTTTCTTTTGTT